>JAABUK010000566.1_pt1 | contig 75804 bp, 70 predicted proteins | sample 5559141 | NCBI WGS metagenome assembly JAABUK01 (sample SAMN10711869, study PRJNA513367) | rock metagenome | isolation source: Antarctica rocks | place: Antarctica: Victoria Land, Pudding Butte nord | collected 2016-01-03
AGGCGGGCGCGCCGGTCTATTATGGCGACGTGACGCAAGTGGAGCTGCTGCGCCGGGTCGGGCTGGCAACGGCCCGGGCTGTGGTGGTGACCATCGACGACCGGGCGCGCGCGGATGTGGTGGTACTGCTGGCGCGGGCGGAGCGGCCGGACCTGCTGATCGTGGTGCGCGCGCGCGACGCGCTGCATGCGGCGCACCTCTACGGCATCGGCGCCACCGATGCGGTGCCGGAGACCATCGAGGCGAGCCTGCAGCTCTCGGAGGCCGTACTGGTCGATTTGGGCGTGCCGATGGGGCCGGTGCTGGTTTCGATCCACGAGAAGCGGGCGGAGTTCCAGGCCGAGATCAAGGCGATGGTGCCGGGCGTGGACCTGCGCCGGCGCGGCCATGTGCGGCTGCGGCAACCCGCGCCCGATGCGGGCGCGCGGCCCCGTTGAGCCAGCCCCGTTGAGCTAGCCGCGCGCGGCGCATTGTCAATCGCCGTGCCCCCCAATAGCCTTCGGTCAACCGGAGGAGCAGCGAATGGACCAGGTCACCATGGGCGCGACGGGCTATGCGTCGGGCAAGATGCTGGCAGCAGTGCAGGATGGGGTGGGGCTGATCACCTTCAACCAACCGGAGAAGCGCAACGCCATGTCGGTCGAGATGTGGGACGGGATGACCAGCATCCTCGATGCCTGGGACGGGGATGCGGCCGTGCGCGTGGTGGTGCTGACCGGGGCGGGGGACAAGGCCTTCGTCTCCGGTGCCGACATCAGCCAGTTTGCCAAGAGTCGCAGCAATGCGGAGGCGCAGAAGGAGTACGACAAGCTCACCAGCGCCGGCCGCGCCCGCCTGTCGGGCTACCACAAGCCGGTGATCGCGCGGATCGAGGGGTTCTGCTTGGGGGGCGGGCTCGGCATCGCCATGGGCGCCGACCTCCGCATCGCGGGGGAGAGCAGCATGTTCGGCATTCCAGCCGCCAAGCTCGGCATCGCCTATGGGTTCGACATGGTGCGGCGGCTGATCTCGCTCGTGGGGCACGCCCATGCGCGCACCCTGTTGTTCACTGGCGAGCGGATCGGGGCGCTCGAGGCGCAGCGGATCGGGCTGGTGAACCAGGTGGTGCCGGACGCCGAGCTGGATGCCACGGTGAACAAGCTGGCGCGCGGCATCGCCGGCAATGCGCCGCTTTCGGTGCGGGGGATGAAGTTCATCCTGGCGCAGGCGCTGCGCGACCCGGCGGAGCGCGACATGGCCGGGGTGGAGCACGCCGTCTCGACCTGCTTCGACAGTGCGGACTATACGGAGGGCCGGACGGCCTTCATGGAGAAGCGCAAGCCGGCCTTCACCGGCCGCTAGCCCGATCGGCGGAAGCGGCCCGGGCGAACCCGGGCCGCAGCGCGCTAATACCCGCGGGGTACGACGACGGTGCTGGACGGGGCCGGCTGCGGGGCGGGCGTCTGCACGACGACGGGGCTCGGCGTAGGCGTGGGCGGGGCAGTGACGGCACAGGCCGCGAGCGCCACGGCAGACAGGGCGGCGGTCACGGCGACTTTCAGTGAACTGGGCATCGAAGGCTCCTTCATATTCGCGGCATGTAGCGCGGTATTGATACGCTCCAGTCGCGCCAAAGTTGCAGTGCCAAAGTTGCAGTCTGGCCAAAGTTGCAGTCTGTTCGGCGCAAGGCGGGCCTGATGCGCGCAAGCAACGCTCGCGCCGGTCCAGTGTTATGGCGTATGGCGGGACCGAATTGCGCCGTCGCCGCACCCGCTGAACTGGATCCCCATGCCCTTCCCTGCAGTCAATGCGGCGCTTGCCCGCGCCCTCGCCGCACGCGACTATGCGGAGCCGACCCCCGTCCAGAGCGCGGTGCTGGTGGAGGAGGCGGCAGGGCGCGACCTGCTGGTATCGGCGCAGACCGGATCGGGCAAGACGGTCGCCTTCGGCCTGGCCTTCGCGCCGACCTTGCTGGAGGAGGCGGAGAGCTTCGGCCGGCCCGGCGCGCCGCTGGCCATGGTGATCGCGCCGACGCGCGAGCTGGCGATGCAGGTGAAGGGCGAGCTGGTGTGGCTGTATGCCCAGACCGGGGCCCGCATCGCCTCATGCGTGGGCGGGATGGACAGCCGGGCGGAGCAGCGGGCGCTGGAGGCGGGCTGCCACATCGTGGTCGGCACGCCCGGGCGGCTGCGCGATCACCTGGAGCGCGCGCGGCTGGACCTTTCGGCCTTGCGCGTCGCCGTGCTGGACGAGGCCGACGAGATGCTCGATCTCGGCTTCCGCGAGGACCTCGAGTTCATCCTGGACGCGACCCCGGAAGGCCGGCGGACGCTGATGTTCTCCGCGACCATTCCCAAGGAAATCGCGTCGCTCGCCCGGCACTACCAGCGGGACAGCCTACGGATCGACGCGGGCGGCAAGGGGCAGCCGCATGGCGACATCGAGTACCGGGCCGTGACGGTGGCGCCGCACGACGTGGAGCGGGCAGCGGTGAACGTGCTGCGGTATTTCGAGGCGCGGGCGGCGCTGGTGTTCTGCGCGACGCGCGAGGGCGTGCGGCGGCTGCATGGGCGGCTGCTGGAGCGCGGCTTCGACGCGGTGGCCCTGTCCGGCGAGCTGACGCAGAACGAACGGACCGGCGCGCTGCAATCGTTGCGGGATGGGCGCTCGCGCGTGTGCGTCGCGACCGACGTGGCCGCGCGGGGGCTGGACCTGCCCGACCTCGACCTGGTGATCCATGCGGACCTGCCGACCAACAAGGAGACCATGCTGCACCGGAGCGGGCGGACCGGGCGGGCGGGGCGCAAGGGCACCTCGGTGCTGCTGGTGCCGTTCGTGCGGCGGCGCCGGGCCGAGCAGCTGCTGGCCTCGGCCGGGGTGGATGCGGGCTGGAGCGAGCCGCCCTCGGCCGAGCTGATCCGGGCGCGGGACCAGGAGCGGCTGCTGGCCGACCCGGTGCTGGCGGAGGACGCCTCGGAGGAGGACCTCGAACTGGGGCGGCTGCTGCTGGCCGGGTCGACGCCGGAGCGGATCGCGGCGGCGCTGGTGCGCACGCAGCGGGCGAAGCTGCCGGCGCCGGAGGATAACTTCCATACGGCGCCGGCCACTGCCGTGCGGGAGCCGCGGGCGCCGCAGCGGACCATCTCGGGCGGGGCCTGGTTCCGGCTTTCGGTCGGGCGGCGCAACAACGCCGATCCGAAATGGCTGGTGCCGCTGATCTGCCGCCTGGGCGGGGTCACGAAGGCCGATATCGGCGCCATCCGCATCTTCGACACCGATACGCGCTTCGAGATTGCCGAGGAGGTTGCGGCCCGTTTCTCGGCCGCGGTGCAGGGCTCCGGCGCGCACGAGCCGCGGATCGAACCGGCCACGGCGGGGGCGGACGCCCGCACCTCCGGCGCCCGGCCAGGACGCTCGTTCATCAGCCGCAAGCAGCCTCGCGCAGCCCGGGGGTGACGCGGACCCTGCTCGGCAGATAAGAGGAGATTACTTGGCGCAGAGTACCGGGCGAACGTGCAGGCGCCTATCGTGCCGCCTCCGGGCGCGCCTCCGGATCGTCCTCGATGAGCACCACATGGAGCCGGCGCGGGCCATGGGCGCCGAGCTCCAGCGTCTGCTCGATGTCGGCTGAGCGCGACGGGCCCGTGACCAGCATGACGTTGCGCGGCATGAAGCCGCCGTCGGGGCAATCGGCGCGCAACAGGTCCCAAGCCTCCTCGTAGGGGCCGACCACGCGGGACGCGCGCAGGATCGCGATCGCGGTATCGGGCAGCAGGTTGATCGTGGTCGGGCGCTGCTTGCTGCTGGGCAGCATCAGGGTGCCGGTCTCAGCGATCGCGGCAAATGCGTGCTGCACGCTGACCAGGTCGGTCTCGTGCGCCCGGCCTTCGCGGACCTGCAGCATCGGGCGGCGGGACCACGGGATGGCCTGTAACTCCGGGTGCGGGGCCATGGCGAAGTCGCCGGGCAGGTTCTGGGCGGCGAGGTAGTCGGCCACGGCGTCCGGAACCGCGGCCGCATCCGGCACGCGGGCGACGGTGCCGAACTCCTTCTCGATGTTGCGGACCAGCAAGGTGATCTGATCGGGCCGCGGCAGCAGGCTGCGGGCGGGGATGAGGTGCCGCGGCGGCTTGGCCAGGCGGGCGCGGAGCATGGCTTGCTGGTCGGCGGGCAGCTCGCCGCGCTTCAGGCCGCGGCGGATGGCGCCAAGGATCGCGTCCCGGCTCATGCACCGCTCCGCTGCTGGCGCTTGTAGCGGGCGAAGAAGGTCTCGCCCTCGGGGGCGGGCAGGTCGCGCCCGGCGGTCCAGCCGCCCGCGAGCGGCAGGCTGGCGAAACGGCCGCGGCGGCGGCCGAGCAGGCCGAGCGTGGCCGCGCCGAGCCGGGTTGCCAGACGGTAGAAGCCGGGGCGGCGGGCGAACCAGGCCCAGAGGGCAAGGTTGGTGCGGATGCCGGCAGGCTGCAGGTGGCGCTCGAACTCGCGCTCCCGCCAGTGCCGCATCATCTTGGGCAGCGGGATCTTCACCGGGCAGACGCTCTCGCACTTGCCGCAGAACGTGCTGGCGTTCGGCAGGTGGCCCGCCTTGTCGACGCCGATCAGGCTGGGGGTGAGCACGCTCCCCATCGGCCCGGGATACACCCAGCCATAGGCATGGCCGCCGACCGCGCCATAGACTGGGCAGTGGTTCATGCAGGCGGCGCAGCGGATGCAGCGCAGCATCTCCTGGAACTCGGTGCCCATCATGGCGGAGCGGCCGTTATCCACCAGCACCACGTGGTATTCCTCGGGGCCGTCCAGGTCGCCCGGGCGGCGGGCGCCCGTGCTGAAGGTCGTATAGACCGAGAAGTCCTGTCCGGTGGCGGAGCGGGCCAGGAGGCGCAGCAGGCTCGTCGCGTCCTCGAGGGTGGGGACGCACTTCTCGATGCTGGCCAGCGCGATATGGACGCGCGGCAGGGTCTGGGTCAGGTCGCCGTTGCCCTCGTTGGTGACGATCACGCTGCTGCCGGTCTCGGCGATCAGGAAGTTGGCGCCGGTGATGCCGACGTCGGCGGCGAGGAACTTGGCGCGCAGGCGGCCCCGCGCCTCGGTGAGGATGTCGCGGCGCTCGCCGAACACGCGGTCGGCTGGCAGGTCGGTATGGGACAGGCGGAACTGCGCTTCCCAGTCCTCGCGGTTCAGGTGGAAGGCGGGGGCGATGATGTGGCTGGGCGTCTCGTCGCGAAGCTGGATGATGTATTCGCCAAGGTCGGTCTCGAACGGGGCGACGCCGTGGGCTTTCAGGTGGGCGTTGATGCCCAGCTCCTCCGAGATCATGCTCTTGCCCTTGGTGACCGTGCGGGCGCCGGCACTCCGGCAAATCTGCAGCACGGCGGCGCGGGCCTCGTCGGCGGTGCTGCACCAATGCACATGCCCGCCGGCCCGCTCGACGTTCTCGGCAAAGGAATGCAGGTAGAAGTCGAGGTTGGCCAGGGTGTGGTTCTTGATGTCGCGGCCGACGTCGCGCAGCCGTTCGAACTCGGGCAGGTTGGCGACGGCGGCGGTGCGCCGGGCCATGAACTGGGGCTTGCTGAACTTCAGCGCCTTTTGCAGGCTGGCGTCGGCCAGGGCCTTGCGGGCGTTCTGCTTGAAGGCGGGCGAGGTGGTCAGCATCGGCGGTCTCCCTTCCAGCCTCTCTAGCGCGAGTGGGCCGGGACTGCCACACAGGGCGGATGCCGACCCGCCGCGCCGTGATCGCTGCCGCACTTGCCATGCCCTTCGCCGCGCGGGCGCAGCCGCCGTTGCGGTTGGGCGTTCTCACCACGCTCGCCGGGCCGGCCGCCGATGGCGCGGGCAGCGGGTCCGTGCTGGCGGCGCGGATGGCGCTCGAGGCCTGGCCGGGGGTGCCGGCGACGCTGCGGTCGGCCGATATGGGCGAACGGCCGGACGTGGGCGCAAGCATCGCGCAGGCCTGGTTCGACCGGGATGGCGTGGACGCGGTGGTGGACGTGCCGAACTCGGCGACGGCGCTGGCGGTCGCGTCCATCGCGCGGCAGCGGGACCGCATCGCCTTGTTCAGCGGAGCGGGAACGACCCTGCTGACGGGTGCCGCGTGCAGCCTCAATCACCTGCAATGGACCTACGACACGGCGGCGCTGGCGGCCAGCACCGGCCGGGCGGTGCTGGCCGAGGGCGGGGACAGCTGGTTTTTCCTCACCGCGGACTACGCGTTCGGGCACGCGCTGCAGGCCGACATCTCGGCCGTGGTGCAGGCGGGCGGCGGGCGGGTGCTGGGCAGCGCGGCGTTCCCGAACGAGACGGCGGACTTCTCGGCGCTGCTGCTGCAAGCCCAGGCAAGCCGCGCCCGCGTGGTGGCGCTGGCCTGCACAGGGGCGGCGTTCGAAACCCTGGTGAAGCAGGCGGCGGAGTTCGGCATGGGGCGGCGTGGGCAAATGCTGGCGAGCCCGCTGTGCCTGCTGACCAATGTGCGGGCCATCGGGCTGGCGGACGCGGCGGGACTGCTGGCGACGGAGCCGTTCTACTGGGACCTGACCCCGCAGACGCGGGCCTTTACCGCGAGGTTCGCGCCGCGGAACCGCGGCATTCCGCCGACGATGGTGCATGCAGGCGTATTTTCGGCGGTGAACCACCTGCTGCGGACGGTGGCCGCGGGCGCCGACCCGGCGCAAGGTGCCGCCACCGTTGCGGCCATGAAGCGGGTTCCGGCCGAGGATGCGCTGTTCGGGGCGAGCGAGGTGCGGGCGAACGGCGGCGTCGCGCACCCCATGCACTTGTTCAGGGTGAAGGCGCCGGGCGAGTCTGCGGGCGGATGGGACTTCTACCAGCGGCTGCGCACGACCCCCGCCGACCAGGCTTTTGGCCGGGCGGCGGGGTGTGGCGGGGCCGGCTAGAGCATGATCCGACCACACGGGAGCACCCGTGGGATGAACATGCTCGTGAAAATAAAGGCTAGAGCGCGAGCCGTGCGTCTATCAGCACGGATCGTGCTCTAGCTCCGTCTACTTCCGCGCGGCGCGCCGGGCGGGCTTTTTCGCGGGCGCAGGCGGAGGGGCGGGCTTTTTCGCGGGCGCGGGCTTCTTGGTAGCGGCAGGCTTGGCGCGGCGCTTCGGCGGCGGTTCCTCGGTCTCGGGGCTCTCATCCTTGCCCTCGCCGTCATCCTCGTCCTCCTCGCCGGACTCGGCCGCTTGCTGGTTCAGCGCGCGTTCGGCGATGTCGTTCAGCAGCCGGTCGCTTTCCTTCTCCTCGTCGAGGGTCTGCTTCAGCAATTTGGCCGCTTGCGTGAGGCCCAGGGTCTTGGCCCAGGCAACCATGGCGCCGTAGCGGGCGATCTCGTAATGCTCGACCGCCTGCGCGCAGGCGATCAGGGCGGAATCCAACACGGGGCCTTTCTCGCCCTCCTCCACCGCCTCGTCGGCCTCCTCGGACAGTCCGTCCATGGCGGCGCAAGTCTTGCCGCGGGCGCGCTTGCCGAGTTCCTCGAACACCTGGTCGAGGCGGCTGATCTGCGTCTGGCTCTGGTCGCGGTGCTGCAGGATGGCCTGCTTCAGCTCCGGGTTCTCGACCGATTTGGCCATCTTCGCCATGCCGCGAATGCCAAGCTTCTCGGCGTAGTAGATGTCCTGCAGGAAGTGCAGCATCAGGTCGTTCATCGACTTCATGGCGTGCTCCGGGTGCTTTGGCGTTGGTTCGCGCAAATGCGCCTACGCGGCCCTAATGCGGCTGGCCCAGCCTAGTTTCGTGGAGCGCCCACGTGCCCGATCGGCGGCACCTCGTCCGTCATTCCGGCCAGCACCTCGGCCACGTGCCGGACCCGCACGCCGCTGCCCTGCCGGGTCAGCCGCCCGGCCATGTTCAGCAGGCAGCCCATGTCCCCGGCCAGCAGGGTGTCGGCGCCGGTGGCGACGATGTCGGCCGTCTTGTCGGAGACCATGCGCGTCGAGATGTCCGGGTATTTGACGCAGAACGTGCCGCCGAAGCCGCAGCAGACGTCGGGGTCCGCCATCTCGCGCAGTTCCAGGCCGGCGACGGTCCGCAGCAAGGTGCGAGGCTGCGCCTTGATGCCCAGCTCGCGCAGGCCGGAGCAGCTATCGTGATAGGTGGCGAGCCCGGCATAGGTCGCGCCGACGCTTTCGACCCCGAGCACGTCGGTGAGGAAGCTGACCAGCTCATAGGTGCGAGCGCCGAGCACGTCGGCGCGGGTGCGCAAGTTTGGATCGTCGTCGAACAAGTGCGGTAAATGGTGTGCGATCTGGCCGCCGCAGGAGCCGGAGGGAACTACGACGTAGTCGTAGCCGCCGAACGCCTCCAGCACGGCGCGGCCGAGGTCGCGCGCGGTGCCGCGGTCGCCGCTGTTGTAGGCAGGCTGGCCGCAGCAGGTCTGCGCGAGCGGCACCTCGACCTGGCAGCCGGCCTGCTCGAGCAGCTTGATCGCGGCGAAGCCGACGGTCGGGCGGTGCAGGTCCACCAGGCAGGTGACGAACAGGGCGACGCGGGGGCGCTGCGGCCGGGTAGGTTCGGGCATGGCCGCCACTTACGCCGCGACGGCGGCCTGCGCCAGCCGGAGGCGGGCGGTGTCTACGTAATCGCGGTCGATCTCGATGCCGATGCCGCGGCCGCCTTCCAGCCCGGCAGCAAGCAAGGTGGTGCCAGTGCCCATGAACGGGTCGAGCACAACGGCCTCTGGCCTGCCATGGAGCCGAATGCACCACCGCGGCAGGTCGAGCGGAAAGGTGCCGGGGTGGCTGAACTTCTGGGTCTTGCTGCGGATGGTGGGGTAGGGAATGAACCAGGTGTCACCGCGGCAGCGGCGGTCCTGCGCGTGGCCGCGGCGGGCGATATTGCTCTTGTCCTTGAACGGCACGCCCACGGAAAGCCGGTCCAGCCGCACGCTGCCCCGCCGGGTGAGGTGGAAGATCTGCTCGTGGTTGCGGTGCAGGAAACGCTCCCCCGGCACGGGCTTGAAATGACCGACGCTGTCATCGGGCAGCGCGATCGACTTCACCCAGGCGATGTGGTTCTGCAGCGCGAACAGCGCACGCAGCCGCACGATCAGCTCGAACGGCAGCCACGGCGCGGCCGAGGACCCGGCCACGTTGAGGAAGAACGACCCGTCCGGCCGCAACACGCGCCGGATTTCGTTGGCGACCCGCACCATCCAGTCGAGGTACTCGCCCTCGCCTCTACGGTCGTCGTACATGTTGTACGCGATCCCGAGGTTGTAGGGAGGCGACGTGACGGCGACGTCCACCGAGGCGGCGGCGAGCGTGGGCAAAACCTCGAGGCAATCTCCGCAATAAAGCTCGTGCGGCCCCGCCTGCTCCGGCACGTTCAGCCCGATCGTGCGGCCGCGAGCCGCCAGGCCGGGTCGGATTGGGCCAGGTCGCGCTCGAAGGTCCAGAGGTCGGTGATCTCGGCCACGGCATCGGCGCCGGAAAGGGGGCGCCCATCGCGGCCGAGGGTTTCGGCAACCTGGTCGGACACGATTTTCACCGTGATGGTGGCCATGGTGCCGGCCAAGGTGGCCTGCTCGATCGAGGCATGTTCGATACCCCGGATCTCGCTCCGCTGGGTCTCGCTGGCGGCTTCCCGCACCGCGATCGCCTGTTCGAAGCTGCGGTAAGTGTCGTCCGACAGCAGCGGGCGAAGGGCCACGCGGTCTCCGGCGGCAAAAGCCTCCACGATCAGCCTAAAGGCGGCTTCGGCACCGGCAAGGAAGCGGGCGGGGTCGAAGCTCCGGTCAACGGCATGCATGCTTACCAGGGTTTCGCCGACTGGACTGGCGACGTCAGGCAGCAGACGGGCCAGCGGCGCCTGTTCGGCCCGGCCCTCGATGACCGGTCCGGGGGCCCGCGCCAGGCCGGGCACCTGGACGGGACCGCTCTCGGCCCGGGGGCGCTCCAGTCCGGTCTTGCGGCCGAGGATGCCCCGCAAGCGCAGCACCAGGAACGCGGCGATCATGGCAAACAACAGCAGGTCGAGGGGGAAGCCGCCACCCATGGGTCTGGTCCTCTTGGAGGCCCATACATAGGGCGCATTAGGTTGCTAAACAATGAACGGACGCGCCCTGGCGCACCAAGCCGGTTCCCGCTACGTGCGCCCCCATGATCCTGCTCCGCCACGGCCAAAGCGAATTCAACCTGCATTTCACCGCCACCCGGAAGGACCCGGGGATCGAGGACCCCAAGCTGACGCCGCTCGGCCATGAGCAGGCGCAGCAAGCGGCCGAGGCCCTGGCCGGCCAGGGGCTACGGCGCATCCTGGCCTCGCCATACACCCGCGCCCTGCAAACGGCGGCGCCCGTGGCCCGGCGGCTCGGCCTGCCCGTGCTGGTCAACCCCGTGGTGCGCGAGCGCTATGCCTTCACCTGCGACGTCGGCAGCCCGCGCGCGCACCTCGCCCGGGACTGGCCCAATCACGACTTCGCGGGCATCGAGGAGACCTGGTGGCCGGACATCGAGGAACCGGCCGAGCAGGTTCTGCAACGCGCGGCGATGTTCCGTGCCGAAATGGCGGCGCTGCCGGATTGGGCCGGCACGCTGGTTGTCAGCCATTGGGGGTTCATCCTGTCGCTCACCGGGAAGAGCGTGGCCAATGGGCAATGGCTGCGCTTCGACCCGACAGCGCCGCCTCCGGCCGAGGTGATCTGGAAGCACTGAGCGGCGCTTCGGGCCGGGGTGGCGCGGCTGGCCCGGCCATGCTACCCGCCGCGCCAACGACCAGCCCGATCGAGGAACGCCATGTCCGAGGCCACACAAGCTGCCCCGCCTGCCGCACAGCCGCTGGTGGTCAACATACAATACGTCAAGGACCTGTCGTTCGAGGTGCCGAATGCGCCGGAGGTCTTCAGCAGCTTGCGCGCCCAGCCGAACGTGAACATCAACCTCGACGTGCAGGCCAGGCGCATCACCGACGGGCAGGACGTGTTCGAGGTGACGCTGCAGATCAAGGCCGAAGCCCTGGAGCCCCCCGCGACCAACGGCCAGTCGAGCCCCGGGGAGACCCGGCCGCTGTTCATCGCCGAACTGGCCTATTGCGGGGTCTTTACCCTGACCGGCGTGCCGGAGAACACGATCGAGCCGGTGCTGCTTGTCGAATGCCCGCGCCTGCTGTTCCCTTATGCCCGCAACATCCTGGCCGACGTGACGCGCGACGGCGGCTTCCCGCCCGTGCTGCTGCAACCGATCGACTTCGTGGCGCTCTGGCAGAGCCGGCGCCAGGCGCAGCCCGCGGCGGACGCCTGAACTAGAGCATGATCCGACCACACGGGATTACCCGTCGGATGAACATGCTCGTAGAAACAAAGGCTAGAGCGCGGCGGTGAGCCCGCCATCGACCATCAGCACTTGCCCGGTGACGTAGCTGGCGGCGTCCGACGCGAGGAACACGGCCGCGCCCTGCAGCTCCTCGGGTCGGCCCCAGCGCCCGGCCGGGGTGCGGGCCGCCACCCAGTCGTGGAACGCCGTAGTGTCGCGGAGGGTCTGGTTCGCTTCGGTCGGGAAGTAACCGGGGCCGATGCCGTTCACCGTGATGCCCTCTGCGGCGAACTCCACGGCCAGGGCCCGCACGAGCCCGACCAAAGCGTGCTTGGCGGTGACATAGCCGGGCACCGTAGGCCGTGCGACCCGCCCCATGACCGAGGCGATCATGATGACCCGGCCCCAACCCACCGGCCGCATCTGCCGGATCGCCTCTCGCGAGAGCCGGAAACAGGCCGTGAGGTCGGCGTCGATCACCCGCTGCCAATCGGCGTCGGTGGTGTCGAGCACGGGCTTGCGCAGGATGATGCCGGCGTTGTTGACCAGGATGCCGAGCGGCCCGTGCGCGGCCGCGACCTCTTGCAGGGCGGCGAGGGTCGCCGGGCCGTCGGTAACGTCGAAGGTGATTGCGGCAGCCGGCGGCGTGCCGCGCTCGGCTAGCGCGGCCGTGCGTTGGCGGAGGGCGAGGGCGTCGCGGCCGTGCAGCACGACGCGAGCGCCGGCCGCGGCCAGGCCTTGGGCGATGGCCCAGCCAAGCCCGCGCGAGCTGCCGGTGACCAGGGCGAGCCGGCCCTGCAAGTCCAAGCCTGGCAGCATCGATACCCCCGGGACGTTGCACTACGGAACATCTAGGTTAGCATCGGCCGGGGCCGAAGGGGAACGAGGCATCATGCGTGGCGCGAAGTGGCTTTTGGGCCTGGCCGTGGCCGGGTTCGCGACGGCGGCCCAGCCGGTGGTGGCGCAGACCGGGCCGGCGCAAGCGGGGGCGCAGGGCGTTTTCCGGGCCGCCTTCAACAGCGCGCTGCGCAGCATCGACCCGGTTTGGACCACGGCGGTGGAGACCCGCTACCATGCCTTCATGGTGTACGACACCCTGTTCGGGTTCGACGACCAGCAGCGCATCCAGCCGCAGATGGTCGAGCGCTATACCCTGAGCCCGGACCAGCTGACCTACGAATTCATGCTGCGGGACGGGCTGCGCTTCAGCGACGGCGCGGCCGTGACCGCCGACGACGTCGTGGCGAGCTGGAATCGCTGGATGGAGCGGGACAGCGCGGGGATCATCACCGCCGGGTTCCTGGCCGGGCTGGACGTGGTGGATGCGAAGACCTTCCGCGCCCGCCTTAAGGAACCGTTTGCAAGTTTGCTGTACGTTCTGGGCAAGCCGATGGCGATGCCGATGTTCGTGATGCCCGCCCGCATCGCCCGCGGCACGCCGGGAACGGAGCAGATCAAGGACGCGACGGGCTCCGGCCCATTCGTGATGAAGATGGATGAATGGGTGGTCGGCAGCAAAGTCGTCTATGTGCCCAATCCGCACTATTTGCCGCGCGCCGAGCCAGCCTCGGGCATCGCCGGCGGCAAGCAGGTGCATTTTGCCAGGGTGGAGTGGATCAACATCCCCGACCCGACGACGGCCGTGGCAGCGCTGCAACGGGGGGAGGTCGACTTCGTCGAGCAGCCGCCGCTCGATGTGGTGCCGTCCCTCAAGCGGATGCCGGGCTTGGTGGTGGAGCCGCTCTGGGGCGGCGGCACCGAGGCGGTGCTGCGGGTGAACTGGACCAACCCGCCGTTCGACAACCAGGCGATGCGGCGCGCGCTGCACCATTTCGTCTCGCAGCCCGACATGCTGATGGCCGTGCTGGGCGACCCGGCCCTGGGCCAGGTCTGCGGCGCCATGTTGATCTGCGGCACCGAGAACGGCAGCGAGGGCGGGGCGGACGACCTGCTGTCCAAGGACCCCATGGGCGTGCGGATGCAGCGCGGCATGGCGGCGATGCGGGCGGCCGGCTACAAGAACGAGCCGATCATCATCATGGATCCGCCAGACCAGCCGATCATGCACGGCGCCACGCAGGTTCTGGCCGACACGATGCGGCGGGCGGGCGTGAACGTGGACCTGCAGACCATGGACTGGGCCACGCTGGTCACCCGGCGCACGGTGAAGGGGCCGGGGGCGAACGGCTGGCACCTGTTTGCGACCGTCGGCGGCCCGCTGGGCCCGGCCAACCCCGCGTTCAACATCCACACATCCGGCGGCTGCGACAAGGCGTTCTTCGGCTGGCCCTGCGACACCGAGATGGAGCGGTTGCGGGCGGCCTGGGTCCGGGAAACGGATCGTGCCCGCGCCCGCGCGCTGGCCGAGCAGATCCAGGTGCGCGGGCTCGAAACCACGGTATACCTGCCCATCGGCCAGTATCTCACGCCAAGCGCCTGGCGGGCGAACTTGGACGGCCTGCTGCGGGTGCCGGAAACCGTGGTTTTCTGGAACGTCCGGCGGAAATCCTGATTAGAGGGCGGCTCGGCCTTAGTGATATGGAAAGGATTTACGTTCAGAGTGCCGTGATGCACGCGCTCCCACCCTGCCCAGATGCCGGCTGGTCGAACTGATGACGTCCGCGCGGTCTTATCCCGTTGGCGCCGGGTCTGCGGTGGATGGACGTCCCGTGTTCCGGCTATTGTCCGGGCTCTCGGCGGTCAGCAAGCGCCTGATCGCGGTTGGCGCGGGGCTGCTGATCACGATGGTCGCCGTGGTCAGCCTAACGATGTGGGACCTGCACAACGTGGCGCTGGTCGATGTGCGTCAAAACGTGGGCAAGCTCGGCATCGCCATCGCCGAACAGACCACGCGTTCGATCCAGGCCGTCGACCTGGCCCTGGTAGAGTTCCGCAAGGACATCGCCATCGAAGGGATCGATACGCCGGAGCGGTTTACGGCGGAATTGCGGAACCAGACGCTGCAGGCTGTTTTGCACCAGCGCGCCGAGGCGCTGCCGCAGGCCGATGCCTTCACCATCATCGGCGCGGACGGCAAGCTGGTGAACTACTCGCGGCAATGGCCGATCCCGCCTACGGACCTGTCGGACCGCGACTACTATTTGTACTTCCGGGACCACGACGATCCCAACGCCTTCATCAGCAACCCGGTGCAGAACCGGGGCAATGGCGGGTGGACCGCGTATGTGGTCCGGCGCATCAACGCCCCGTCGGGACGCTTCCTGGGTATGGTGCTGGGCGCGATCGACCTCGGCTACTTCCGGGAGTTCTATAAGGCGCTTACGGTCGGGGCTGGCACGACCGTCACCTTGTTGAAGCGGGATGGGGTGGCGCTTGTCAGCTACCCGACCACCGCGCCGATCGGCGAGAGGCTGCCGGCGGTGTCGCCATGGCACGCGATCGTCGCCAGTCGCCGCCAGGACGCGTTCGTGACCCAGGGCAGGCTGGCGCCGTGCGTGCGCGTGGTCTCGGTGCATCCCTTGATCGATTATTCGCTCGTGGTGAACGTGAGCGTGTCCGAGGCCGACTCGCTGGCAAATTGGCGCAAAGCCGCTACGCTCGCGGCGATCGGCACCGGGAGCGCGGTGCTGTGCGTGATCCTGTTGCTCCGCGCTCTGAGCCTGCAGCTGCAACGGCTGGAAGGATCGGAGTCGTCGCTGGCAGAGCACAATGCGCGCTTGGAAACGACCCGGCGTCGGACGGAGAGCCAGGCCGGCGAACTGCAAGCCAGCCGGGAACACCTGGCCGAGAAATCCACGGCGCTGGAAACGACGCTCGACCACATGAACCAGGGCATCATGATGATCGAGGCGGACCGGACGGTGGCGGTCTGCAACAAGCGCGCCATGCAGATGCTCGACCTGCCGGCGGAACTCATGGAGAGCCGCCCCTCATTCTCGGCGGTGACCGCTCACCAGCAATCCATCAACGAGTTTAAGGCTCAGGACACCCCATCATGGGTCGGCCTGGGAGAGCTGCAGGGCAATCCCATCACGTATGAGCGCAAGCGCCCGAATGGACGCATCCTCGAAATCCAGAGCGTGCCGCTGGTCACTGGTGGAATGGTCCGGACGTACACCGACATCACGGAACGGCGGGTCTCGGAGGAGAAGGTCCGCTACTTCGCCCACCATGACGGCCTAACGAAACTGGTCAACCGCGTCGTGTTCCAGCAGCGGCTGGAACATGCGATCGAGCTGGCCGATCGGACCCAGCGCAGCATCGCCGTGCTCTACCTGGACCTCGACCGGTTCAAGCTGGTCAACGACACGAAGGGCCATGCAGCCGGGGACAAGCTGCTGGTCCAGGTGGCGAGCCGGCTGCGCGGCGCGGTGCGCGACATCGACACGGTCGCCCGCATGGGGGGCGACGAGTTCGCCGTCATTCAGCCCTTGATCGAGCATCCGCATTCCTCTTCTATGCTGGCCGAGCGCGTGCTGCACCTGATCGGTCAACCGTTCGACATCGACGGCGCGCTGTGCAGCGTGGGGGTCTCGATCGGCATCGCCCAATATCCGGACCACGCGGCCACCGCGGACGACCTGCTGCGGAATGCGGATATCGCGCTATACCGCGCCAAGGCGGATGGGCGCGGCGTGTATTGCGTATTCGAGCAGGACATGGACGTCCGCCGGCAGCAGCTTTTCGTCCTCGAGCAGGAGTTGCGGCAGGCGCTGGATTTGCAGCAGTTCGAGGTCGAGTATCAGCCGATCGTCGAGACCGGCTCGCGCGACGTCGTGTGCTTCGAGGCGCTGCTGCGCTGGCGGCATCCGCACCGCGGCGTGATCGGCCCGGCGGAGTTCATAGGGCTCGCGGAGAGTTCGGGCCTGATCATCCCGATCGGCCTTTGGGTGTTGGAGACGGCCTGCGCCGAAGCAGCTTCCTGGCCCTCGAACGTGCAGATCGCGGTCAACCTCTCCCCCGTGCAGTTCAATCAGGAAAAGCTGATCGAGCAACTGACCCATATCCTGGGCCGGACCGGGCTGGCGGCGGAGCGGCTGACCCTGGAGGTGACGGAGGGATTGCTGCTCGAGGAGAGCAGGTTGGTGCTGAGCACCATGTCCAGCCTACGGGCCTTGGGCGTGCGGTTCAGCCTGGACGACTTCGGCACGGCACATGCGGGGCTCAGCTACCTCCGGCGGTTTCCGTTCGACGCGATCAAGATCGACAAGTCCTTCGTGCAGGACACGGTGGAGCAGCCGCAGGCGCGGGCGATCGTGGCGGCGGTGCTTAGCATCGGTGCGGCCCTCAACCTGGAGGTGATCGCCGAGGGTGTGGAAACCGAGCAGCAACTCGACGAAATGCGCCGATTGCAGTGCAAGCATGTGCAGGGCTATTTGACGGGCAGGCCCCGGCCGGCGGCGGCAACGCGCGAATATATCTTGCAGTGTTACGCGGCACCGGCGGTGGAGTGATGGGGCCCCTGATCCCCGTCCGGAGCCCATAGGCGATGTCCAGTCATGAACACGGCCATGTCGGCCATGGACATTCCCACGTCGGTGGGCATAGCCACGCCCCCGCGGGTTTTGGCCGCGCGTTCGCCATCGGGATCGCGCTGAACGCGGCCTATGTGCTCGCCGAGGCGTTCTATGGTCTGGCGACGCACTCCTTGGCGCTGCTGGCGGATGCCGGGCATAATTTGGGCGACGTGCTCGGCCTCACCGCGGCGTGGGGCGCATCGGTTCTCGGCACCCGCAAGCCCGGCGGCCGCTACACCTACGGCCTGCGGCGGACCTCCATCCTGGCGGCACTCGGCAACGCCGTGCTGCTGCTCGTCGTAACGGGCGGCATCGCTTGGGAGGCGCTACGGCGCCTGGCCGAGCCGGAAACGACCGCTGGCGCCACGATTATGGTGGTCGCGGCCGTGGGGATCGCCGTGAACGGCATCACGGCCTGGCTCTTCATGTCGGGCCGCAAGGGCGACCTCAACATCCGGGGCGCCTTCACGCACATGGCGGCCGACGCACTCGTCGCGGCCGGGGTCGTGGTCGCGGGCGGCTTGATCCTCTGGACGGGCTGGCAATGGCTTGATCCGGCCATCAGCCTCGTGATCAGCGCCGTCATCGTGGCCGGCACCTGGTCGCTGCTTCGGGACTCCGTCGACCTGTCGCTCGATGCCGTTCCGAACGGCATCGACTTGGCGGCCGTCGGCGCCTGCCTGCGCCGGCTGCCCGGCGTCGTCGAGATCCACGACCTGCATATCTGGGGCATGAGCACGACGGAGGCGGCGCTGACGGCACATCTCGTGCGGGTCGATGCTACCCTGGACGAAGGGCTGGTCTGGCGGGCCTGCGCCGAGGTCCGCAAGCTCGGCGTCAACCACGCCACCTTCCAAGTTGAAAGCCCCGGCATGGCCCAGGCGTGCGAGTTGCGGCCCGACGACGTCGTTTGAAGCTGGCTACGGCCCGCGCTGCAGCCGCAAAAGCGGGCCCGCCTGCGCCAGGCCCAGCGCCAGCAGCCCGGCGAGCAGCCCCCAAGCGGCCGCTCCGATCCCCCACAGCGTCATCCCCGACGCGGTCACCCCGAACGCCAGCACGGCCGCGAAGCGCTCGCTCTCGCGATGCAACGCCGAGGCCAGCGCGCCGGTGAGCGGGCCGAGCAGCGCCGCCCCTGCCACGGTCGCGACCAGCACCGGCGGCAGGCCGCCCAGCGCCGTGGCCAACGAGGCGCCGAACAGGGCGAAGACGATGTAGCATGCGGCATAGACGGGTCCGGTGAGCCACCGCCTTGCCGGGTCGGGGTGCGCGTCGGGCCCGGTGCAGATCGCCGCCGTGACGCTGGACAGGTTTACCGAGTAGCCGCCGAAGGGCGAGACCGCCAACGCCACCAGCCCGGTGGTCACCAGCCCGCCCCGCACCGGCGGCACGTAACCCGAGGTGCGCAGCACCGCCGCGCCCGAGATCTGCTGCGTGGCCATCGTGACGAGGAACATCGGCACGCCAAGCCCGGCCAGCGCCGGCAAGGAGAAGGCCGGCGCGATCCAGGTCAGCGACGACAGCGCGGTGTCTGGCAGCGGCAGCGCGTAGCCCAGCGCCAAGGCGAGCGGCACGCTGGCGGCGATCACCACCAGGGGCGCCGAAGCCGCGTGCACCAGCCGCGCGACCAGAAACACGCCGACCAGGGGCAGCACCAGCGCGGGCGAGGCCTGCGCGGCTTGGAACAGCGCCAGCACGAAGCGCAGCAGCAGCCCGGCCAACATGCCGCCGGCGATCGAGGCCGGCAGCCGGGCGATCCAGTCGCCCAGCGCCGGCACCGCACCCGCCAGCACCATCAACACCGCCGACAGCATGAACGCGCCGATCGCGTCATGCATGCCGATGCCTGGCGGGGCGGAGGCGATCAGCACCGCCCCGGCCAGCGACCACGCGGTCACGATCGGCATGCGGTAGCGCGCGCTCAGGTAAAGGCTGCTGACGGCGATGCCCAGGCAGAGCGCCGCCACCCAGGAGGCGGTCTGCGCCGGGGTGGCGCCCAAGTGCCGGGTCGCCTCGAGCACAAGCGCCAGGGTGCCGCCGAAGCCTACCACCGCCGCCACCAGGGCGGACGCGACCACTGAAAACTGCAAGCGCGACCCTCCCAAGCCACATTGTGGCCCAGCGGTGGTTGACCGTCACCCCGCGCCCGGTGCATCGCAGCCCCATGTTGCTGCCCCGGCTGTTCCACTTCTTCGAGACCTTGATCCCGCCCACCGGCGCGGTTCAGGACGACACGCCGCCGCCGGGCCTGCTCCCCTTCTTCTGGCATTTCGCGCGCCAGGCCCGGGGCGTGCTGCTGCTGCTGCTGGTCGGCGGGCTGCTGACGGCGGCGCTTGACGTGGCGATCCCGGTTTGCATCGGCCGGGTGGCGGGGCTGGTGGCGGCGCATCCGCGCGAAACCCTGCTGCAGGAGGAGTGGCCGCAGTTCGCCGGCATGGCGGCACTTGTGCTGGTGCTGCGGCCGGCGGTGCTGCTGCTCGAGTTCCTGCTGATCAACCAGACCCTGAACCCGGGCCTGACCAACAGGGTCCGCTGGCAGAGCCACTGGCACGTCGTCCGCCAGTCCTGGACGTTCTTTCAGAACGACTTCGCCGGACGGATCGCCAACCGGGTGATGCAGACGGGGCCGGCGCTGCGCGAGGTGATCGTCGTCGGGGTGGACGCGGTCTGGTACATCATCGTGTATGGCGGGGCGGCCATCGTGCTGCTGGCCTCGACCGATTGGCGGCTGGCCGCGCCGATCGCGGTCTGGTTCGGTGCCTACACGGTGCTGCTGCGCCTGATGGTGCCCCGGCTGCGGGAGCGCTCGCGGCGGATGAGCGAGCTGCGCTCCACCCTCACCGGCAGGGTGGTGGACGGCTACACCAACATCCTCACCGTGAAGCTGTTCGCCCGCGCGACCGACGAGGACACCTTCGTGCGGGAGGCGGTCGACGATCACACGGTCGCGTTCCGGGCGCAAACGCGGGCGATCACCGCCATGACGGGCTGCCTCGCCGTCATCAACGCCTGCCTGATGACGGCGACCGCGAGCGTTGCGGTGCTGTTGTGGTCACAGGGCAGCATCGGGGTGGCCACGGTGGCGACGGCGCTGCCGCTGTCGTTCCAGATCACCAACATGGCCGGCTGGGTGGCGCGCAGCATCACCGGCATCTCCGAGAACATCGGCTTGGTGCAGGATGGCATGCGCAGCATCGCCGCCCCTCGGCAGATGCCGGATGCGCCCGGAGCCACCGAGCTGCGTCTGACCGGGGGCGCGATCCGCTTCGATTGCGTGCGGTTCGGCTACGGCTCGGAGCGCGGCGTGCTGCACGGGATCGACCTCCGTGTGGCGCCGGGCGAGCGCGTGGGGCTGGTCGGCGTGTCCGGCGCGGGGAAATCCACCCTGGTCAACCTGCTGCTCGGGTTCTACCGCCCCGACGAGGGCCGCATCCTGATCGACGGCCAGGACATCGCGGGCGTCACGCAGGAGAGCCTGCGCGCCAACATCGCCATGGTCACGCAGGACACCTCGCTGCTGCACCGCTCCATCCAGGACAACATCCGCTATGGCCGGCCCGGCGCTACCCAGGCCGAGGTGGAAGCCGCGGCCCGGCGCGCCCAGGCGCACGACTTCATCCTCGAGCTCGAGGACTGGACCGGCCGCCGCGGCTACGACGCCCATGTGGGCGAGCGCGGCGTGAAGCTCTCCGGCGGCCAGCGCCAGCGCGTCGCCATCGCCCGCGTCGTGCTGAAAGACGCGCCGATCCTGGTGCTCGACGAGGCGACCTCGGCGCTCGACAGCGAAGTGGAAGCGGCGATCCAGGAGCAGCTGGACACGCTCATGCAAGGGCGGACCGTGATCGCCATCGCGCACCGTCTTTCGACGATCGCGCGAATGGACCGGCTGGTGCTGCTGGAGGGCGGCCGCATCCTCGAGCAGGGCACCCACGCGGAACTGCTCGCCCGCGGCGGCGCCTATGCGCGGGCCTGGGGCCGGCAATCCGGCGGCTTCGCGCCGGCGGCCTAGCCTGTCAGGCCGGGAGTGCCACCGCCGGGCCGGCCGAGCGCCGGCGGCCCCAGCGCCGCAATGGCTCTTCGACCATCACGCATAGCAGCCAGGCCAAGCCGGTCGAGACGGCCACGACCGCCGCGACCACCGCCCCCAGCACCAAAGAGTGGGTGATGTAGAGCGCGAAGGAGATGCGCCCAAGGAACAGGAGCGGGGCTGGTGTGGTAGGCGACGATCCAGAACCATGAGGCCGCGCAGGCCGGGAAGCGCCGGAACGAACGGCCGCTTGCTCGTCTCCGCCATCAAAATCCCGCAAACGCCCGGTTGCAACCCGCCATGTATCGCACGATCAGGCGGGATTGTAGAGGTAGGTCTCGAACGGCCGGTCGCATAAATCGAGCAGCGCCTGCGGGAGCGCGAAGCCTTCCGGGTCGTCGTTGATGAAGCCGCCCAACTGCGATCGGTGGCAGGCGATGGCCTGCCGCTTGCGGGCAAGCTCGCCGGCGATGCCTAGGCGAAACCCCTCGACCGGCGCGGCCGCCAGCCAGGTAGCAGCCGGCAGCGTCCAGCCCCAGACGGCGTAGGACAGATGCCGGAAACCGGCCAGCCCGGCGGCAGCGGCGGCGATGCGGTGCGTCGCCTCATGGTCGCAATGCGGGTCGTGCGCCCAGGTCGCGCACACCGTGCCGATCGCGCGCGCCTGCACGAAGGCGGCCAGCCCCGCCGCGGCGACGGCCAGGTCCCCGCCGCCGCAAGGCGCTGCGGCGTCCTGGTAGCCGAAGAACGCCAGGTGCTCCGGCGGCAGGCCCAGGACGGCCACCGCCTCCCGCGCCTCCGCCTGCCGCAAGGCCGCGAGGCGCGGCGCCGGGAAGGCCCGCGAGTTCGGGTGGGACCGGCTGCCGTCGGTCATGATCGCCACGTGCACCGGGGCCCCGGCGGCGCAGGCTTGGGCGATGAGGCCGCCGCAGCCGAGGCTTTCGTCGTCGGCATGCGGCGCCAGGACAAGGAGGGGCCGCCCCTCGGTAACGGCGCCGACATCCGCGAACGGCAGCGTGGCCATGCGCGCGAGGACCTCCGCGGCGGGGACCTGCTGCGCTATCTTGCCACCCCGCGCATCGAGGCCGGCTGGCCTGGCAGCTTCATGGGCGCGCCAACCGCCTCCAGCTTGCCGCCGGCGATGCGGAAAATCTGTAGGTTCTGGTCGATGTAGTTGCCCATGTAGAGGTATTGGCTGTCCCCGCTGAAGGTGACACCCTCGGGCAGGCCGCCAAGCGGCAGGCGGTTGACCTCCCGCAGCGCTCCGCCGGCGCCGATCGAGAGCAGCACCGCCTCGCCGTTGCGGGTGTAGCTCCAATCGGCGTGCTTGGCGCCGGAGCCGAGCAGCAGCAGGGCGGCGGCGAACTTGCCGTCCGGCGAGATTGCAAAGCCTTCGGCCCCGGCGCCGACGGTCGCAAGCGAGACCACGTGCGGATGCGGGCCGGCGGTGTCGATCACAGTCAGCGCGTCGCCGTTGTTGCCGCCGGCGCCGGTGCTGGTGGCGATGGCATATTTGCCGTCGGGGGTGACGTCGATGTTGTAGGGGTTGAAGGCGGCCGGAATGTCCATCGCCTTGTTGTAGGTGACGCTCTGGCCGTCGATCTCCAGCACGGCGACCTTGTTGGCCAAGTTCATCACCGCGAAGGCACGCTTGCCGTCGGGGGTGATGGCAACGCCGGCGACCTCGTTGCCGGTCGGCACCTCGGCCAGCAGTTTCACGCTGGTTCCGTCGATGGACAGCACCGAGACGCTCTTGCCGGCGCGGTTGGCGATCAGCAGCAGGTCACCCCGGCGGGAGATGGCCAGGCCGGAGGGCTGCTTGTGCACGGTGACGGTGTCGATCAGCTTCGGGGGCGTGGCGGCAAGGTCGATGACAAAGAGCTTGTCGTCGGGCTGGGCCTTCCAGGCCGCGCCGTCCTGAACGCTCACGACGGAGTTGGCGACGACCCCAAGTCGGCCATTGGGGGTGATCTGCAGGTTGGTGGGCGGACCGAGCAGGGAGTTGGCCAGCGGCAGGCTGGCGCGGATCTTGGGCTGCGCGGGGTCGGCGGTGTCCATAACGAGGACCGCGTCGGCGCCGGGCTGTATGTTGGCCTGGCCTTCAGGGCCGTAGCCGACTTTCGAGTCCAAGCCGATGAGCACGTCGGTCATGCTCGCGCCGGCTGGGCCTACGGCCATCCAAAGCCCCGCGACGCTCGCGAGCAGCATGCGCTTGATCGTCATACCCTAGGTCTCCCCCTGCATTCGGCCCGTTCGGGCGCTTTCGCCGGGCAGCCTAACAGTCCGTTGCGGATCAGAACAGGCGGGCGCGCGCCCGCAGGACGGGACTGTGTTACAATCGGGTCCATGCGGGCAAACATTCGTGGCACCGAGATCTACTTCGACGTGGAAGGCGCGGGCCTCGTGCCCGATGGCGCCGAGATGCGCCAGAAACCCGAGGTGATGATCATCCATGGTGGACCCGGCGGCGACCACTCCGGATTCAAGCCGGCGTTCACGCCGCTCGGCGAGATGATGCAGCTGGTGTATTTCGATCACCGCGGCCAAGGCCGGTCCGCGCGCGGCGACCCGGCGCGCTACACGCTCGATGAAAACGTCGAAGACATGGAGGCCTTGCGCCGGCATCTCGGGCTAGGCCGCGTGGTCAGCATCGGCACCAGCTACGGCGGCATCGTCGGCATGGCGCACGCGGCCCGCTATCCCGACGCGGTCTCGCACCTGATCCTGGTCGTGACCGCGGCCCACGCCGGCTTCATCGAGCGGGCGCGGGCCATTGTCGCGGAACGCGGCACGCCAGAGCAGCAGCGGGTGTGCGACACCTTGTGGGCCGGCGCGTTCAGGACGGCCGAAGAGCTTCAGGAATACTACGCCGTCATGGGGCCGCTCTACTCCCGCCGCTACAATGCGAGCGCGGCGGCTGCCATCCGCGGCCGGGCCACGCCGTCGCCGGAGCCCTTGAACCGCGCCTTCGGCCCCGCCGGCTTCCTGCGCCGCTACGACCTGCGCCCCGAGTTGGGCCGCATCACCGCGCCCACCCTGGTGCTGGCGGGCCGTCATGACTGGATTTGCGCGCCGGAATTCAGCGAAGAGATACACCGGCACATCCCGGGTTCGCGGTTGCAGGTGTTCGAGAACAGCAGCCATTCCATCCGCGTCGACGAGCCGGGGCCGCTGCTCGCGGCGATCCGGGATTTCGTGTCCACGCACCCATGACAGCGACGCTCAAAGCGCGAAGATCGTCATGTAGTCGTTGCCCTGAACGTTGCCGGTGGTCAGGGAATAGCTGGCGGTGTCCGCGGCCCTGGTCCCGGCAAAGGTGAGGCTAGCCTCGATGTGGCCGCTGCCGGTCAGGTCGGCCCGCAGCGTTCGCCCGGTGTAGCCGGCCGCCCCGGCGCTGTCCTCCCACCAGTATCGCGAGATGCCTTCGCGGTAGCCGAAGATGGTCGCGATATCGCCGGTGTGGAAGCCCACGATCGTGTTCCAGGTCTCCTGGTTCTGGCGGCCATCCAGGAAGAACACGTCGTCGCCCGTGCCGCCGAGCAGGAAATTGGAGCCAGGCCCGGCATCGACCACGTTGCGGCCCGAGAGCAGCTGTACCGCCGCCGTGCCGGCCACGTTCTTGATGAAGATGTCGGGTGTCTGCGCGACGATGGCGAGCGGGTCGGTCCCGTCATAGATGAACTGCGACTGCAAGTAGTCGACGGGGCCGTGATAGGTTTCGATCTGCGCCACCGTCTGCTTGCCGGTGGCCGTCGATGTCAGGACGGTCCCGGTGGGCGACGGGGCGAAGTGCTGGATACCGGCGGCCGCGGGGGCGGGCGCCACCAGCCGCAGCGAGGCGCCGCTATCGGTGGTCAGGCCCCCCGCTCCGTCGTCTAACGTGACGATGAAGTCCTCGCTGCCCGTCCTGTTGCCGGTTGCGCTGAACAGCAAAGCCCGCGCGGCGGCCTGCACCGACGCGATGCTGCCCTGGACGACGAACGTTCCCGTCATCGGGTTGAACGACCCTTGCGCCGGGGGGGCGAACGTGCCCAGCGCGGGGTTGGCAAGCTGGATCGTCAGCGTCTGCAGTTGGCTCAGGTCGGGGTCGGCGAGCACCAGCCCGGCAAATGGGTGGACCTGCATCGTCGTGGTCGCGTTCTGGCCGGCCCGTGTGCCGGTGATGGTCGGCGCCGTGTTCGGCGCAACCAAGGTCAGCGTGTTGGACACGGTTTTGGTCACTGTGCCGGCGCCGTTCGGGTCCGCCGTGCTGACCACCGTCTGCAAGGTGCCGACGCCGCCGGAGCCGCCGCCCCGGACGGTGACGCGGACGACGATGACGTCGGCGTAGCTCTTCTCGTCGTCCGGCGCGTTGGTGACGGTTCCGAACGCGACGGAACCGTCCGGCTGCACGACAGCCCGGCCCGGCATCGAAAGGTCCGGCATCGAAAGCTTCGTCCCGACATGGATGATCTCGCTCGACACCAGCTCCAGCCACGAATCGCCATTGTGCGGCAGCAGCTCGTCAATCCGCAGCGCCCGGGTCTCGCCCTCGGGCAAGGTGACCGTGACATCGAATTGCGCCTGCTGCCCCGCCCTGAGCGTCGTCGACGTTTGGTCGGGCGTGGCCTCGAGCCCGATGCCGGTCGTGACCACGGGCGTGCTCGCCTGCAACTCAGACGGCGTGAGCGAGCCCGAGAGGTCGCCCCCGCCGGGCTGCGCCCCGTAGCCGATGATCCGGGCGACGTCGGTGAGTGCGGCCTTCGGCACCCGCAATTGCGCGGAGGCCTGCAGCGTGAAGGTCAGCAGGACGACGTTGCGTCCGGAGTTGGGATCGTAGCCCGCAACCGGCGCGCCGAGCAGCAGGCCATGCACCGGGTCGAACAGGTCGCCGGTGAACGGGATCGGCGTGCTGGCCCCATCGGTGACGCTGAGGCCGACGCCGTCGTCAGGAACCGTAAATCCTTGCGGCATGGTGTCCTGCAGGCGCAGGTCGTAGGCCGCGGCGCGATCGGCCAGGTTCTGCACGGCGATGACGAAGGTGATGACGTCGCCCGCATCGACGTCCCAAACGCGGTCGTCGAACGGCTCGGCCGCCAGCCCGGCGCTGCTGACCACGCCGCCAAACTGGCTGGTGTAGATGTCGAAGCCCCACGGCCCGCCAGAGCCTGAGAATTGGCTGTCCTCGCCGGATGCATACAGGCTCGCCGCCTGGATGCGCAGCCGGGGCCGGTCGAGCGCCAACGCGGCGCTGCCTCCGCTCTGGCTCACGACCCCGAGGCTGTTGCTCTCCGTCTCGATGGCCTGCATCGTGGGAGCGTTGCCGCTGAGCCCCCCCAATGGCGCCGTGAACAACACGTCGATGTCGGACATGCCCGGCCCATAGATGGGCTGCACGTCGCCGAAGTCGAAGCGCAGCCCACCCGAAGCATCGGGCGCGATGCTCGGCCGGTTGTTCGTATAGGTGGCGGCCGGGCCCCACTGCGCATGGCCGGCCGCCGGGGTCGCGCCGCGGCCGAAGCCGTCGAACGTCGTGGTGCCCGCGACGCCGGGCGCCACGGCCACCACTTGCACGTGCTGCGCCGCCGAGAGCGGCAAGTGCAAGCGGAACCGGTAGGTCACCAGGTCGCCCAAGGCCGCGTGCGCCGCCCCGGCCAGCACCACCCCGTTCACCGCATAGACGGAGGACGTCACGCTGCCATGCGGCAAGGTCGCGTCCGCGGTGTCGGCCGGCCCGACCTGACCTGCCAGCACGGCGCTGTTGCGCAGCGTGTCGCCTTGGCTCAGCGGCCGGTTCGTCCCACCCACGGGCATGGCTGGCGAAATCACGCTGTGGAAGGTGACCCGCATCTCGTCCGCGCCTGCCAGCGGCGCGCCTTGCAGGCCGAAGCCGATCAGCGTGGTGCCGTCCGACGGGCGCGTGATCGTGTAGCCGGTAAGGTCGCCTGAGTAGGTCGCGACCCCGTTCGACCACAAGGTGAGCCGCGGCACGAACGCGGCATCGAACGCCTGCCCGGCGCCGAGCGTGTCAATCATTTGCAGCGGCATGGTGGCGCCCGTCAGCCGGCGCGCGGCCGTCCATGCCAGGTGGCCGCCCGGCATGGCGTTGTCCAGCACGGCGACCCTGCCGTTGGTGATGGCCGGGTCCGTCGTTCCAGCGGGGATGAAGGTCATGGTTGAGCTGCCTTTTGCATGGTCTCGCGTGGGCAGCAGGCTAGAGTGGGTCTATTGCCAGAACGTTAACGGAGCATCCGAAATGTCGAAGCAGAACCGCCGCATCGTGCTTGCCCGCCGTCCGCACGGCGCGCCGGTCGATGACGATTTCCGCCTCGAGGCCGGGCCGCTGCCGGAGCCGGGCGCGGGCAAGGTGCTGCTGCGGACGATCTGGCTGTCCCTCGACCCTTATATGCGGGGGCGGATGAGCGACGTGCCGTCCTACGTGCCGCCCGTGCAATTGGGCGAGGTGATGGTGGGCGGCACGGTCAGCCAGGTCGTGGCCGCCGATGCGCCGGGCCTGGCGCCCGGCGACCTGGTCGAAGGCCGGACCGGCTGGCAGGACTACGCAGTCGCCGACCCGAAAGGGCTGCGCAAGCTGGACCCCGCCGGTCCGCCGGCCTCCACCGCGCTCGGTGTGCTGGGCATGCCCGGCATGACCGCCTGGTGCGGCCTGGGCAACATCGGCCAGCCCAAGCCCGGCGAAACCGTCGTCGTCGCGGCCGCCAGCGGCCCGGTGGGCTCCATGGTCGGCCAGATCGCCAAGCTGCGGGGCGCGCGCGCCGTCGGCGTGGCCGGGGGCGCGGCCAAGTGCGATCACGTCCGCAGCCTCGGCTTTGCCGACTGCATCGACCACCGCGCCCCGGACATGGCGGCGCAGCTCGCGGCAGCCTGCCCCAAGGGCATCGACGTCTACTTCGAAAACGTGGGCGGCGCCGTGTTCGAGGCCGTGCTGCCGCTGCTGAACCCCTTCGCCCGCGTGCCGGTCTGCGGCCTGATCGCCAACTACAACCTGACCGAGCCCGTGCCCGGGCCGGACCGCAGCGTAGCCTTGATGCGCGCCGTGCTGACCAAGCGGCTGCTGATCCGCGGCTTTATCGTGTTCGACTTTGCCGCCCAGCAGGACGCATTCCTACAGGAAGCCGGCCCCTGGCTCGCACAGGGCAAGATCAAGCATCGCGAGGACGTCACCGAAGGGCTGGAGAACGCGCCCCGGGCTTTCATGGGCCTGCTGCGCGGCGCGAACTTCGGCAAGACCTTGGTCCGGGTCGGGCCCGATCAGGCCTGAGCCGCATCGCGGGGGACCACGAGGCGCTGCAGCTGCCGGATCGCTGCCGCGTCGCCCAGGACCGAAGCGGTCTCCGCCCGGGTCAGCCCGGCCGCCGCCTCGGCCAGGCTCTCGGCCTCCTCGAGCTTCGCCCGCCCCAGCAACAGCGCGGGGTCGAGCGGCTCCCCCCGCCGCCGCGGCGGCGGCAGCATGGCCAGGTGCGCCGCCAGCAGGCGCGCGTCGCCGAGCAGCCGCGCAAAGGGATCGGTCTCGCCGGCGACGTACTCCCGCTGCGCCGACGCCACCTGCGCGACGGCGGCGGGCGGGAGCGCCTCTTCCGGCGTGCGCAGCAGGCCGAGGCGCCGCATCGCCGCCCCGGCCCCCCGGCGTGCGGTGACCGCGGCCAAGGGGATGGCGGAGGCGAGCCCGACCACCACCGGCGTCATCCACAGCAGCAGCGAGGTCGACACCAGCCAGGAGGCGACGCCCAGCAGCAGCCCGACGAGCGTGTGCGGCCAATACTGGCGCGCCACCGCGCGGAACGGTACGCGCCCGTCTTCCCGCCGCTGCGCCTGCCAGCCGCCGTCGCGGCCGGCGAGGATGGAGCAGACCGCGGCGGACTGCGTCAGCATGGCCACCGGCGCGATCAGCCCGGTCAGAACGGTCTCGGCCAGCACGCTTGCGAAGGCGCGCACGCCGCCGCCGCAGGCGCGCCGCGCGGCCGGGTCGGTCATCAGGGCGACGTAGGCCAGCAGCTTCGGCCCCAGCAGCACGCCCATGGTGCCGATGAACACCCACATCGACCGCACCGGGTCCACCGCCGGCCATTGCGGGAACAGCGAGGGGCCGACCGGGAAATACTCCGGCAGCACGAAGCGCGCCTGCAAGGAGATCAGGATGCCGGTGATCAGGAACAGCAGCCAGAGCGGCGCGGTGACGTAGGAGCCGATGCCCATCAGCAAATGGAGCCGGCTGATCCAGTGCAGGCCGCGGGCCGGCAGCACCGCGATGTGCTGCAGGTTGCCCTGGCACCACCGCCGGTCGCGCACGGCCACGTCGGCCAGCGAGGGCGGGCCCTCCTCGTAGCTGCCCGGCAGCCCCGGCATCATGTGCACGGCCCATCCCGCCCGGCGCAGCAGCGCGGCCTCGACGAAATCGTGGCTCATCACATGGCCGCCGAACGGCTTGCGGCCGCGCAGGGACGGCAGCCCGGCCGCCTCGGCAAAGGCGCGCGTGCGGATCATGGCGTTGTGGCCCCAGTAGTTGCCCTCCGCCCCGTGCCACCAGGCGATGCCGTGCGCGATCATCGGCCCATACACCCGGCCGGCGAACTGCTGCATCCGCGCGAACAGGGTCTGGCCGCCGACGATCACCGGCAGCGTCTGGATCAGGCCGGCATCCGCGGTCCGCTCCATCGCCCCCGCCAGCCGGACGATGCACTCGCCGGTCATGACGCTATCGGCATCCAGGATCAGGAATTGCGGGTAGCGGCCGCCCCAGCGCCGCACCCAGTCGGCGATGTTGCCGGCCTTGCGATCGGTATTCCGCGCCCGCCGGCGATAGAACACCTGCCCGCCCACCCGGTCGCGCAGCCGAAGGAACGCCGCCTCCTCGGCGATCCAGCACCCGGGGTCGGTGGTGTCGCTGAGGATGAACAGGTCGAACTGGGGCAGCACGCCCAGCCGTTCCAGCTCGCCATGGGTCACCTCGAGCGCCGCCATGGTCCGCGCGGCGGCCTCGTTATAGGCCGGCATCAGCAGCGCGGTGCGGACGGAGAGCGCGGGCAGCGGGCTGCCGGCCGGGTCGAGCCGCCGCCCGCCGCCGGCCAGCATCGAGACGAAGCCGCACAGGCTGCTCACCAAGGCCAGGGCGATCCAGGCGAACAGGGCCACGAACAGCACCAATATAAGGTACGCGAGCGGGGTCAGCCCGTTCACCCCAAGCACCAGCGCCATCTCCCGCGCCGCCACCAGGGTCAGCAGCCCGGCGCCGCCGATCACCAGGAGCCGGCGCGCGCCCATGCGCGGCGGCGACGACGCCGGCCGCCCTGTTCCCAAAAGCTTGGCGCCCTGGTGCCGAAGGTTGAGGGACTGCACCGGCATGTCCAGCGGCGCCTCGTCGGGCATGCCGCGGAAGCCGCCGAGCGCCGTTACGCCGTCCATCGGTACACCCATGTCTCCGACAGCGGCGCGTCGCCGGATAGCAGCTGCGCCCGCAGCTCGGCGGCTTCGGCGTTCTCCGGCACCAGCTCGAAGGCGATGCGCCAGCCGCCCTGTTCCGGGTTCGCCAGGGCGACGGCGTTCTGGATGCGCCCCTTGTCGGTGCTGACCGCGGCGCGCACGCGCGCATCCGCCGGCAGCGCCTTCAGCCGCTCGCCCGCCGCGTCCAGCGCGAACAGGCGGGTGCCGGCCATGCTGCCCGCGCCGCCGCGCGTATCGGTGAACCGCGCGAGGTCGCCGCGCGGCGGCGGGCCGGCCGCCCAGTGCAGGCGGTAGGTGAAGTTGACCTCGGATTTCGCCCGCAGCGGCTGCCGCGGACGCCAGAAGGCGACGATATTGTCGTGGATGTCGCCCTTGGTCGGAATCTCGACCAGCTGCACGACGCCGTCGCCCCAGTCGCCGATCGGCTCCACCCAAAGGCTCGGCCGGCGTTGGTACTGCGCATCCAGGTCCTCGAAGGCGCGGAAGCCGCGCTTGCGCTGCATCAGCCCGAAGCCGCGCGGGCTGCTGTCCACGAAGGAGCTGATCTGCAGGGTGCGGCGGTTGGCCAGCGGCCGCCACAGCTCCTCGCCGCGGCCGGTCAGCATCATCAATCCGTCGGAATCGTGCACTGCCCGGCGGTAATCGTCGATCCCCGCCCGGTTGCTGGCGTCGAAGAAGAACATGCTGGTGCCGGTGCCGATGCCGGCCTGGGCCAGGTCCACGCGCGGGAACAGGGTCGTTTCCACGTCGAAGATCGTGGCCTCGCCCGGGCGGATGGTGAAGCGGATGGCAGCGGCGGCGCTCGGGCTATCGAGCAGCGCGGTCACCACCATGCTGTTGGTGCCGGGCTGCGGGCGCTCGAGCCAGAAGGCGCGGAACAGCGGGAACTCCTCGCCGCCGGGATCGGCGGTCTTGAGCGAGAGGCCGCGGGCGGACATGCCGTAGCTGCCGCCTTTCGGCACCGCGCGAAAGTAGGTGGCGCCGAGGAACACCGCCGCCTCGTCGTAGTAGTCGGGGCGGTTCAGCGGCGCGTGCAGCCGGAACCCGGCAAAGCCGATGTCGCCGGCGGGCGGGCGGGGGTTCGCGCCGAAATTGAACATCTCGGGGCGATAGCCGACCGGCCTGGCGACCCCGTCGGCCACCTCATAGATGTCCACCCGGTTCGCATACAGGGAGCCGCGGTGGAAGAACTGCACCTCGAACGGCAGGGCGGCGCCGCGCCAGAGCGACTGCGCCGGGTCGAACTGGATGGCGCGGTAGGCCTCGTGCGACAGCCCGGCGACCGCCTCCGGCAGCTTCGCCTCCGGCGCCTTGTAGGCCGCGGCTGCCAAGTCGCGCGCCAGCTTGCGGACGGTCTGTGCGTCGTAGGGCGGCTCGTCCGCGGCCTGGCCGGTCGCGGCCACGGCCCAGACGGCCGCCGCCGACCCCGCGATCAACGCCCTACGCTGCACCCCGAACCCCCATCCCGCCACAACACCAATGCGGCGATTGCGCCCAAGGTTGCGCTCATGGCCCCAGCAACTGCCCGCCATCGACCACGATGCTCTGCCCGGTGACCCAGCGCGCGCGGTTCGACGCGAGGAACAGCACGACCTCGGCCACCTCCTCGGGCGCGCCCATGCGCCCGAACGGGATTTGCGCGAGGGTGGCGTTGTAGAGCGCGGGGTCGTCGGTGCGGCGGCGTTCCCAGGTGCCGCCGGGGAACTCGATCGAGCCGGGGGCCACGGCATTCACCCGCAGCCCGCGGGCGGCCAGGGTGCGCGCCTGGCTGGCGGTGTAGTGGTCCACCGCCGCCTTGATGGCGCCGTAGGGCGGGTTGCGCTTGGTGGCGCGCAGCGCGGAGATGCTGGACACGTTGACGATGGCGCCCTCGCCGGCGCGCTCCAGGAACGGCAGCGCCGCCCGGCTGGCGCGCACGATGGCCATCAGGTCCACCGCGACCGAGATGGCCCAGCCCTCCTCGTCGTCGGCCCCCCCGAAGCCGGAGGCGTTGTTGACCAGCACGTTGATCCCGCCCAGCGCGGCAGCGGCCTCGGGCACGAAGCGCTGGATGTCGGCGGCCTCGGCCAGGTCGGCCTGCGCGGCGTAGGCGACGGCCCCCTCGGCCTCCAGCTCGCGCTTCATGGCCGCGAGCGCCTCGCCGCCGCGGGCGCAGATGGCGACCGCCGCGCCCTGCTTGGCAAAGGCGAGCGCGATCGAACGCCCGATGCCGCGGCTGCCGCCCATCACCACCACGCGCCGGCCGGTGAACTCCATGCTGCTTCCTCCGATGAGAGGCCGCACCCAAGCGGAATACTGCTCTGGCGGCAAGCGCGGGCTGCTGCCTATACTTGCGGCAACGATCCGCCCCGATGGCGGACAGCCCGAGGGGGGACCAATGGAGAGCACACGCCGCAGCCTCATGCTTGCCGCCGCCGCCAGCGCCGCCGCCACTAGCCTGGCCCGCCCCGCCCTGGCGCGCCCCGCCCTGGCGCAAGGGGCGGAAACCATCCGTATCGGCTGGCTCGCCGCACTCACCGGGCCAAGCTCGGCGCCGGCCATCGGCTTCAACCGCGGCGTGGTGTTCGCGTCCGACGAGATCAACGCGGCCGGCGGCGTCAAGGGCCGCAAGGTCGAGGTGATCGCCCGCGACACCCAGGGCGACCCCACCAAGGCGGTGAACGCGACCCAGGAGCTGATCAGCCGCGCCAAGGTGCATGCCATCTGGGGGCCGACCAACTCCGGCGAAGCGCTGGCCACCACGCCCATCATGGCGCGGGTCAAGATGCCCTGCATCCACCCCTGCGTGGTGGACAGCCTGATCGACACCGCCAAGTTCCCCAGCGCCTTCCGGCTGGCACCGTCCAACGGCCAGTGGGACGACGCGGTGCGCGGCTACGTGCTGAACCAGCTCAAGGTCAAGGAGGTCGCCGTGTTCGGCGACACCACGGGCTATGGCACCAGCGCCGTCGCCGCCACCGTGGCCGCCTTCGCCAAGGATGGCGCAAAGGTCGTCAACCAGGCGCAGATCGACGCCACCCAGCCGGATGTGACGCCGGACATGCTGCGGTCGCGCAACGCCGGCGCCAAGGCGATCGTGGTCTGGACGGTCAGCGTCGGCCTGCTGTCCCGCCTGATGAACGTGCGCGACACCATGGGCTGGGACGTGCCGATCGTCGGCCACCCGGCGCTCGGCGCGGGCGAGGTGCGCAACCTGCTCGACAAGCCCGGCAACTGGGACAAGGTGTATATGGTGGGCTACCGCACCTGCAGCTTCGACGCCGCCGGCAAGCTGCCGCCGCGCAGCCAGGCCTTCGTCGACAAGATCGCCGGCAAGATCGACCTGAACGACACCAGCCTATGGTGGGTCGCCTGCGGCTACGACGCGGTGCGGCTGATCGCCGGCGCCGTCGAGACCGGCGGCGGCAGCTCCAACGACGCCATCATCGCTTACTGGAACAGCCTGAAAGCCTATCCCGGCATCTTCGGCGACTACACCTTCGGCCCCGACAACCACAACGGGTATCCGCAGCAGGACGTGGTGATGTCGCGCGCCAACTCGCAGAAGGATGGCGCCTTCGCGCTGGCGCCCGGCTACGGCTAGCGCGGCGTGCTTGCCTCCATCCTGGCCTCGGGCCTGGCGCTGGGCGCGGTCTATGCGCTGATCGGCATCACCTACAACGTCATGTTCTCGGCATCGCGGGTGATGAGCTTCACCGCCGGGCAGCTCGGCATGCTGGGCGGCGTGTTCGGCGCCATGTTCATCCTGCGGCTCGGCCTGCCGATCCCGCTCGGCCTGGCGCTGACCTTGGTGGCCTGCGCGGGCGTGGGCGTGCTGACCGAGGTGGTGGCGGTGCGCCCGGTGCTGGCCAAGCTCGACCAGCATCTGTACGTCCTCTCCACCCTGGCGGCGGCGCTGATGATCCAGCAATTGACCGCCATCGAGTGGAGCACGGAGCCGCAGCCCTTCCCCCGCTTGCTGGGCTGGGGCCTGCTGGGCTGGGGCGTCGGCATCCTGGACGAGAAGTTCTGGCTGCCGGTGCTGGCCTGTGCGGCGGTGGTCGCCGGGTTGGAGTGGATGTATCGCCGCACCCTGGTCGGCCGCGCCTTCATCGCCATCGCCGAGGACAACTTCGCCGCCCGCGCCCTCGGCCTGCCGGAACGCAACCTGCGGATGGCGAGCTACGCGCTCGCCGGCGCCGTCGCCGGGCTGGCCGGGTTCAGCAGCGGGCAGCTGCTGCTGGCCTTCTTCGCCAACGGGGCGATGCTGAACTTCTACGGCTTCGTGCCGGTGGCGCTGGGCAGCCTGGGCAACAACCGCGGCGCCGTGGTGGGCGGCTTCGCGCTGGGCCTGTTCCAGCAGGCCGCCAACTTCGCCGTGGGCGGCGTGTTCGCCAGCGTCGCGGTGTTCGCCGTGTTCATCGTGGTGCTGCTGGCAGCACCCCAGGGCCTGTTCGGCGCCCCCGCGGCGCGGCGGGTCTAGGCCGTGTCGGAGGCCATCGCCGCCCCGTTCCGCCAGGCCGCCGGCACCACGATGCGCGCCGCGCTGCCCTATCTCGCGGTGCTGGCCGCGGCCCTCCTGCTGCCGCTGCTGGGCGAGGACTACTGGACCGTCATCGCCACCCGCGCCGCCATCTATTGGGTGCTGGTCTCCGGCCTCAACTTGGTGGTGGGCTTCGCCGGCCAGCTCGCCATCGGCTACGTGGCCCTGCTGACGCTCGGCGCCTACACCGCGAGCGTGCTGGTGGAGCGCGCGGGGCTCAACCCGTTCCTGGCCTTGCTGGCCGCCGCCGCCGTGGGCGCCGGGTCGGGCGTGGTGGTCGGGCTGCCCGCGCTCCGCCTGCGAACCTTCTACTTCGCCATGACCACCTTGGGCTTCGCCACCATCGTCACCCAGGTGGCGCTCGCCTGGACCAGCGTGACCGGCGGCGGCATCGGCGTGCCCGGCCCGGCGCTGCCCGCGCCGTTCGACAGCGCCACCGGCTTCTACCTGCTGTGCGTGGCCATCGCCGCCGCCTGCACTTGGATGACGCTCAACGTCGCCGCCAGCCGGTTCGGCCGCGCCTTGGTCGCGATCCGCGACGCCGAGGTCGCGGCCGAGGCGTGCGGCGTCTCCAAGGCCGGGCTGCTGATGCTGGTGTTCCTGTTCAGCGGCGCGCTGGCGGCCGTCGCCGGGGGCCTGTTCGCCACCCTGCAAAGCTACATCACGCCCGACGCCTTCACCTTCGACCTCAGCGTGCTGTTCTTCATCGCCATCCTGATCGGCGGCCGCGGCTCCGTGCTGGGGCCGCTGCTGGCCACCATGCTGCTGACCGCGCTGCCGGAGTTCGCCGCCCCTCTGGTCGCCTGGTCCACCTTCCTCTACGCGGCGCTCCTGCTCGCAATCGTGCTGCTCGTGCCCGGCGGCATCGCCGAACTGCTGGACTTCAAGAACCGCCGCCCCCTGCAAACCGGCCGCGCCATCCTGCCCCGCCCCGAGCTGCTGCCCGCGCTGCTGGGCGGCCAGGCGAACGACGCCGCCCCGGCCGCGCTGCTGGGCGGCCAGGCGAACGACGCGGCCTTGACGCTCCGCGGCATCACGCTCAGCTTCGGCGCCGTCCGCGCCATCGACGGGCTCGACCTCGACCTGCACCCCGGCGAGGTGCACGGGCTGATCGGCCCCAACGGCAGCGGCAAGACCACGACGCTCAACGCCATCTGCGGCTTCGCCACGCCGCAATCGGGTTCGGTCACCATCGGCGCCGCCACCCTGCCGATGGGCGCCCCCTCGCTCCGCGCCGCCGCCGGCATCGCCCGCACGTTCCAGACGCCGCGCATCGTCGGCGAGGCGTCGGTGCTGGACAACGTCATGCTGGGCGGCACCATCCTCGGCCGGGCCGCGCTGTCCGACACGCTGCTCGCCTTGCCGCGGCACCGGCGGGACGAGGCGCTGCTGCGGGACCGCGCCATGGCCGCGCTGCGGACCGTGGGCCTCGACCGGCTCGCTGCCGTGCGCGCCGACCGGCTGCAGCACAGCGAGCTGCGCTTCATGGAGATCGCCCGCGCGCTGATGCCGCGCCCGGCGTTCCTATTGCTCGACGAGCCCGCCGCCGGCCTCTCGGCCGCCGAGATCGACCGGCTGGGCCAGCTCGTGACCGCCGTGGCGGGGCAGGGCACCGGCGTGCTGCTCGTGGAACACCATGCCGACCTGATCTTTGCGATCTGCGGCCGGGTGACGGTGCTGAACCTGGGCCGCGTGCTGGCGATGGGCACGCCGGCCGAGGTCCGCGCACACCGGGAGGTGGTGGATGCTTACTTGGGACGCTAGCGCGTGACCGCCCTGCTCGACGTCCAGGCGCTCGACGCCGGCTACGGCAAAATCGCCGTGCTGCACGGCGTCAGCCTGCGCATCGCCAAGGGCGAGATCGTGACCTTGCTCGGCCCCAACGGCGCCGGCAAGACCACCCTGCTGAAGGCCCTCTCCGGCCTGCTGCCCTGGACCGCCGGGGAGGCGGCCTTCGCCGGCGCCAGCCTGCGCGGCGCCGACCCCCGCGACTGCGCCCGCCGCGGGCTGGTGCATGTCGTCGAAGGCCACCGCGTCTTCACGCAGCTCTCGGTGGCCGACAACCTGGCGCTGGCCGGCTACGACCTGCCCCGCAGCGAGCGCGCCAGCCGCGTGGCCGAGGCACTCGACACCTTCCCCGAGATCGCCGCCAAGCGCGAGGAACGCGGCGGCGCGCTCAGCGGCGGCCAGCAGCAGATGCTGGCCGTGGCCCAGGGCCTGGTGCGCCAGCCGCAACTGCTGATGCTGGACGAGCCCTCGGCCGGGCTGTCCCCGGTCCTGGTGGACCGCGTGCTCGCCGTGCTGGCCCGGCTGCGGCAAAACGGCACCGCGGTCCTGCTGGTCGAGCAGCTGGTGGAAAAGGCCCTGGCCGCGGCCGACCGCGCCTATGCGATGACCCAGGGCCGGATCGTGCTGGAAGCGCCGGCCGGGGAACCCGGCCTCGCGGCGCGGCTGGAGCACGCCTACCTGGGCGCGGGCGCGCTGGCATGAAAATTACCGCCGTCACCGCCACCACGCTCGCCATCCCCTACGCCTACGACGGCCCCCGCCACAACGTCGCCGGCAAGGACTGGACCACCCTGGACATCCTATTGGTGCGGGTGGACACCGACCAGGGCCTGACCGGCTGGGGCGAGGCCTTCGGCCATGGCAGCATCCCCGCCACCCGCGCCGCGCTGCGTTCGCTCGTCGCCCCCTTCATGCTCGGCCGCGACGCCGCCGACATCGCCGGCACCATGCGGGCGGCGCAGCAGGCGATGCACCTCTACGGCCGCGGCGGCCCCGTCACCTACGCCCTGTCCGGCGTCGACATCGCTCTATGGGACCTCGCGGGCAAATGCGCCGGCTTGCCGCTGCACCGCCTGCTGGGGGCCGCTGCCGCCGCCGTCCCCGCCTATGCCAGCCTGCTGCGCTACGCCGACCCGGCCATCGTCGCCCGCAACGCCGCCGCCGCCGTCGCCGCCGGCTACCCTGCCATCAAGCTGCACGAGATCACCGTTCCCGCCCTCCAGGCCGCCCGCGCGGCCGTCGGGTCGGACATCCTGCTGATGAACGACACCAACTGCCCCTGGCCGCCCGCCGAGGCGCGCGCCATGGCCCGCGCCTTCCGCCCGCTCGGCCTGCACTGGCTGGAGGAGCCGGTCTGGCCGCCCGAGGATTACGCGGGCCTGGCCGCGGTCCGCGCCGAGGGCGTGCCGATCGCCGCCGGCGAGAACATGGCCGGCCCGGCCGACTTCCTGCACGCCTTCCAGGCCGGCGCCCTCGACATCGCCCAGCCCAGCGTCACCAAGATCGGCGGCGTGAGCGAAATGCGCCGCGTGATCGCGCTGGGCGAGACCCACGGCGTGCGCGTGGTGCCGCATTGCGCCTATTTCGGCCCGGGCTTCCTCGCCTCGCTTCACATCGCCGCCGCCATGCCGGACCGCCCGCCGCTCGAGCGCCTGTTCATCGACCTCGAAGCCAGCCCCTTCGCCCCCTACACCGAGGCGACAAGCGGCATGCTCCAGGTCCCGCAAGGCCCCGGCCTGGGCTGCGACCCCGACCCGGCGCTGGTCGCCCGCTACGAGGTGAAACCATGACTAGGGTTACCGCCCTCCGCACCACCCAGCTGGTGGTGCCGCTGCCCAAGCCGATCATGAGCGGCCTGGGGCCGCTGACCACCACGGGCGTGCTGCTGGTGTTCCTGGAAACCGACCAGGGCGTTGTCGGCGAGAACCTGGTGTTCACGCTCAACAACAAGCGGCTGGCCATGCTCGACGCCATGGTGCGCAGCCTGGAGCCGCTGGTGGTCGGCGCCGACCCGCACTTCAGCGCCCGCTTCTGGTCGGACGCCTGGCGCGAGATCAACTTCTTCGGCCACGCCGGCGTGGCGGTGATGGGCATCTCCGCCATCGACGGCGCCTTGTGGGACCTGCGCGGCAAGCTGGCGAACCTGCCGATCCACCGCCTGATCGGGGCGCAGCGCAGCACGGTCCCCGCCTACGCCAGCGCCGGGCTGTGGCTGTCGTCGAGCATCGACGAGCTGCAGGCGGAGGCGCAGGGCTTCCTCGACCAGGGCTTCCGGGCGATGAAGATGCGCCTCGGCAAGCCGACCGCGGCCGAGGACGCCGAGCGCGTGGCCGCGGTGCGGGCGGCCATCGGGCCCGGCATCGCCCTGATGGCCGACGCCAACCAGCAGCTCACGGTGGAGCGCGCCATCCGCCTCGGCCGCCTGCTGGAGCCGCACGGGCTCAATTGGTTCGAGGAGCCGCTGCCGGCCTACGACCTCGAGGGCGTGGCCCGGGTGGCGGCCGCGCTCGACACCCCGATCGCCAGCGGGGAGACCGAATACACCCGCTACGGCTTCCGCCGCATGCTGGAGCTGAAGTCCGCCGACGTGCTGATGCCCGACCTGCAGCGGGTCGGCGGCGTGACCGAGTTCCTGCGCGTCTCGCACATGGCCGACGCCTTCGACGTCCCGGTCTCCTCGCACCTGTTCCCCGAGATGTCGATCCAGGTCCTGGCCGCACTCGGCAACGCGACCTGGCTCGAGCACATGCCCTGGTTCCAGCCCCTGTACGCCGGCGCCCTCGAGCTGCGCGACGGCGCCGCGGTGGTGCCTGAAGCGCCGGGCTGGGGCTTGCCGCTCGACCCCGCCGCCATCGACCGCTACCGCGCCTGATCCGGAGAGACACGATGTGGACGCCCAGCCCCTCCTATCCCGACCCGGCCGTCCAAATCCTGGACCCGAGCTTCGCCAAGTACCGCCTGCCGCTCGCCGCCGTGGAGCGGCTGGCCACCGGCCTGCGCTGGGCGGAGGGGCCGGTCTGGTTCGGCGACGCCCGGCATCTGCTGGTCAGCGACATCCCCAACAACCGCATCGTCAAATGGGACGAGGAGACCGGCCTGCTCAGCAATTTCCGCCGCCCCAGCGACTACGCCAACGGCAACACGCGGGACCGCGAGGGCCGGCTGGTCACCTGCGAGCATGGCGGGCGCCGGGTCAGCCGCACCGAGCATGACGGCAGCATCATCACGCTGATGGACCGCCACGAGGGCAAGCGGCTGAACTCGCCCAACGACATCGTGGTGAAATCGGACGGCAGCATCTGGTTCACCGACCCGTTCTTCGGCCTGATCAGCGACTACGAAGGCAACCGGGCGGAGCAGGAACTGCCCACCAGCATCTACCGGCTCGACCCGGCCACCGGCCAGGCGACCGTGCTGGACGATACCGTCCTCGGCCCCAACGGCCTGGCCTTCTCACCCGACGAGAAGACGCTGTACGTGGTCGCCAGCCGCGCCGAACCGCGCGAAATCCTGGCCTATGACGTGACCGGCGACGGGCGCATCACCCGCCGCCGCACCCTGATCGACGCCGGGCCCGGCACCCCGGACGGCTTCCGGCTGGACGAGGACGGCAACCTCTGGTGCGGCTGGGGCATGGGCACGCCGGCGCTGGACGGGGTGATGGTGTTCAACAAGGAGGGCGCCCCGATCGGCCGCATCCAGTTGCCGGAACGCTGCGCCAACCTGTGCTTCGGCGGCCGCCGCCGCAACCGCCTGTTCATGGCGGCCAGCCAGTCGATCTACGCGCTCTATGTCAACACGCGCGGGGTGGGCTGAGCCCCCCCAATTAACGCCCAGTTCAGGCCGCCCGCTGCTCGACGGTCGCGTGCTCGGACGCGACCGTCGTCCGCCGGAGGTCCCGCCGTTCCGCCGGGTCGTAGCGGCGGGCGCGGTGCATGGTCACCCGGTTGTCCCACATCACCAGGTCGTGCTGTCGCCAGACATGCGCGTGTACCCGCTCCCGCTGCGTCGCGTGCTCCGCCAGGTCGCGCAGCAGGTTGCGCGCCTCCGGCACCAGCCAGCCGACGATGCCGCCCGCATGGGACGAAAGGAACAGGGACTTGCGCCGGGTCACCGGATGCGTGCGGACCAGCCGCTGCAGCACCGGAGCGAACCGGCGGCGCTCGTCGTCGGTGAAGTCGGTGAAGCCCAGCACGCCGCGGGAGTGGATTTGCGTGTGCTCGCACACCAGCGGCTCCACCAGGGCGCGGGTCTCCGCGTCCAACGTGTCCCATGCCGCCCGCATGTCGGCGAACTGCGTGTTGCCGCCCCGCGGCGGCACCACCCGGCCGGACAGCAGCGAGTACTTCGCCGGCACCGCCTTGAACGAGCTGTCGGAGTGCCACAGCATGTTGCCCAACCCAAACAGCCGCCGCCGGTCGTCGCGCGCCAGCAGGCTGCCGTCCTTGGCGACGTTGGAGATGTCGTTCACCTCCATCGACAAGCGGCGCTGCTCGCCCTGCGCGAGGTCCCCGGTCGCCGTCTCCAGCGTGCCGAAATTGCGGCTGAACGCCAGTTGCTGCACGTCGTCGAGCGGCTGGTCGCGGAACACCAGCACGCCGAAGCGGTCCATGCCGGCCTCGATGGCAGCCACCTCGTCCGCGCCCAACCGCTGGCGCAGGTCGACGCCGACGACATCGCCCACGAAGTCCGCACGGCGGCAATCGGCCGGCTGGATGGTGATCGCCACGACATGCCTCCCGTTATCGGTTGCCACGAGCTTAGGCGAACCCGGCCGGGCTTGCCAGCCCGCGGCATCGAACCGAGTATCCCCGCCATAACAAACGGGGAAACGCCATCATGGACCGCCGTGGACTGATCGCCGGCTCCGGCCTGGCTGGATTGACGCTCGCCGCCCTGGCGCCCCCGGCCGCCGCCCAGGGGGCCTCCACCACGCTCGACCGCATCCTGAAAGAGAAGGTGATCCGCATCGCCTGCGACACCAGCTCGCCCCCCTTCGGCACCATCGGCAGCGACGGCAAGCCGGATGGGGTGGAGGTGGCCTGCTGCCGCCAGCTTGCAAAGGACCTCGGCGTGGAGCTGGACCTGGTGCAGGTGGTCTCGACCCAGCGCATCCCCTCGCTGCTGGCCGGACGCTCCGACGTGACGCTCTCCTCCATCTCGATCACCTTCGACCGCGCCAAGACCGTCGCCTTCTGCAACCCGAACGGCGCCCTCTCGATCGTCGTGTTCGGCCCCAAGAAGATAGCCATCACCAAGGCCGAGGAGATGGCTGGCAAGCGCATCGGCATCACCCGCGCGACCCTCGAGGAAGCCGTGGTGCCCAAGGTGATGCCGCCGGGCGGCCGCATCGTCTGGTTCGACGACATCAGCGCGACCATCCAGGCCATGCTGTCCGGCCAGGTGGACGCGATCTCGATGACGGAGTTCGCCATGAACTCCGTCATCGCCCGCAACCCCACCGCCGGCATCGAGACCAAGTTCCTGGTCACCCGCGCCTTCTACGCGCCGATCGTCCGCCACGCCGACGTCGAGCTGCGCGCCTGGATCAACACCTGGGTGTTCCTCAATTCGCGCAACGGCGTGCTGGCGGAGACCTACAAGAAGTACACCGGCGTGGACTTGCCGGAGTTGCCGGTCATTTAGCCGCCGGTGATCTAGCCGGCCGGGCGCTGAGTGCACTACGTCTTCCAGTTCGGCGTCGTTGCCGACAACTGGCGCATGCTGGCCGAGGGCGCCGCCGCCACGCTGTGGATGTCGTTGGCCGCCTTCGTGCTCGGCCTCGCCTTCGCCACGCTCTGCGTGTTCGCCCGCACCTCCCGGGTCGCGGCGCTGCGCACCGCGGTGAAGGCCTATGTCGAGGTCATCCGCAACACGCCGCTGCTGGTGCAGCTGTTCATCGTCTACTTCTCCTTGCCCTCGCTGGGCATCCGCATGGAAGCCGACGAGGCGGCGGTGCTGGGCCTCGCCCTCAACTTCGGCGGCTACGCCACCGAAATCCTCCGCTCCGGCATCGAGGCGGTGCCGCATGGCCAGATCGAGGCGGCGACCGCACTCGGCCTGCGGCGCCTGCGCATCTTCCGCCACGTCGTGCTGTTCCCGGCGGTGCGCGTGAGCTACCCCGGGCTCGCGTCGCAGTTCATCCTCATCCTGCTCGGCTCCTCCGTCGTGTCCGCCATCTCGGCCGAGGAGCTGACCTCCATGGTCAACAGCCTGCAATCGACCACCTTCCGCAGCTTCGAGTTCTACTTCGCCGCCACCCTGATCTATCTCGCCATGGCCTGGGCGGCCCGGCTGCTGCTGGACGGCCTGTACTGGGCCGGCTTCGTGCGCGGCCGGGCATGAGCCGCGATTTCGGCGGCCCGGAGCTGCTGTTCATCGTCGCCGCCCTGCGCTGGACGGTGCTGCTGACCGGGATCGCCTTCGTGGGCGGCGGGCTGGGCGGGCTGGCGGTGGCGCTCGCGCGGGTCTCGCCCAGCCCGCCCGTGCGCTGGGCCGCCACCGTCTATGTCGGCCTGTTCCAGGGGACCCCCCTGCTGATGCAGCTCTTCGTCGCCTTCTACGGCCTGGCCGTGCTGACCGGCGTGCGGCTCGACCCATGGCCCGCCGTCGCGCTGGCCTTCACCCTCTACGCCGCCGCCTTCCTGGGCGACATCTGGCGCGGCACCATCGAGGCGATCCCGCGCACCCAGTGGGAGGCCGCGACCGCGCTGGCGCTGCCGCGCCGCCGCATCCTGCGCCATGTGATCCTGCCGCAGGCCGCCCGCATCGCCATCCCGCCCACCGTCGGCTTCCTCGTGCAACTGATCAAGAACACCTCGGTGGCAGCCATCGTGGGCTTCGTGGAGCTGACCCGCGCCGGGCAGCTGATGGTCAACGTCACCTTCCAGCCCATGGTGGTCTACCCGCTGGTCGCCGCGCTGTACTTCGCCCTGTGCTACCCGATCTCGTTCGCCGCCGGGCGCCTCGAGACGCGGTTGGATGCAAGGCGCGGCCTGCTCTAACCCGTGCTCCATCTCGCCCTGGCCGCCGGCGCGCTGGCCCTGGAGGCCGCCATCGGCTACCCGGCCGCCGCCTTCCGCGCCATTCGCCACCCGGTCATGTGGATCGGCGCCGCCATCGCCGGGCTGGACCGCGCCCTCAACCGCGACGGCCAGCCCGCCTGGCGCCGCCGCGCCGGCGGCGTGCTCGCCGTCATGGCGCTCCTCGTCCTGGCCGCCTTGCCCGCGCTGCTGGTCCAGCACCTGGTCCTGCGCACCCTGCCGGACTGGCTCGCCTGGCCCTTGCTGGCGCTCGTGGCCAGCCCGTTCCTCGCCCAGCGCAGTCTCCACGCGCATGTCGCCGCGGTCGGCCTCGGACTGCGCCGCGGCGGCCTGACCGGCGGGCGCGCCGCCGTGTCCCACATCGTCGGCCGCAACCCGCTCAGCCTCGACGAGCCCGCGGTGCTGCGCGCCGCCATCGAAAGCCTGGCCGAGAACTTCGCCGACGGCGTGGTGGGCCCCGCCGTCTGGTGCGCGGCGGCGGGCCTGCCCGGCCTCGTCGCCTACAAGGCGGTCAACACCGCCGACAGCATGATCGGCCACCACACCCCCCGCCACGAGGCCTTCGGCTGGGCCGCCGCCCGGCTCGACGACCTGGTGAACCTGCCCCCCTCGCGTCTCGCCGCGCTCTGGCTCATGCTGGCCGCCGGCCTGCACCGCGGCGCCTCCGCCCGCGGCGCCCTCCGCGCCGTGCTGCAGGACGCCGGCCGCCACCGGTCGCCCAACGCCGGCTGGCCCGAGGCTGCCATGGCCGGCGCGCTCGGCCTCCGCCTGGCCGGCCCGCGCGTGTACGGCGACATTTTGGTGGACGACGCCTGGATGGGCGACGGCGGCGACGCCACCCCGGCCGACCTCGACCGCGCGCTGGCCCTGTATCGCACCGCCTGCGCCATCCAGATCGTGGCCGCCCTGCTCGCGGCCGTCGCGAGCCCTGTCGCGGCTGCGCTATCGCGCTAGGCCGAGCAGCCGGTCCACGTCGATATGCGCCTCCAAGTGCGCCGCCAGCCGGTCCAGCACGGCCTCTATTTCCGCCGCGTGGCACCGGCCCGAGGGCGCCGCTCCAAGCCGGCCCAGCCAGGCTTCCCGCTGCGCATCGTCCGCGAACAGCCCATGCACATAGGTCCCCGCCACCCGCCCATCGGCCGAGCAGGCGCCATCGAGCCTTCCATCCGCGAACCGCAGCAGCGGCAGCGACGTGGCCGGCCCGGTGGTGCGGCCCATGTGCATCTCGTAGCCCCGGAAACCCACGCCGTCCGCCACGCTGCGTCCCTCGACATGCGCCAGCCGCTTCTCGCCGGTCAGCACCGTCGCCACCTCCAGCAGCCCCAGCCCGGCCACCGCGCCCGCCGGGCCCTCGACGCCCTCGGGGTCGCCGACGCTCGTCCCCAGCATCTGGTAGCCGCCGCAAACGCCCAGGACGCGCCCGCCCTGCCGCCGATGCGCGGCCAGGTCGATGTCCCACCCCGCGGCCCGCAGGTCGGCGAGGTCGGCGATGGTCGCCTTCGAGCCCGGCAGCACCACCAGATCGCAGCCCGGCGGCAGCGGCGTGCCCGGCGCCACCATCACCAGGTCGACAGACGGCTCCGCCGCCAGCGGGTCGAAGTCGTCGTAATTGGCGATCCGCGGCAGCATGGGCACCGCGATCCGCAATGCCGCGCCGGGCCGCCGCGACCCGGCCACCAGGTCGGCCGCGTCCTCGGCCGGCAGCAGCCGCGCCTCGGCAAAGAACGGCACCAGCCCCAGCGCCGGCCAGCCGGTGTGCCCAGCGATGGCCGCCATCCCCGCGTCGAACAGCGTGGGGTCGCCGCGCATGCGGTTGACGACGAAGCCGCGCACCAGCGCCGCGTCCGAGGGGTCCATCACCGCCTTGGTCCCGACCAGGCTGGCGATCACGCCGCCGCGGTCGATGTCGCCGACGATGACGGCCGGCGTGCCCGTGGCGCGGGCAAATCCCATGTTGGCGATGTCGCCCTGCCGCAGGTTGACCTCGGAGGCGCTGCCGGCCCCCTCCACCAGCACGATATCGGCCTCCGCCCGCATCCGGGCGAAGCTCTCCAGCACGCGCGGCATCAGCCCCGGCTTCATCGCCTGATAGTCCCGCGCCCGCGCCGCGCCGACCACCCGGCCCTGCACCACGACCTGCGACCCCGTCTCGCTCTGCGGCTTCAGCAGCACCGGGTTCATGTGTACGCTGGGCGGGACGCCCGCCGCCCGCGCCTGCAAGGCCTGCGCCCGGCCGATCTCGCCGCCATCGGCGGTCACCGCTGCATTGTTGCTCATGTTCTGCGGCTTGAACGGCCGCACCGCCAAGCCCCGCCGCAGGCACGCCCGCGCTAGCCCGACCACCAGCAGCGACTTGCCCACGCTCGACCCCGTGCCGAGCAGCATGATCGCCCGGCCGGCACGCGCCGCGCCACCTTGCATCAGAACTCGATCCCCTCCTGCGCCTTCACCCCCGCCGCGAAGTGGTGCTTGATCAGGGTCATCTCGGTCACCAGGTCGGCCGCCTCGATCAGCGCGGGGCGGGCGTTGCGGCCGGTGACGACCACATGCAGCCCCGCCGGGCGCGCCTGCAAGGCGGCAATGACCTCGGCCTCCGGCAGGTAGTCGTAGCGCAGCGCGATGTTCAGCTCGTCCAGCACGAGCAGGCCGAGGCCGGGCCGGTGCAGCAGCTCCAACGCTTTTTCCCAGGCGCGCCGGGCCGCCGCCATATCGCGCGCGCGGTCCTGCGTCTCCCAGGTGAAGCCCTCGCCCATGGTGTGCCACTCCACCAAATCCGCGAACCGCTGCAGCGCGCCGCGCTCGCCGGTGGACCAGGCGCCCTTGATGAACTGCACCACCCCGCAAGGCCGCCCCCGCCCGGCCATGCGCAGCAGCAGGCCGAACGCCGCCGTGGTCTTGCCCTTGCCCGGCCCGGTATGGACCATCAGCAGGCCTTTCTCGACCGTCTTGCCCGCGACCTCGGCGTCCTGCACCGTCTTGCGGCGGGCCATCTTGGCGGCATGGTGGGCGGCATCTTCGGTCACGGCGTCTCCTTTACGATGATCGCCGGTCACGGCGTCCTTTACGATGATCGCCGGTCACGGCGTCCTTTACGACGATCGCCGGTCACGGCGTCTCCTTTACGATAATCGGCAGCCCCGCCACCATGAACACCACGCGGTCGGCGACGCCGGCCAGGGCCTGGTGCAGCCGCCCCGCCTCGTCGCGGAACCGCCGTGCCAGCGCGTTGTCCGGCACGATCCCGAGGCCGACCTCGTTGGACACCAGCACCGCGGGCGCCGTGCGGCCCGCCAACGCGGCCAGCAGCCCCGCCGTCGCCCGCCCGATGTCGTGCTCGCCCAGTATCAGGTTGCTCAGCCACAGCGTCAGGCAATCCACCAGCACCGGCGCCGCCGCCAGCAGCGGCCCGGCCAGGTCCACCGGCGCCTCCACTGTCCGCCACGCAGCGTCCCGCCGCGCCCGGTGCTCGGCGATCCGCGCCCGCATCTCGTCGTCGAACGCCTGCGCCGTCGCGATATAGACGAGCGGCGGCGGCAGCGCGAGCAGCAGCGCCTCCGCATGACGGCTCTTGCCGGAGCGGGCCCCGCCCAGCACGAGGGTCAGCCGGGGAAGATTGGGCCGGGGGAGGTTAGGCCGGGGGAGATTAGATTGACAGCGCAAGCCCCGGGACATACTGCAACCTCGATGGTCCCGGCCAGCCGGTTCGTCCGGAGGGCCGGGTTAAAAGGGAATGCGGTGCGGGGCCAGCCCCTAGTCCGCAGCTGCCCCCGCAACTGTAAGCGGAGAGCCGGCCGTTGCACGCCACTGGGGAGGGCCCCGGGAAGGCAGACGGTGGGCGAGGACCCCCGCCGATGCGCGTGCATCGGCAACGTCCACATCCGCAAGCCAGGAGACCTGCCTCCGCCGAAGCGCTTGCTTCGGCTGGCCTACACGCGACGCCGGGCGGGGTGCCCCGGTGGCGGCGATGCGCTCGCATCGACCCTCGGAGCCCAGCTCCGCGGGCGTCGGCACCCCGGCTGCGCCGCAACGGAGGTCTGCCTGATGCCAAACTCGCCCATCCCCGTGCTGCACGTGTGCACCACCTGCCGCACCGGACTCCCGCTCGAAGAAGGCCAGACCGCGCCGGGCCAGACCATGCACGCGGCCGTGGCAGCCCTGCTCCGGGCCAACCCGGTGGCCGAGCTGCGCGAGGTCGCCTGCCTGTCGAGCTGCGACCACGGCTGCGCCGCCGCCATTTCGGCGCCGGGCAAATGGACCTATTTGCTCGGCCGCCTCACCCCCGCGCTCGCGCCCGACCTGCTCGCCTACGCCGCCCTCTACGCCGCCGCCCGCACCGGCACCGTGCTGCCCTCCAAACGGCCTGCCTCCCTCGCGCGCATGGTGCTCGGCCGCGTCCCCGACCTGGCGCCTCCCGCCCAACAGGAACTCGCCGCATGAGCGCCGCCACAAAAATCCCCGCAACCGTCATCACCGGCTTCCTCGGCGCCGGCAAGACCACCCTGCTGCGCCATGTGATCGAGCACGCCGGCGGCCGGCGGCTGGCCATCATCGTCAACGAGTTCGGCTCCGTCGGCGTGGACACCGAGCTGCTGCGCGGCTGCGGCATCCCCGAATGCGAGGAGGCCGACATCGTCGAGCTGGCCAATGGCTGCCTTTGCTGCACCGTCGCCGACGAGTTCCTGCCCGCCATGGAAGCCCTGCTGAACCGCCCCAACCCGCCCGAGCACCTCGTGATCGAAACCTCCGGCCTGGCCCTGCCCAAGCCGCTGCTCAAGGCGTTCGGCTGGCCCTCCATCCGCTCGCGCGTCACCGTGGACGGCGTCGTCGCCGTGGTGGACGGCCCCGCCGTCGCCGCCGGCCGCTTCGCCGACGACCCGGCCGCCATCGCCCGCCAGCGCGAGGCCGACCCGCAGCTCGACCACGACAACCCGCTCGCCGAGGTCTACGAGGACCAGCTCAACTGCGCCGATCTCGTCATCCTCAACAAGGCGGACCTGCTCGACGCCCCCACCCTCGCCCGCCTGCGCCGGGAGATCGGCGGCGCGCTGCCCCGCGCCGTGCGCGTCGTGGCCGCCCATGAGGGCCGCGTGGACCCCGCCATCCTGCTCGGCCTGCATGCCGCCGCCGAGGACGACCTGGCCGCCCGCCCGTCCCACCACGACGCGGAAGACGGCGCCCACGAGCACGACGACTTCGAAAGCTTCGTCGTCCCGCTGCCGGAAACCGCCTCCCCCGACGCCCTCGTCCTCCGCCTGCAGGCCGTGGCCGAGGCGCACCAGGTGCTGCGGATCAAGGGCTTCGCCGCGGTCGCCGGCAAGCCCATGCGCCTGGCCATCCAGGGCGTCGGCACCCGCTTCCGCCAGCAGTTCGACCGCCCTTGGCGGCCCGGCGAGCCCCGCCTCGGCCATGTCGTCGTCATCGGCGAGACCGGGCTCGACCGCGCCGCCATTGCCGCCGGCATCAGTGGCGCCTGATGCACCTCCTGGTCCGCGACACCGCCACGCTGGACGAGGCCGAGGCCGCCCAAGACCTCGGCCAGACCCCGGCCGCGCTCGTCGTGCTGTCGTTCTCGGACGCCGACCTCGGCGCGCTGGCCGCCGCCTGGCCCGGCGGCGCCCCGACCCTCCGCCTGGCCAGCCTCGCCCGCCTGCGCCACCCGATGTCGGTGGACCTCTACCTCGAGCAGGTCATCGCCCGCGCCAGCGGCGTCGTCATCCGCCTGCTCGGCGGCCTCGACTACTGGCGATACGGCGCCGAGGAGGTGGCCGCCCTCTGCCGCGCCGAGGGCATCGCCCTCGCCCTGCTGCCCGGCGACGGCGGCGACGACCCGCGTCTCGCGGCCCTGTCCACCATGGCGCCCGGCGTGCGCGCCCGGCTGGACGCCTGCTTCCGCATGGGCGGCCCGGCCAACATGCGCCGCGCGCTGGCCCTCGCCGCCTATGGCGCGGGGCTGCGGCATGACGATCCCGGCGCCCCCGAGCCGGTGCCCCAGCATGGCGTCCATGCGCTGGACCTGGTCGAGGGCCGCCCTTTCGCCGCCATCGTGTTCTACCGCTCGCACCTGCTCTCCGCCGACACGGCGCCGGTCCAGGCCATGACGGCGGCGCTGCGTGCCCGCGGCCTCGCCGTGGGTTCGCTCTACGCCGCCAGCCTGAAGGCGCCGGAGACGGCCGCCTACGTGGCCCACGTGCTGCGCGCCTGGCGGCCGGCCGTGGTCTTGAACGCCACCGGGTTCGCCGCCCGCCAGGGCGACGCCGGGTCGCCGCTGGACGCGCCGGGCGTGCCCGTCCTCCAGCTCACCCTCGGCGGCGGATCGCGGGAGGCGTGGCAGGGCTCGTCGCGCGGCCTGTCGCAGGCGGACCTGGCGATGCAGGTGGTGCTGCCGGAGCTGGACGGGCGGCTGTCCACCGGCGCCATCGCCTTCAAGGCCGAAACCCCGCCGAGCCCCGCCCTGCAATACGCCCGCATGGTCCACGCGCCCGACCCCGGCGGCATCGCCCTGGCCGCCGACCGCGCCGCCGGCTGGGCCCGCCTGGCCGCCACCGCCCCGGCCGGCCGCCAGCTGGCGATCGTGCTCTCCGACTACCCCGGCGTGTCCGGCCAGCGCGGCCACGCCGTCGGCCTCGACAGCTTCGCCAGCCTGGACGCCATCCTCGAAGACCTCGCCGCCGCCGGCTACGACACCGGCCCCGACACCGGCCCCGACACCGGCCCCGATGCTGGCGCCCGGAGGCCGGCCCCGGGCCACGCCCTGTGCCACCAGCCGCCGCAGCCGTTCATCTCCCTGGACGCCTACCGCCGCGCCTTCGCCACCCTGCCCGCCGCGGTCCAGCAGCAAGTCACCGCCGCCTGGGGCGACCCGGCCGCCGAGGCCTTCACCCTGCGCTACATCCGCCGCGGCAAGCTGATCCTGGCGATCCAGCCAGACCGCGGCCGCACCGGCGACCGCCGGGCCACCTACCACGACGCCGACGAACCGCCCCGGCACGCCTACGTCGCCTTCTACCTCTGGCTGCGCGCCATGCATGCCGTCGTCCATCTCGGCACCCATGGCTCGCTCGAATGGCTGCCGGGCAAGGCCGTGGCGCTCGGCCCCGAATGCTATCCGCGCGCGCTGTCCGGCGGCATGCCGGTGATCTATCCCTTCATCGTCAACAACCCCGGCGAGGCCGCGGCAGCCAAGCGGCGGCTGGGCGCGGTGACCATCGGCCACCTCACCCCGCCGCTCCGCAGCGCCGGGGCGCACGGGGCGGCGGCGGAGCTCGAGCGGCTGATCGACGAATACGCCGCCGCCGACGGCCTGGACCGCCGGCGCACCGGCCTGCTGCGCGCCGAAATCCTCGAACGCGCCGAGGCCGCCGGCCTGCTTGCGGAAAGCGGCGTGCCGCGCGACACCCCGGCCGATGACGCGCTCGCCCGCCTCGACGCCTACCTCTGCGACGTGAAGGACCTGCAGGTGCGGGACGGCCTGCACATTTACGCCCGCCCGCCCCCCCACCGCGGGGCGATGCTGGACGCCCTGCGCCGCGCCTGCCCGACGCTCGACCCGGCTTTGCTCGAAGCCCGCCTGGACGCCTCCGCCGCCGCCGAACGCCAAGCCCTGCTCGCCGCGCTCGACGGGCGCTTCGTGCCGCCCGGCCCGGCCGGCGCCCCCACCCGCGGTCGCGCCGACGTGCTGCCGACCGGGCGCAACCTCACCACCATCGACCCCCGCGCCGTCCCCACCCGGTCGGCGCTCGCGCTCGCCGAAAAAGCCGCCGCCGAGCTGCTGCGCCGCCACCTGCAGGACCATGGCGAGTGGCCGCGCAGCCTCATGCTCGACCTCTGGGGCAGCGCCAGCATGCGCACCGGCGGCGAGGATCTGGCGCTCGCTTTGCTGCTGATGGGCGCGCGTCCGCTCTGGGACGAAGGCTCCGGCCGCGTCGGCGGCTTCGAAGTGCTGCCGATCGCGCTGCTGGAGCGGCCGCGGGTGGACGTGACCCTCCGCATCTCCGGCCTGTTCCGCGACGCCTTCGAGGCCCAGATCGTACTGTTCGACAGCGTGGTCCGCGCCATCGCCGCGCGGGACGAGGCGCCCGACTGGAACCCGCTGGCCGCTGCCGCGCGCGGCCTGTCCGGGGAGCCGCTGCGCCGGGCGACGGCGCGGATCTACGGCGCCCCCGCCGGGCTGTACGGCGCGGGGGAGGGGGGCGCGGGGGAGGGGGGCGCCGCCTGGCTCGCCGCCTCCGCCGGCCGCTACGGGCAGGGGCTCGACGGCACCCCGGACCCGGCCGGCCTCGCCGCCCGCGTCGCCGCCACCGACGCCTTCGTGCACCAGCAGGATCATGCCGAGACCGACCTGCTCGACAGCACCGACTACGCCGCGCACGAAGGCGGCTTCGCCGCCGCCGCCGCCAGCCTCGGCGCCACGCCCGCGCTCTATCATATGGACACTGCCCGCCCCGACGCGCCGCGCGCGCGCACCGTGGCCGAAGAGGTGGTCCGCGTGGTGCGCGGCCGCGCCGCCAACCCGGCCTGGATCCGCGGCATGATGCGCCACGGCTACCGCGGCGCCGCCGAGATTGCGCGCAGCATCGAGCCCCTGCACGGCTTCGCCGCCACCCTGCCCACAAGGTTCGACGCGCAGTTCGAGCTGCTGTTCGCGGCCACGCTCGGCGAGGCGGAGGTGGACGCTTTCCTGCGCCAGGCCAACCCCGACGCCCGCGCCGCCCTGGCCGCACGCTTCGCCCAGGCGCAGCGTGACGGCTTGTGGCACCCACGCCGCAACAATGGCCCCCTCGAATGAAGCGCGGCTGGTGCCCCGGCCTCTACGAGCCCATGCCGACCGGCGACGGCCTGCTGGTGCGCGTGAAGCCCCCCGGCGGACGCCTGAGCAGCGCCGCCCTCCGCAGCCTCGCCGCCGCCGCCGCCGCCTTCGGCAACGGCACCATCGAGCTGACCAGCCGCGCCAACCTGCAGGTCCGCGGCCTCGCCCCCGCCACCGCCCCCCGTTTCGCCGCCGCCATGGTCGCGGCCGGCCTGGCCAGCGCCGACCCGGCAGCCGAACGCCGCCGCAACGTCGCCGCCACGCCCCTGGCCGGCGACGACCCCGCCGCCGCCGCCGACGCGCCGGCCCTGGCCGCCGCGATCGAGGCGATGCTGGCCGCCACGCCGTCCCTGTCGAGCCTGCCGCCCAAGTTCGGCTTCGCCGTGGACGGCGGCGGCGTGCTGCCGCTGTCCGCCGCCGCCGACATCACCGTCCGCACCGACGGCCAGCGCCACTGGATCGGCGAAACGCCATGCGCCCCCGCCGACACGCCCGCTGACACGCCCGCGGACACGGCAAGCCGGGTCCGCGACCTGGCCCTGGCGGGCGCCCCGCCTGCCCGGCACCTGCCGCCCGCTCCCGCCCCCGCCGGCTTCATCGCCTACCCCGGCACCCGCCGCGGCGCCTTCGCCATCGGCCTGCCGTTCGGCCAGACCGACGCCGCCACGCTCCACGGCCTCGCCGCGCTCGCCGACCGCTTCGCCGACGGCCTGCTCCGGTGCAGCCCGTGGCGCACCCTGCTGCTCGGCGGCGTGGCCGCGCCCGACGCCGCCGCCCTGCGGCACGCCGTCGCGGCCGCCGGGCTGATCGCCGACCCCGCCGACCCCCGCCTCCGCATGGCCGCCTGCATCGGCAGCGCCGGCTGCGCCAGCGGCACCGTCCCCGCCCGCGACACCGCCGCCGCCCTGGTGGCCGCACACTGGACCGGCATCCTGCACGTCTCCGGCTGCGCCAAGGGCTGCGCCCACCCCCACGCCGCCCCGCTCACCCTCGTCGGCGACGCCGGTGCCTACAACCTGGTCCGCGACGGCCGCGCCGACGCCCCGCCCAGCCTCCGCGGCCTCGCCCCGCACCAGGTCGCCGCCCATCTATGACCCCGCGCGACTACATCCGCGACGGCGCCGCAATCTACGAGCGCTCCTTCGCCACCATCCGCGCCGAGGCCGACCTCCGCGGCCTCGCGCCAGCCGAGGCGCGCATCGCCGTCCGCGTCATCCACGCCTGCGGCATGGTGGACATCACCCGCGACCTCCGCTTCGGCCCCAGCTTCGGCCCCGGCTTCGCTGCCGCCGCCCGCGCCGCCCTGCTGGCCGGCGCGCCGATCCTGTGCGACTCCCGCATGGTGGCCCAAGGCATCACCCGCGCCCGCCTCCCCGCCGCCAACGAAATCGTCTGCACGCTGGACGCGCCGGAGACGCCCGCTTTGGCCGCCCGCATCGGCAACACCCGCTCCGCCGCCGCACTCGGCCTGTGGGGGCCGCGCCTGGCCGGCGCCGTGGTCGCCATCGGCAACGCCCCCACGGCCCTGTTCCACCTGCTCGAACTGCTCGACCAAGGCGCCCCGCTGCCCGCCGCGGTCATCGGCATGCCGGTGGGCTTCGTCGGCGCCGCTGAATCCAAGGACGCGCTCGCCGCCGACGGCCGCGTGCCCTTCGTCACCGTCATGGGCCGCCGCGGCGGCAGCGCCATGGCCGTCGCCGCCGTCAACGCCGTGGCGAGCGAGCAGGAGTGATCGGCACGCTGCACTGCATCGGCATGGGCCCCGGCGACCCCGAGCTGGTGACCGTCCGCGCCGCCCGCCTGCTCGCCACCGCCCCCGTCGTTGCCTACTTCGCCAAGTGCGGCCGGCCCGGCCACGCCCGCAGCATCGCCGCGGCGTACCTCGACCCCGCCGCCGAGCAGCTGCGCTTCGAATACCCCTTCACCATCGAGATCGACGTGGACGACCCCCGCTACGAGACCGGCATCCACGCCTTCTACGAGGCCTGCGCCGCCACCCTGGCCACGCGCCTGGCCGCCGGGTCGGACGTGGCGCTGCTCTGCGAAGGCGACCCGTTCTTCTACGGCTCCGCCATGTACCTCTTCGACCGCCTTGCCGCCGGCTTCCCGACCGCGATCACCCCCGGCATCACCGCCATGAGCGGCTGCTGGGCGCAGGCGCGGACGCCGATGACCCACGGCGACGACATCCTGACCGTGCTGCCCGGCACCCTCGACCAGGCGAGCCTCGCCGCCCGCCTGGCCGCCAGCGACGCCGCCGTCATCATGAAGGTCGGCCGCAACCTGCCCAAAATCCGCGCCGCCGTGGCCCAGGCGGGCCTGACCGCGCGCGCCCTCTACGTCGAGCGCGGCACCTTGCCGGGCACCCGCACCCTGGCCCTGGCCGACCTCGCCGACGAGCGCGCGCCCTACTTCTCGCTGGTGCTGGTGCCCGGCCGGCAGCGGCCGCGATGACCACTCGGCCGCAGCAGGGCCGCCTCTGGATCGTCGGCCTCGGCCCCGGCGCCGCCGCCATGCAGACCCCGCAGGCCACGGCGGCGCTGACGGCCGCCACCGACCTCGTGGGCTACGCCACCTATCTTGAGCGCGTGCCCCTCCGCCCCGGCCAGGTGCGCCACGGCTCGGACAACCGGGTGGAACTCGAGCGCGCCCGCCACGCCCTCGGCATGGCGGCCGCGGGCCGCGCGGTGGCCGTCGTCTCCTCGGGCGACGCCGGGGTGTTCGCCATGGCCAGCGCCGTGTTCGAGGCCGTCGAAGCCGGCCCGCCCGCCTGGCGCGCGCTCGAGATCGAGGTCGTGCCCGGCATCAGCGCCATGTTCGCCGCCGCCGCCCGGCTCGGCGCGCCGCTCGGCCACGACTTCTGCGCGCTGTCCCTGTCCGACAACCTGAAACCCTGGCCGCTGGTGCTCCACCGCCTGACCGCCGCCGCCGCCGCCGGCTTCGTCCTCGCCCTGTACAACGCCGCCTCCCAGGCGCGCCCCTGGCAGCTTGGCGCCGCACTCGACGCCTTGCGCCCGGTGCTGCCCGGGTCCACGCCCGTGGCCTTCGCCACCGCCGTCAGCCGCCCCGACGAGTGCATCACCCTCGCCACCCTCGCCACCGCCGACCCGGCGCGGGCGGACATGCGCACCCTCGTGCTGATCGGCTCCGCCGCCACCCGCACCATCGAACGGCCCGGCGCCGAACCCTACCTCTACACCCCCCGCCGCGCCGCCCCCTGCCGCGCCGCCTCCTGCCGTGCCACATGATCCCGCAACCACGCCAGGGCCTCGGCCGCATTCGCCACCGCCGGCTCCGCCACCGCCGGCCCTGCCACGGCTGCCGGCCGGGCCACCATGACCACCGGCAGCCCAAGCGCCCGCGCCGCCGCCAGCTTGCCCGCGGTGGCCGCGCCGCCGGAGTTCTTGGTCACCACCACCTCGATCCGCTCGGCTTCCAGCAGCCGCCGCTCCGCCCCGGCCTCGAATGGCCCCCGCGCCGCGATGCAGCGGGCGCCCGGCGGCAAGGCTCCCGGGTCCGGCGGCTCCACGCTGCGGATCAGGTACTCGTGCCACGGCGCGGCGGCGAACGGCGCCAACTCCTGCTGCCCCACCGTCAGGAACACCCGGCGCGGACGCGCACCCAGCGCCGCCGCCGCCGCGGCCATGTCGGGCACCCCCACCCAGGCGTCGCCGGCCTGTGGCAGCCATTCCGGCCGGATCACCGCCAGCAGCGCCACCCCGGCCGCCTCCGCCGCCAGCCGCGCATGGCCCGACATCTGCGCGGCAAACGGGTGCGTGGCGTCCACCAGCACGTCGACCCGGTGTTCCCGCAGGTAGCGCACCAGCCCCGCCACGCCCCCGAATCCGCCCCGCCGCGCCGGGATCGCGGGCAGCATCGGCGCCCGCGTCCGCCCGGCCAACGAGAGCACGGGCCGGAACGCCGGATTGCCCGCAAGCCCGCGCGCGATGGCCGAGGCCTCCGTGGTGCCGCCGAGAACCAAGATGTTCATCCCGGCCACAAAGCATGACCCGGCCCTGGCTGACCATCCTGGGCATCGGCGAGGACGGCGCCGCCGGCCTCTCGCCCGCCGCCGCCCAAGCCATCCGCTCGGCCGCGCTCGTCGTCGGCGGCGCCCGCCATCTCGCTTTGGCCGACCCCCTCATCACCGGCGAGCGCATGCCCTGGCCCCACCCGATCGAGGCCGCCATCCCCGCCATCCTCGCCCGCCGCCCCGCCCCGGTCGCGGTGCTGGCCTCCGGCGACCCCTATTGCTACGGCGTCGGCACGCTGCTCGCCCGCCACGTGCCCATCGGCGAGACGATCTGCCTGCCGGCCCCCTCCGCCTTCTCGCTCGCCTGCGCCCGGCTCGGCTGGGCCTTGCAGGACTGTGCCACCATCTCCTTCTGCGGCCGGCCGCTCGAGTGCCTGGCCCCGCTGCTGCAGCCCGGCGCCCGCATCCTCGCCCTCTCCGCCGGCGCCGGCACCCCCGCCGCGGTCTCGGCCTTCCTGGCCGCCGCGGGCTTTGGCGGCTCCACCCTGCATGTCCTCGAGGCCCTGGGCGGCCCCCACGAGCGACGTCGCAGCGGCAACCCGGCCAGCGTGCATCCGCTGAACACCATGGCGATCGAAGTGGTCGCCGGGCCCGCCGCCCAGATCATCCCGCTCGCCACCGGCCTGGCCGACGCGGCCTTCGAGCATGACGGCCAGATCACCAAGCAGGAAATCCGCGCCGTCACCCTCGCCGCGCTGGCGCCGCGCCGGGGCGAGCTGCTGTGGGACATCGGCAGCGGCGCCGGGTCGATCGGCATCGAATGGATGCTGCGCCATCCGGCCAACCAGGCCATCGGCGTCGAGCGGCGGCCCGACCGCGCCGCCCGCGCCGCCCGCAACGCCGCCCGCCTCGGCGTGCCCGGCCTGCGCCTGGTCGAGGGCAGCGCCCCCGCCGCCCTGGCCGGCCTGCCGCCGCCCCATGCCGTGTTCGTCGGCGGCGGCGCCCACGCGCCCGGCCTGCTCGACGCCGCCTGGGCCGCGCTCCCCGCCGACGGCCGCCTGGTCGCCAACGCCATCACCATCGAATCCGAGGCCGCCCTGCTCGCCGCCCGCGCCCGCCTCGGCGGCACCCTGACCCGCCTCTCCGTCGAGCGGCTCGACACGGTGGGCACGATGCACGCCTACCGTCCCGCCATGACCGTCACCCAACTTCTGGCCACCAAGCCGTGATCGTCGCCGGCATCGGCTGCCGCCGCCACTGCCCGGCCGAGGACATCGTGGCCCTCGTGCGCCTGGCCGAGACGCGCGCCCTCTGCCGCGTCACCGCACTCGCCGCGCCCGCCTTCAAAGCCGAGGAGCCCGGCCTGCGCGATGCCGCCCGCCAGCTCGGCCTCGCGCTCCTGCTAGTGGACGCCCCGGCCCTGGCCGCCGTCCAAGCCCGCTGCCCCACGCGCTCCGCCGCCGCCCTGCGCCACACCGGCGCCGCCTCCGTCGCCGAGGGCGCCGCGCTCGCCGCATCCGGCGGCACCCTGCTGCTGCCCCGCATCGCCGCCCGCCGCGCCACCTGCGCGCTGGCCCGGGCATGACGGTCCATTTCATCGGCGCCGGCCCCGGCGCCGCCGACCTCATCACCCTGCGCGGCCGCGACCTGCTGGCGCGCTGCCCGGTCTGTCTCTACGCCGGTTCCATCGTGCCGCCGGCGCTGCTCGCCCACTGCCCGGCCGACGCCCGCCTGGTCGACACCGCGCCGCTCTCGCTCGACGCCATCGAGGCCGAATACCGCCGCGCCGACGCCGCCGGCCAGGACGTGGCCCGCCTCCATTCCGGCGACCTCTCGCTTTACAGCGCCGTGGCCGAACAGGTCCGCCGGCTCGACCGGCTCGGCATCGCCTGGACCATGACCCCCGGCGTCCCCGCCTTCGCCGCCGCCGCCGCCGCCCTCGGCTGCGAGCTGACCCTGCCCGAAGTGGCGCAGAGCATCGTGCTCACCCGCCTGCCGGGCCGCGCCTCCGCCATGCCGCCGCGCGAGACCCTGGCAGGCTTCGCCGCCACCGGCGCCACCCTCGCCATCCACCTCGCCATCCACCGCCTGGCCGAGATCGTCGCCACGCTGACGCCCTTCTACGGCGCGGACTGCCCGGCCGCGATCGTGGTCCGCGCCAGCTGGCCCGACCAGCAGGTCCTCCGCGGCACCCTGGCCGACATCGAGGCCCGCCTGGCCGCCGACCCGGCCGAGCGCACCGCCCTGGTCCTGGTCGGCCGCGCCCTGGCCGCGCCCGCCTTCCGCGACAGCGCCCTCTACGACCCCGCCTACGCCAGGCGGTTCCGCCCCGGCCCCTCGTGACCCGGCCCCTCTTGAACCCCCGCGAAGCCGGCCCGGCCAACGACGGCGCCGTCGCGGTCGAACACCACCACCTCCAGCGCCGCGCCCGACCCGGCCAGCACCGCGGCCGCCGTCCGCCAGGCACCCGCCGCCACCGCCGCGCCCAGCTGCGGCGCCGCAGCGAAGGCCTCCGCCACGGTGTTGGACCCCAGCACGCGCGCCGCCCCCTCGCCGGCCAGCGCCGCCAAGGCCGGCATGTCCACCGCGCCCCGCTTCGAGTGCAGGTCCAGCCGCCCCTGCGCCAGCTTGGTCATCTTGGCCACGCCGCCCGCGATCGTGACGCGCGGCACCGGATGCGTCCGCAGGTACTTCAGCAGCCCGCCCGCGAAATCGCCCATCTCCAGCAGGGCCACCTCCGGCAGCCCATGCAGCAATTGCACGGCTTCCTCGGAGGCCCGCCCCGTGCTCCCCGCCACGTGCTGGAGGCCCATGGCCCGCGCCACGTCGATGCCGCGATGGATGGTGTCGATCCAGGCCGCGCAGGAATACGGCACCACCACCCCCGTGGTCCCCAGGATCGACAGCCCGCCGACGATGCCCAGCCGGCCGTTCAGCGTATGCGCCGCCAGGTCCTCGCCGCCGGGAATGGACAGCTCCACCACCACGTCCGGCGCCGGCGCCAGCTCGGCCAGCGCGGCGCGGATCATGGCGCGCGGCACCGGGTTGATGGCGGGCTCGCCCGGCGGGATCGGCAGGCCCGGCCGCGTCACCGTGCCCACCCCCGGCCCCGCCCGGAACACCACGCCCTCCCCCGGGGCGCCCCGCGCCACGCGCGCCACCACCAGCGCCCCATGCGTCACGTCCGGATCGTCGCCGGCGTCCTTGACCACGCCCACCGCGGCGAAGGCCGCCTCCAGCCGCGTCTCCGCCAAGGCGAAAGCCGCGCGCCGGCCGCCGGGCAGCGCGATCTCGACCGGATCGGGGAACCGCCCGGTGAGCAGCGCGGCAAACCCCGCCTTGGCCGCCGCGGTCGCGCACGCCCCGGTCGTCCAGCCTCGCCGCAAGGGACGCTCATGCTCCACCCGCTTGCATATAGGCTGCGCCCCCTGACCCCGCAAAATATGACCCGCAAAACATGACCCGCAAAACATGACCCCGCCAATATGACCCCGCCAAACCCCGCCCGCGGCTGGCTGGTCGCCGCCCCCCGCTCCGGCGCCGGCAAGACCACCGTCACCCTGGCCATCGTCGCCGCCCTGCGCCGCCGCGGCCTGGCCGTCGCCACCGGCAAGTCCGGCCCCGATTACATCGACCCCATGTTCCACGCCGCCGCCGCAGGCGCGCCCGGGGTGAACCTGGATAGCTGGGCCATGCCGCCCCCCCTGCTCGACGCGCTCGCCGCCCGCGCCGCTTCGGGGGCCGACGTCCTGGTCGTGGAGTCGGCCATGGGCCTGTTCGACGGCATCGCCGCCGCCCCCGGCCGCTCCGGCGCCGCCGCCGACCTCGCCGCCCGCCTCGGCTTGCCCGTGCTGCTGGTGCTCGACGTGTCCGGCCAGTCGCAGACCGCGGCTGCCATCGCCCGCGGCATGCACACGCACCGGCCCGGCGTCGCGGTCGGCGGCGTCGTGCTCAACCGCGTCGGCAGCGAGCGGCACCGCCGGGCCGTGACCGAAGCCGTCGAGGCCACCGGCCTGCCCGTGCTGGGCGCCATCCCGCGCGACGCCGCCATCGCCCTGCCCGAACGCCATCTCGGCCTGGTCCAGGCCGCCGAGCACCCGGATCTCGCCGGGCTGCTGGACCGCCTCGCCGCCCTGGCCGAGCGCCATCTGGACCTCGCCGCCATCCTCGCCGGCGCCGCCCCGCTTCACTTGCCCCCCACCGCCCCGCCCCCCATCGCTCCACCGGGCCAGCGCATCGCCCTGGCCGACGACGCCGCCTTCAGCTTCATCTACCCGCATCTGACCCGCGCCTGGCGCGAGGCCGGCGCCACGATCGTCCCGTTCTCGCCGCTCGCCGACCAGGCCCCGCCGCCCGGGTGCGACGTCTGCTGGCTGCCCGGCGGCTACCCCGAGCTGCACGCCGCCGCCCTGGCTGCCGCCAGCCGCTTCCGATCCGGCCTGGCCGCCTTCGCCCGCGACAAGCCGGTCCACGGCGAGTGCGGCGGCTACATGGTCCTCGGCACCCGGCTCGAGGACGCCGCCGGCGTATCGCACGCCATGGCCGGGCTGCTCGGCCATGCGACCAGCTTCGCCAAGCGCAAGATGAACCTGGGCTACCGCGAGGCCACCCTGCTCGCCGGGTGCCCCCTCGGCCCGGCCGGCGCCGCCGTGCGCGGGCACGAGTTCCACTACGCCCGCGTCATCGACGCCGGGCCGGACCTGCCCTTGGCCACCTTGCGGGACGGGCTGGGCGCGGAGCTCGGCCCCGGCGGCAGCCGGCGCGGCCGCGTCACCGGCGGCTTCTTCCACGCCATCGCCACGGCATGACGGGCCTGCAAATCCTCCAGGACCCGCTACCGCCCGGCGATGCCGTCGCCGCTGCCGTCGTCGCCGCCCGCCAGGACCAGCTCACCAAGCCGCCGGGCAGCCTCGGCCGCCTCGAAACCCTGGTCGCCTGGCTCGCCCGCTGGCAGGAACGCGCCATGCCCCGGCTCGAGCGCGTCGACGTGGTCGTGTTCGCCGGCAACCACGGCGTCGCCGCTCAGGGCGTGTCGCCCTACCCGCCCGCCGTCACCGCCCAGATGGTCGCCAACTTCGAGCGGGGCGGCGCCGCCATCAACCAGATCGCCGCCGCCGCCGGCGCCCGCCTGTGCGTGGTGCCCCTGCGCCTCGACCGGCCTACCGCCGACCTGTCGCTGGCGCCCGCCATGGACGAGGCCGAGTTCCAGCAGGCCGTGGACGCCGGCGCGGCCGCGGTCGAGCCCGGCCTCGACCTGCTGTGCCTCGGCGAGATGGGCATCGGCAACACGACCGCCGCCGCCGCCCTCTGCGCCGGGCTGTTCGGCGGCCCCGGCGCGCGATGGGCGGGGCAGGGCACCGGGCTCGCCCCGGAGGGCGTCGCCCGCAAGGCCCGCGTGGTCGACGCCGCCCTGCAGCGGCACGCGGCCCTGCTGGGCGACCCGCTGCAGGTCGCCCGCGCGCTCGGCGGCCGCGAGCTGGCCGCGATCCTGGGCGCCGTCGCCGCTGCGCGCCGCCGCCGCGTGCCCGTGCTGCTCGACGGCTTCGTCTGCACCGCCGCCGCCGCGCCGCTGGCCTGCCTCGCCCCCGGCGGGCTTGACCATGCCCAACTCGCCCACCTCTCCGCCGAAGCCGGCCACCGCGCGCTGGCGGAACGGCTGCGCCTGGACCCGCTGCTCGCGCTTGGCATGCGGCTGGGCGAGGCATCGGGCGCGGCACTCGCAGTGCCGATCCTGCGCGCCGCCCTCGCCTGCCACGCGGGGATGGCCACCTTCGCCGGCGCGGGCGTCGCGGACCGCGCCTGATGCGGGCCGAACTCGCCGCCGCGCTGGCGCTGCTGACGCGGCTGCCCGTCGGCTGGCTGCCCGTCGGCTGGCAACTGGCCGGCCGCCCCTGGCCCGATCCCTCGGCCAGCGTTTGGGCCTATCCCGTCGTGGGCGCCCTCGTCGGCCTGCTCGGCGGCGCCGCGATCCTGCTCGCCCGGCATGTGGGCCTGCCGCCGGGCCTCGCCGCGCTGCTCGGCCTCGCCGCCATGCTCCTGCTGACCGGCGCCCTGCACGAGGACGGGCTGGCCGACACCGCCGACGGGCTGGGCGGCGGCGGCACCGTCGCCCGCAAGCTCGAGATCATGCGGGACAGCCGCATCGGCAGCTACGGCGCGCTCGCCCTCATCCTCGCCTTGGCCCTCCGCGCCGCGGCGCTCGCCGCCATTCCGCCCGGTTCCCTCATCCCCGGCCTGGTTGCCGCCGGCGGCCTGGGCCGCGGCGCCATTGTGGCCCTCCTGCTGCTGCTGCGGCCCGCTCGCGCCGACGGCCCGGCCGCCGCCTTGCGCCACCTGCCGCCCGGGCGGGCCATCGCCGGCCTGCTGCTCGCCGCCGCCGCATCGCTGCTGCTGCCGTTCCGCACCGCCTTGCTCTGCACCATGTGCGCCGCCCTCGCCGCCGCCGCGGTGGCAGCCTTGGCCAAGCGCCAGGTCGGCGGCTACACCGGCGACATCCTGGGCGCCGCCGAGGTCGTCACCGAGTGCGTGGTCCTCTGCGCCGTCGTGGCAAGCATAGACTAGGGCCACCGAGCGCTTGGCCATTGCGCCCTGGCCGCCGATCCCGTTCAATCCGCCGCAACACCAATGGGAAAAACGCCAGTGTCCAGCATCGCATCCGTCGCCCGGCCCAGCCGCCGCGGCATGTTCCGCTTCCTGGCCTGCGGCTGCCTGGCCGGCCTGACGGCGGCGCACCCCGGCCGCGTCTCCGCCGAGGCGGCGCACACCACGCTCACCAGTGCCCAGGCGCTCGAGACGCTGCGGCAAGGCAACGACGACTTCGTGAACGACCGCGCGCGCGCCGTCCCCATCGACCGCAGCCGGCGGCTCGCCATCGCCGGCGGGCAGACCCCGTTTGCCGTCCTGGTCGGCTGCTCCGACAGCCGTGTCTCGCCGGAGCTGCTGTTCGGCCGCGGCCTGGGCGAGCTGTTCATCGTTCGCGTCGCCGGCAACTCGGTCGACCGGACCGCGCTCGGCTCCATCGAATACGGCGTGGCCGAGCTCGGCTGCCCGCTGGTCGTGGTATTGGGCCATGAGCGTTGCGGCGCCGTCCAGGCGGCCGTGAAGGTGGTGACCGAGGACGCGACCTTCCCCGGCGCCATCGGCGAGATGGTCGCCCCCATTCTCCCCGCCGTGCTGCGCGCCCAGCGCCAGGGCGGCGATCTCGTGATGAACAGCGTCAAGGAGAACGTCCGCCGCGTCGTGCGCCGTCTCCGCGAAAGCGACGACGTGCTGAGCGATCCCGTCCAGCAAGGCAAGGTCAACGTGGTCGGCGCCTATTACAGCCTTTCCGACGGGTCCGTGGAGTTCCTGACGTAGGCAAAACGGGCCTGGGGCGCTGCGATCACACCGAGAAGACGATCGGCTGCGCCCCCTCCCACAACGTCATCTTGCCCAGCGGGACTAGGTTCTCCAGCCCTTCCGTGATCGTCAGGAAATGGTTGCCCGCGAGCTGCCCCACCTTGCTCGCGAACCGCACCCCGCCATAGGCCAGCAGGATCTCCGTCTCGCTGATCCCGCCGGGATACAGCAGCACTTGGCCCGGCGCGGGAAAGCTCGTGTGGTTCTCGTAGCCCAGCCGGAGGTCGAGGTCCCCGAGCGGGATCCAGCAGGCCTCGCCGCTCCAGCGCACATGGATGACCCGCTCGCGGTACGGCAGCAGGCCGCGGAACCTGGCGCAGGTCGCCGGCGCCGCATCTTCGAACCGGGCGCCGAAGGTGAAGGGGCCGGCGGCGATGGTGATCATGCGGGGGTCTCCGGGTTCAAATCAGCCGCCTCGCCGCGAGCGCGTCGATCTCCGCCTCGCCCATACCGAGCCGGTCCGCCAGCACCGCCCGCGTATGCGCGCCCAGCAACGGCGGCGGTAGCCGGTAGCTGGGCGGCGTGGCCGACATCCGCACGGGATTGGCGACCAGCTGCACCTCGGCCCCTGCGCCATGGGCCATGGCGGTCTGCAACCCCCGCGCCACGACCTGCGGGTCGGCGAACACCTCGGCCAGGTCGTTGATCGGCCCGCACGGCACGCCCACCGCTTCCAGCGCCACGATCCATTCCGCCGTCGTCCGCGCCACGGAGACGGCGCCGAAGGCGGCCACGAACGCCGCCCGGTTCGCCACCCGCGCCGGGCCGGTCGCGAACCGCGCGTCCCCCGCCCACGCCGCATGCCCGGCCACGGCGGCGAGCCGGGCGAACTGCGCGTCGTTGCCGACGGCGATGATCATGGCGCCATCCCGGGTCGGGAAGTCCTGGTACGGCACGATGTTCGGATGCGCGTTGCCCATGCGCCCGGGGGCGGTGCCGGAGACCAGGTAGTTCATGGTCTGGTTGGCCAGGCTCGCCACCTGCACGTCCAGCAGCGCGAGGTCGATGTGCTGCCCCTGGCCGGTCCGGTCCCGGTGCGCGAGCGCCGCCAGGATCGCAGTCGTCGCATAGAGGCCGGTCAGCACGTCGGTCAGCGCCACGCCCACCTTCTGCGGCCCCGCGCCCGGCTCCCCGTCGCGCCGCCCGGTCACGCTCATCAGCCCGCCCATGCCCTGGATCAGGAAGTCGTAGCCCGCGCGCGGCGCATAGGGGCCGGTCTGCCCGAAGCCGGTGATGGAGCAATAAACCAGCGCCGGGTGCTCGGCCCGCAGCGACGCGTAGTCCAGCCCATAGGCCGCCAGCCCGCCCACCTTGAAGTTCTCGATCACCACGTCGCTCTGCCGCGCCAGCGCCCGCACGATCGCCTGGCCCTCCGGCCGGGTGATGTCCGCCGTCACCGACAGCTTGTTGCGGTTGGCGCAAAGGAAGTAGGCGGCGTCCCCGGTATCCCGCCCGGCCGCGTCCGGCATCCAGGGCGGGCCCCAGCCGCGCGTGTCGTCGCCGGCGCCGGGCCGCTCGATCTTGACCACGTCGGCGCCGTAGTCGCCCAGCAACTGCCCCGCCCACGGCCCGGCCAGGATGCGCGACAGGTCCAGCACCCGCAGGTGCGATAGCGGCCCGGCCGCGCCAGCGTCCATCCAACCCGTCCCCGAAATCCCTCGCCGCACCATGGCCGAAACCCCATGCCCTGTGTAGCCTCCCGGGCGAAGGAGAACGGCATGACCCTGCGCTTCGGCGAGATCACCATCGAGCGCATCGTCGAGCAGGAAGGCCCGTTCCTGCCGGCGCTCGACGTATTCCCGGCCCTGACCCCGGCGATGCTGGACGAGAACCGGCACTGGCTCGCGCCCCAGGCGCTCGACGCCGAGGGCCGGCTGCTGATGTCGTTCCAGTCGTTCCTGGTCCGCACGCCGCGCCACACCATCCTGATCGACAGCTGCATCGGCAACGACAAGCCCCGCGCCACCCGGCCGGCCTGGAACATGAAAACCGACGACCGCTTCATGCGCGGGCTCGCCGCCACCGGGCTCGGCGTCGAGAACATCGACTTCGTGCTGTGCACCCACCTGCACGTCGACCATGTCGGCTGGAACACCCGCCTGCAGGACGGGCGCTGGGTGCCCACCTTCCCCAACGCCCGCTACGTCTTCGCCGCCACCGAATACGAGTACTGGAAGGGCCAGCACGCCACCACCGAGAACCCGGTCTTCGCCGACAGCGTGCTGCCCGTGGTCGAAGCCGGCCGGGCCGAGCTGGTCGGCAGCGACCACCAGCTCGGCGACCACCTGCGGCTGCTGCCGACGCCGGGCCACACGCCGGGCCATGTCTCGGTGGCGCTGGGCGCACACCGCGCCGATGCAGTCGTCTCCGGCGACATCATCCACTCGCCGCTGCAGGCCCGCTATCCCGAGTTGTCGCTCCGCTTCGACACCGACATGGCCGCCGCCGCCGTATCCCGGCGCGCCTTCCTCGAACGCTTCGCCGAGACGGACACGGTCTGCTGCATGACGCATTTCCCCTCGCCCTCCTTCGGCCGCCTGGCGCGCTGGGGGGAGGGGTTCCGCTGCGAGGCCTTGGAAGGCTAGGTTGGTGCCCATGCGGGATTGGGCGCTGGCGACCATCGCGGCGGGGACGGAGCAGGTGGCCTGCTTCGAGGCCGGCGGGCAACTCTACCGGCTGGAACCCCTGCTGGCCCGGGCGGGGCTGCCGGGGCAGCGAACCGTGCTCGGCCTATTCGACGACTGGGCCCGCGCCACCGCAGCACTCGATGCCGCGCAGCCCGGCCCGGCGGACCTCGCCCCCGCCGGGCGCCGGCTCGCGCCGCTGCTGTACCCCGGCAAGATCCTCTGCGCCGGCGCCAACTATTACGGCCACCTCGCCGAAATGGGCATGCCCGGCGCGCAAAAATCCGCCCAGCGCCTGTTCTTCTTCATGAAGCCGCCCCGCAACGCCGTGGTCGGCGAGGGCGACACCGTGCACATGCCGATCGGCACCGCCGCCTTCGACTGGGAAATCGAGCTTGCCGCCGTCATCGGCACGCGAGCCCGCAACGTCGGCCCGGGCGCCGCCATGGACCACGTCGCCGGCTATACGATCGGCATCGACTTCTCCGCCCGCGACCACAACCGCGCGCCCGAAACTTTCTACAAGCTGGATTGGGTCGCCGGCAAAGCCAACGACACCTGCTGCCCGCTCGGCCCCCGCTTCGTCCCCGCCCGGGCGTTGCCCGAGCCGCAGAACACCCGCCTGCGCCTGGCCGTGAACGGCAAACCCAAGCAGGACGACAGCACCGCCGACATGATCTTTTCCATCGCCGAGCAGATCGCCATCGCGTCGCGCATTATGACGCTCGACCCCGGCGACGTGCTGCTGACCGGCACGCCCGCGGGCGTCGGCGTGCCGAAAGGCACCTTCCTCGCCGTGGACGACCAGGTCGACGCCGAGATCGACGGCATCGGCCGCCTCGCCGTCCGCATCCAGGCCCCCCGATAGGAGACAAGCCGTGACCACACGACGCCAAATGCTCGCTGGCCTGGCCGCGGTGGCCGCCCGCCCCGCCCGCGCCCAGGCGCCCATCGCGCTGCGTGTCTCCACCGCCTCGCCGCCGGCCGACTTCCTGGCCAAGCTGCTCGAAGGCTTCAAGGCGGACGTCGAGGCCCGGCAGGCCGGTCTCGGCATCACGGTGCACACCGCCTCGACCCTGTTCCGCCAGGGCACCGAGGTGCAGGCGCTGCAGCGCGGCAACCTCGAGATGAGCACCATGACCACCTTCGAGGTGGCGCAGCAGATGCCGGAGCTGGGCTTCCTCAACCGCGGCTACCTGTTCCGCGACCACCCCCATCTGCGCCGCGTGTTCGACGGACCCGTCGGCGAGGCCTACCGCCGGCTGGTCGCCGACAAGATGGGCGTCGAGATCCTGGCAATGCACTACCTCGGCACCCGGCACGTGAACCTGCGGCAGAAGCGCCCCGTGCAGGCGCCTGCGGACCTGGCCGGCGTCAAGCTGCGCATGCCCTCCGGCCCCGAATGGCTGCTGCTCGGCCGCACCCTGGGCGCGAGCCCGGTGCCGCTCGGCATGCCCGAGCTGTATCTGGCCCTGAAGACCGGCACGGTCGATGGCCAGGAGAACCCGCTCTCGATCCTCAGCGCCGCCAAGCTGTACGAGGTGTCCGAACAGGTGTCGCTGACCGCGCACATGATCCAACCCGTGCTGCTCTCCATCGCCAAGCCGTTTTGGGACAAGCTCGCCCCGCCGCAGCAGGCCGTCCTGCGCGCGGCCGCCACCAAGGCCTGCGCCGCGGGCGACCAGGGCCGCCTGGCCGATGAGGCCGGCATCGCCGAAACCCTCCGCGGCCGCGGACTCGCGGTCGAGCCGGTGGACCTCGCGCAGTTCCGCGCCAATGCCGACCGCGTCTATGCCGAGCCCGCCAAGGCCTGGGACGCCGCGCTGATGCAGAAGGTGCGGGACGCCTGATCCGGTGCGCGGCGCCGCCGCCCTGGTGCCCGGCCTGCTGTTCATCGCCGTCTTTCTGATCTTCGACCTCAAGATCCTCACCCGCTACCTGCGCCACGACGAGGCCGCCTGGACCGACGAGGCCTGCGTCATCCTCTTCATCTGGATCGTGTTCTGGGCCAACGCCTTCCTGCTGCGGGACCGCGAGCAGATCACCTTCGACCTGCTCTACACCCCCATGCCGCAGGGCGTGCGCCGGGTCCTGGCCATCGCCCGGCAACTGCTGGTCGGCGGCATCTTCCTCTGGTCGCTGCCGGGCGCGCTCGACTACCTCGCCTTCCTGTGGCGGGAGCGCACCCCGGTGATGGGCCTGCGGTTCGACCTGGTCTATTCCTGCTTCGGCCTGTTCATGGCCGCCGTGGTCGCCCGCGCCGCCGGGCACCTCGCCGGCCTGCTCGGCCCCAACTGGCGCGCCAGGGTTTGATCCACGGCCTCCCCGGCCTCCACGGCCTCCACGGCCTCTCCGTCCTGCTCGGCATCTTCGGCCTCGCCGCCGCCCTCGGCGCGCCGCTCGGCACCGCCATGCTGGCCGCCGGCTTCGCCTACCTGCTCGCCACCCACCAGGACGTCGGCCTCGTCGTCGACCAGACCATGAACGGCCTCTACAACAGCTACCTGCTGATCGCCGTGCCCCTGTTCATCTTCGTCGCCAACATCATGAACGCCAGCGGCGTGATCGAGCGGCTGCTGGCCTTCGGCGCCGCCCTCGTCGGCCACCTGCCCGGCGGCCTCGCCCAGGTGAACGTCGTCTCCAACCTCATCTTCTCCGGCATGAGCGGCAGCGCGGTGGCCGACGCCTCCGGCCCCGGGCTGATCGTGGCCCGCATGATGGCCCGCGGCGGCCGCTACCCGCGCGGCTTCGCGGCCGCCACCTCCGTCGTCTCGGCGACCCTCGGCCCGCTGATGCCCACCTCGATCCCCATGATCTTCTACGCGCTCATCGCCAATGCCTCGGTGGGCGCCATGTTCCTGGGCGGCCTGGTACCGGCCGGGCTGATGGCGGCCTCGCTCATGGGCGTCATCGCCCTGGTCGCCCGCCGCCGCGGCTTCCCGCGCGAAGTGCGGGTGCCCTGGGCCGCCATCCCCGCCGTGTTCGGCCGCGCCATCCTGCCCCTCGCTTTGCCCGGCCTGCTGCTCGGCATGATCTACTCCGGCCTCACCACCCCCACCGAGGCCGCGGCCATCGCCGCCACCTACGCCCTGCTGCTGGCGCTCGTCGTCTACCGCACGCTCCGCCTCCGCTCCCTGCTCACCGTCGTTACCGACACCGTGCGCGCCACCGCCATGATCGCCCTGATCATGGCCGGCGCCTTCGTGTTCAACTACGCGGTCGCCAACGAGAACGTGCCGCAGGCCATCCGCGGCGTGCTGCTCGCTTGGGACCTGCCGCCCACCGGCTTCCTGCTCTGCGTGGACCTGCTGATGCTGCTGCTGGCGGTCGTGCTGGACGAGGTGACCATCCTGCTGGTGATCGTGCCCTTGCTGGTGCCGATCGCCCAGGCGCTGGGCATCGACCTCGTGCATTTCGGCATCGTGGTCGTGCTGAACATGATGGTGGGGCTGACCCTGCCGCCGCACGGCCTGCTGCTGTTCGTCATGAGCGGCCTCACCGGCACGCCGCTCGGCGAGATATTCCGCGAGGTACCGCCCTTCATCGTCGCCATGCTGGGCGTGGTGCTGGCAGTGACCTTCCTGCCGGACCTCGCGCTGGCGCTGCCCCGCGTGGCCGGGCTGGTCAAGCCGTGAGCCCAGCCGTGAGCCCAGCCGTGAGCCAGGCCGTAAGCCCCCTCCCGCGCGCGGGAGGGGGCCGACCGGTTTGGCCTACTGGCTACTGCGTCCGCTGCATCTGCCCGCGGATTTCGCCGTTCGGGTTCGCCGCGGTGTGGATGTTGGCATACCACCGTCCGGCTATGAGGTCGGCCGCCTGCGCATCGGTCAGCGTGGCGCCGGCTTTGATCGGGGTGGCGGTGCTGGGGAAGGGCACGACCACGCCGGCGCTGGCGCCGGGGGCGGCCGGACCATGGAAATGCGCCGCGGTCGCCGGACCCGACAGGCCGGTGTACTCGACGTTGTAGGTGAGCGCCTTGGTGTCCGGCTGCAGCGTGGCCGTGGCCATGCCGGTGCCCGCGCTCCGCGTCCCCGCCTGCCCGGCGGTTATCGGGCCGGCGAACTTCATCGGTTGCGCACAGCCCGCCAAGGCGAGCGCACACACACCGGCAACCATCAGAGAACGTTTCATTATCACTCCCACTCCTTGCACAAGGCACGGATACCATGCCGCAAGCCGCGGCGCGCGTCTTGTGCCGATTTCGATCGCGCGCAAACGTCACCGCCGTGGCATGCTGCCCCTATGCAGGATCGCCCCATCGGACCCGTCGTCGACGCCACCCCCCGGCCGCTGCCGGCCCGGATCCCGATCCGCGGCCAGCACGCCCTGCTGGAGCCGCTGCACCGCCGCCACGCCGCCGAGCTGTGGCAAGCCGCACAGGCCGAAGCCGCCGCGGCAAGCTGGGACTACCTGGGCTACGGCCCCTTCGCCTCCGCCGACGCCATGGCCGCCTTCGTCGCCGAGTTCGCCGCCACGCACGACCCGATGGCCTGGGCCATCCGCCCGGTGGCGACCGGCGTGGTCAGCGGCTGGCTGACCCTGATGGACATCCAGCCCAAGAACGCCGTCATCGAGCTCGGCCACATCTGGTTCGGCCCCGCCCTGCAGCGCACCCGCGCCGGCACGGAAGCCATGTTCATGCTGCTGCGCCTGGCCGCCGACGACCTGGGCTACCGCCGCCTGGTCTGGAAGTGCAACGCCTTCAACGCCCCGTCGCGCCAAGCCGCCGAGCGGCTGGGCTTCACCTACGAAGGCACCCTGCGCGCCAACATGATCGTCAAGGGCCGGCTGCGCGACACCGCCTACTTCAGCATCCTGGCCGAGGAGTGGCCGGCGCGGCGCGACGCCCTGCAGGCCTGGCTCGGCCCCGCCAACTTCGCACCGGACGGCACCGCCCGGCGCGGGCTGGCAGAAATCCGCGCTAATTCGCCGGAGTGAACCCGTTCTTGCCGACGTTGACCCGCGGCGCCGTGATGGACCCGTCCGCCGCCTGCTGCGCAAAGATCAGCACCTTGGCGCCGGGCACCAGCATGGCCGGCGTGCCGGGCTCGGTTTCCTGGATGACGGCGTTGGCGGGCACCGTCACCTGGATCGGCTCGCCCTTCACCGTGACCGTCAGCACCCGGCCGTCGGTGCTGGCGACCTCCGAGGTGACCGGCGCGTTGGTCATCACGCTGTCCGGCTGCGAATCCCAGGCGAACTGCGAGTCGGCCACGGTGGCGCCCGCCGGGAAGATCGAGACCACGGCCGCCCGCTGCTGCTTCGGCGGCCCGAAGCCGACCACGCCGATCATCGAGCCCGGCTTCACCTTGTCCAGCGTCGTGGGCACGATCGCGCCCACCGTGTAGTTCGGCGCCAGCATGATCTTGACCGTCTCGCCGCTCGTGGCCGCGACCGTCAGGGTACTGTCCTGCAGCGACTGGATCGTGCCGCGGATGCGCTTCGGCGTCGTCTGCGCATAGGCCGGCGGCACCAAAGCCAGGCTGCAGATGGCAGCAGCAAACAGCATGACGCGACGTTTCATGTGACCTCTCTGGGTTCTCGGGGTGGCACGGTGCGGTGCCGGCGTTACAATGTCCAGATACGGCGCGGTGGACCCTATGGATGCAGCCATTCGCCTGCTGGACCCGGACCTGGGCTTGCTGGCCCCCTATGAAGCAGCACTCGAGGCGGGGTGGTCGCCCAGCACCACGCGCGATGTGACCGCCGAGCAGCTCCAGGCCATCCGCGCCGACCCGGCCGCCTTCATCGCCCGCCTCCAGGAAATCGTCGGCCTCCAGGAACGCGAGGGCCGCAGCATCGCGCTGGGGGACGGACGGCTCCTGCCGAGGCTTCCCGGCCCCGTGTTCTGGATTTGGGACGACACCTTCTGCGGCCAGATCAACCTGCGCTATCAGCCCGGCACGCTCGACCTGCCGCCCCATGTGTCGGGCCACGTGGGTTACGCCGTCGTGCCCTGGAAACGCCGGCTCGGCATCGCCTCCGCCGCCCTGCGCCTGCTGCGGCCCATCGCCGCCGCGCGGGGGCTGCCGCGCGTGCTGGTGACGTGCGACGAAGGCAACCTGGCCTCCCGCCGCGTCGTCGAGAAAGCCGGCGGCGCGATGGCCGGCTCGGCCCCTGCTGGGCACGGGCACGGGCACGCAGCCAAGCTGCTATTCTGGCTGCCGACGGCTTGATCGGCCTGGGATGCCGCTGGCTCGCCCCGGCCACGGAGCGCAAGATGCCGTGCCTGGCCCAGGCCATGCGCCCCCCCGAACCCGGGGCCGGCTACTCGGCCGGCCCCGGGCCGGCCGAGTAGCCGGCGCTCAAGCCGCCTGATGGATCTCCATCTCGCCGAGATACGCTTGGCGGATGTCCTCGTTCTGCCGCAGCTCCGCCGCCGTGCCGGACAGCACGACGACCCCGGTCTGCAGCACGTACGCCCGGTGCGCGATCGACAGCGCCATGGCGGCATTCTGCTCCACCATGAAGATCGTCGTGCCCTGCCGGTTGATCGCCTGGATGATGTCGAACACCTGCTCCACGAACAGCGGCGATAGCCCCATCGAAGGCTCGTCCATGCAGATCAGCCGCGGCCGCGCCATCAAGGCGCGCCCGATCGCCACCATCTGCTGCTCGCCGCCCGACAGCGTGCCCGCCACCTGCGCCCGCCGCTCGCGCACGCGCGGGAACAGGCCATAGACCCGCTCCAGGTCCTCGTCGAACTGCGGGCCGCGCTTCTGGGTATAGGCGCCCATCTCGAGGTTCTCGTATACCGTCATGCGCGGGAACAGCCGCCGCGCCTCCAGCACCGGGGCGATGCCGCGCGCCACCCGGGTGCTGGTCGGCAGCCGCTCGATCGGCACCCCCTCGAACAGCACCGAGCCCGTGGTCGGCCGCACCACGCCCATGATGGTCTTCATCGTCGTCGACTTGCCGCACGCATTGCCCCCGAGCAAGCACACGATCTCCCCCTGGCCGATGCTGTAATTCACGTCCTTCAGCACATGCAGGTCGCCGTAATGCGTGTTGACGCCCCGGAACTCCAGCAGCGGCACCGGCGGCTCAGCCATGCCCGGCCACCACCGGCGTCCGCTCCGCCTCCGCCCGGGCGGCACGCCCCAGATAGGCCGTCAGCACCTGCTCGTTGCGCCGGACCTCCTCGGGACGGCCCTCGGCGATCTTCTCGCCGTGGTCCAGCACGATCACCGTGTCGGCCAGCTTGGTCACCACGTCCAGCTTGTGCTCGATGATCAGGATCGTCAGCCCCGTCTGGTGCAAGGACTTGATCTGCTCGGCCAGCTCGAGCGTTTCGGCCGGGTTCATCCCGGCGGTCGGCTCGTCCAGCAGCAGGATGCGCGGGCGCGACGCCAAGGCGCGCGCGATCTCGACCCGGCGGCGGTTGGCATACGACAGCCCGCCCACCGCCTGCGCGATGCGCGGCGCCAGCCGGTTGCCGAACAGCACGATGATGTCCAGCACCGATTGCCGCGCCGCCACCTCCTCCGCCCGCTGCCCCGGCGTGTGCAGCACCGAAGCCACCGGCCCGCTCCGCAGCCGCGCGTGCCGGCCCACCAGCACGTTCTCCAGCACCGAAAGCGTCGGGAACAGCCGGATGTTCTGGAACGTCCGCGCGATGCCCAGCGCCAGCACCTGGTGCGGCGCCAGCCCCAGCAGCTCGCGCCCGCGGAAACGGATCGACCCGGTGGCCGGCACCAGGCCCGTGATCACGTTGAACAAGGTGGACTTGCCCGACCCGTTCGGCCCGATCACCGCCACCACGCCGCCCGCCGGCACCGTGATATCCACCCCGTTCAGCGCCACCAGGCCGCCGAACCGCACCGTCACGCCCTTGATCTCCAGCGCGGTCGCCGCGTCCCAGCGCGGGATCCGCTCGAGATGCTGGAAGCCGCCCCGCGTGACCTCCGCATGCTGTGCCGCGAAGCTCAGCGGCGGCGTGCGCCGGGTCGCGGGGATCAGCCCCTCGCGCCGGTACAGCATCATGCCGATCAGGATGATGCCGAAGAACAGCTGCGTCCATTGCACGAGATCGACCTGCTGCAGCGCCTGGCTGCCGATGGCCCGGCCCAGCGCCTGCAGCCCGGTGCTGACCTGCGGCAGGAACACCGTCTGCATCAGCTGCAGCAGCACGGCCCCCAGCACCACGCCCCAGACGCTGCCCATCCCGCCCAGCACGACCATGACCAGCAGCATGGAGCTGACCGAGAAGTTGAACATCTCGGGCGTGGCGGTCTGCAGCTTGGCCACGAAAAACACGCCCGTCATGCCGGCAAAGGCGGCGCCGATCGCGAACGCCAGCAGCTTGTAGCGCGTCGGGTTCACGCCCATCGCCGCCGCCGCCGTCTCGTCCTCGCGGATCGCCATCCAGGCCCGCCCGATCCGGCTGTCGCGCAGCCGCGTCGAGACAAAGATCAGCAGCCCGATCAGCGCCAGGCCCACATAGTAGTACGGCGTGGAATCCACGCCGAAGCTGTAGCTGAAAATGCGTGGCGCCTGCACGCCGTTCAGCCCGGCCGCGCCATTGGTCACGCTGTCCACGTTGCGCGCCACAATCGGCACGATTTCGCCGAAGCCGAGTGTCACGATGGCCAGGTAGTCGCCGCGCAGCCGCAGCGTGGGCGCGCCGAACAGGATGCCGAACCCCGCGCTGACCAGCGCCGCCGCCGGCAGCGCCAGCCAGAACGAGAGCGTGAAATGCACCAGGTCGGGACCACCCTGATTCATCTTCTCGACCAGCCCCAGCCACTCCAGCGGCATCCAGCGGTCCGACCAGGCGGGCATCACCTGGAAGCTGGTCAGGATGCCATAATAATACGCGCCGATGGCAAAGAACGCGGCATAGCCGAGGTCGAGCAACCCGGCGAACCCCACCACCACGTTCAGCCCGAGCGCCAGCGCCGCGTACGACATGGCGTTGGCCGCGCTGTCGATGTCGGCGTCGTCGTCGTGGATCAGCGGGAACAGCAGCAGCACGGCCGCCAGCAGCAGCAGCCCGAGCGCCCGCCGCCGCTCCGCGGGGACGCCCAGCAGCGGGCGGGAAACGAAGGCGATGGCGGCGGCGACCATGGCGCTACGACTTGTTCGGGGCCAGCCGGCCCAGCAAGCCGGAGGGCTGCACCACCAGCACCAGCACCAGCAGGCCAAAAATCACCACGTCGGACCACGCCGTGCCGATCGTCTGCCCGCTGAACGCCTCGATCAGCCCGATCAGCACGCCCCCCAGCATCGCGCCCGGCACGTTGCCGATGCCGCCCAGCACCGCGGCGGTAAAGGCGCGCAGTCCGGCCGCGAAGCCGATATCCACCTTGGCCAGGTTGTAATACAGCCCAAAGATCATCCCGCAGGCGCCGGCCAGCGCCGAGCCCACGAAAAAGGCGGTCATCACCACCCGGTCCACCTCCACGCCCATCATGCGGGCGGCGTCCGGGTCCTGCGCCGTCGCCCGCATCGCCTTGCCGAGCTTGGTATAGGTCACGAAATAGG
>JAABUK010000568.1_pt1 | contig 75737 bp, 72 predicted proteins | sample 5559141 | NCBI WGS metagenome assembly JAABUK01 (sample SAMN10711869, study PRJNA513367) | rock metagenome | isolation source: Antarctica rocks | place: Antarctica: Victoria Land, Pudding Butte nord | collected 2016-01-03
AAGCAGGTGCCGAGCACTCAAAAGACTTCTCCTCCGCTTTGAATCCGATCCTTCATCTTCCGCCTCTGCCGAAGCGAACTCTGGTTCAGGCGTTGGCGACGGCGGCGACGGCGGCGATGGAATGTCTCCTGTAAATCGAGAAGAGAGGTCACCATCTCAAGGACAAGACTAGCAAAAATACACTCGACGTTCTTGACCTTTCACCCCTGTATGGAATAGCGGATGCAGAATTGCCGCTCGCGAGGACCCTTTCAGCTTCATATACATGAAGCTGTCCTTTGAGGGTGGATAAGTGGATCGACGTTGCACTGATTGCCAGGCTGAGGTTCAGTGTAGGTTGATGGGCAGCCTTGAGCCCTACGCCTAGCATACGCATGACAGCATGAGGGAAGCTTGCAGAGAAAGCACCAATTGAAGCTCCAGTAGCTTAAATGGTTCTCTTATGTAGTTGGCCATACGGTCCCTGGGGTCGACTTCAAACTGCTAGCTGGCCAACCTTGGAGCATCTTCGTATGGAGAGCTGGCGCGGTTTGAAAGACACGAGTACACTGATGCCCTTGGTGACATCTTTGAGCTTGAAGAAGGATAGGGTTCGCTGTGCCAGACCGGTCAATGTCATGTTGTCTACGAACAATGCAATGGTTTCACTTACATCTCGAGCTGCCAATTGTTTGTCCGCCTCCTCTAGTCGTTGCGTCAATCTTGATGCCTGCTCCAACAGATTTTGATTCTCTATTGCTGTGCGCTCGTAATGTTTTTGCTTTGCAAGGAGCCGGATATGGTCGCGGAAAGTCCGAAGGTGTTTCTGGGTTTTCAGTCTCTGATTCTCCCGTTGCAAATGGGAGACCTGTCTGTTACTTTCAGCCAGGCCTTTATTGGTGTCTTGGATCTTCTGGTGTAAAGATCTCGTATCTTTTGTGGTTGTCTGGAGCTCCTGGATCCGCGCGTTGCTAGCATTGAGCTGCTGGCGTAGATTTTCAGCTTCCCTCCCCTTGGATCTCTGAGCTCTTTTATCTTCTTCCAATTCTGCTTCAAGATTCCAAACTTCTTGTTTGAGGCGGTTCACGTCCTTTTCCTTGGCTTCCCTTTCTGTTCGCAAGCATGTGTTGCTGTGCTTGTATGCTTCATATAGCTCACTGATTGTTCTTGTGCGGTCACTTTCTACCGCGCACTTTTCCTTCAGTGCCTCGATCGTTTGCGTTTTGGCTGTTTCGGTATTCTTCATTGTCGATATAGTCAAGTTTGATGCTGCTAATCGCTCACCCAGCGAGATGATCTCGTTTGATTTCGCCATCTCGCTTTCTCGCAAGGTTTGAATCGTCGACTTGGACTCCACCACCTTCCCTATCAGCGAAGCGTGTTCGCTCGGAGTCATAACTCGCTTCCTTAAATTCTCGAGCTCTGTTTTCACTCTCCTCAGCTCGTCAGTAGGAGCAAGCTGCTCATTGGTCACTTTCAAGTACTGGACTATGAGAGCACTCCACATTTCCACTTTATCGTATGCCTGGTATTGATGATTGTCGGGACAGAGACTATGTCGCGCTAGTGTAGTGAGTATGTCCCCTGAAATTTGCGATGGGTGCATCGTCGACATTAGCTCCAAGTCTGCCTCTGGAGCGGCCCACTTCCCACGCCAGAATTTCCAGCCACATCGACCGTTCTTCCCGACGCCGACGCAGGAGAAGTCAGGGCTCCTGGGATACATGTCTAGGACTTTCCGAGGGTCCCACAGGGCCTTCGTTGATGGATCTTTCGGTAGTTTTGCGAGAGCCGTTGAAGTCATCCTCGCGAGTGATGACGGTCAGCAGGTTTGTAAACAGTGAGATGAATTGCTCAAAAAGATTGAGGGGAGGTCTTTTCACGCAGGGCGAGAAGGTAATGAGTATGGCAATGAGGATGACAGTCTCAAACAAATGTTTTATAATCGCTTGGCGGGTTTCCTAAAATGGCAACAGTGAGAAACAGAATGCAGACCTCTCGGATATCAATGTTTTTGATATAACATCATTCAGCGACAGAGTGGAGAGAGGCTTTTGGCAGGGCTCTACTCCTTGACAGTGGATGGGGTGCCAGGCAAGCTGCGCCTTAGCTGAGCATTAAGCCAAGAATAGGTAGGCATAGCGCACATTACTGCTCGATACTGTCTTCTCGAGGAGGGGCACGGCTGGTGAGTGTGGTTGCTTTTCTGGGTGGTGAGCCTTGCAGTCGGTCTCCACCTAGCTCTAAGCGCCCATAATCATTTCGAGACGAGGCTGAGCACCACCATAACGCTTTTGACCCTGTGCAGGCAGACGCAATAAGATACTGAAAAGGCTCAATCTTTCTTCTTTTCCAATGGAAGATGCTTTCCAAAGCCGATTGATGTTAGTGCGATGGTCATGCAGTATTTCGTAGAAAGAAAAGGGGCACCGCGCATGAAGGCATAGATCACAGTAAAAGTACAAGTCGTGGCCATGATCGAGTAACCAGAGGCGAAGCACTGTGTATGGCACGAATGCTTTAGCGTAGATATCGTGTTTTCACTCTCGACAAAGCGGGGCCAAAGGTCAGGTCGCCAGTAGCGCCCCTGAGCTCATGCATGCTCATCAATCCCAATGGAGCATAGCGGCCTTTTTTGTTCAGATGCAATGTATGACTTGCATTCCGAGCACTGCTCCCGGAGCCTGCTCGCATCACATGAAAGCAGGGTATACCATCTCTACTTGGGCATGAAGATTACGTCGCTACATACAAAAGCGGGTTTTCTTAGCTTGACTTACGATGAACAGACAATCGATCTTGACATGCGAAGCCATCAGACAAGTCACAACATGCAGCATCTGGTCGACCTTATAGCTCCGGCGAAGGTTCCATCTGCTCGCGAACGATAGTGGTCGTTGTCTCCACCGTAACCTTGGAGATCGTTGTCTCCCGAGTGAGGAAGCGTGGGCTTGGATTGACCGAGAGCGACGGTTGTCTTGCCTCAGAGTAGTTGGGAAACTGGTGATCACCGGGCTGAGGGGACATGCCGTTGGGGATGGAAGGTGCCCCCACAGTCTCACTGTTGTATTGACGAATTTCTCCAGTCTCCGCAGCCATGTTGGCTGCCTTGTTATCTATAAATGAGGGTTTTACCCGTTTCAGACGCACAAAGTTGGGTAGGAGGTTCTCATTCGGGTGATGGCCAAGCAGGCCCGTTGAACAAGAAGCTGCGTCAGCTGTCTCGATGCTGGTCTCGATGAATGATTTGCCAGTAGTGGAGAGTTTAGGTGGCACCTGAGCGTTCGGAGAGACCCGGACACCCTCACACTCGTCGAGAATGGCCGTCTCAGCAGGCAATTGATTGTTGGCGAGCCATGCTTTCCGGAGTGATACGCCAAGAGCTAGAGCCACCGGGCGAGCGACACTATTCCCCACAATCTTCCACTGTTCCTTGGGTAACCCTATGAGTACATCGTCGTCATTGAAACCCTGTGCGCGCCGGACTTCCATTATGGTCAAAAGCCTCTCTTCATCCCAGTGAAGGATAGTGCCACCAGAAACGCCGTTGGGATGGGGCGCCGTCAATACCGTCGGCATCAACCCGTCTCGTCTCACGCGTTGCCACCGCGTTGAGCCTTTTCTCGTTTTCATGTCGACGTCCCAGTTGTAGGCATCGACTTGTGCCTGCGGCATGTAACCTCTGTCACATGCAGTTAAAAAAGTAGACCCACCAGGGAATCGGGGCACACTGCCTATGCGTATTCGGTTTAACGTCGATAAGTTTCGTGACATTCGATGGGTGGGGAAACTGATACAAGACGTGCGTGCATCCGTTGATGGTAGATCTTTTGTGGCTTCTGCGGCGGTGACATATTTGAATGGAGTGGGAGTCGTATAGCGAGCACTAGCGCGTAGTCCGTTGGCCAATTTTGCAAGACTGGCTGCAGATACGTTTTGCGGATGCGAATGAGTGTGAGGGGGCTCGGGTAGCGCAATCATACCTGGGGCAGCTATAGAAATAAAGACGCGGCTTCGACTTTGTGGGCTCCCGAAATTCCAAGCATCAAGACCGAACGTTCGGACTTGGTAACCCATACCAACAAGCGCACTAACGATCAGTGCCAGCATGTTTTCTGTATCAGGACCCCTAGCCATGCCAGTGACGTTCTCCATCAGAGCATACTTTGGTCTATAGAAATCCACGAAGGCGACGACAGAGGCCGCCAACGAACAATTCAATAGTGATCTGTCGTTGCCCTTGGAAGGATTGGCGTCTGAAAACCCTGGGCAGGGACTGCCAGCAGCTATCATTTCCACTTGCCCACGTTGGGCGACGCCACGTCCTCCTTTACCCTGCATTGCCTGAGTGAGATAATCGTTCACAGATCCTCGGAACAATTCAGTGTCATTCCTTGGCTTGAGGTTTGCCTTATATGTATGAATGGCTTCGTTGTACAGATCGACAGCCGAAACGAAAACGACAGCCCCGCCCTCTTCAAGCCCGTGGCCAAAATTGCCTCCTCCACAAAACATGTCCAATCCTTTGAGCGGAGGTTGGAACGGGTCAGCAGAAGGATCCCAGCCCTCTTTTAGATAGGCAAACGAAGGTGCTGCTAGAGGCTGTAAGCCTGAGTCATCGTCTTGAAGGTCATGTGACGTGATGTAATAAAAGTCTCCCGTTCCCTGACGATTGTAAGGCGGAGGGATCTTTCCTTGTCTCTTCTCGTCTTCAGAATAGAAGCGGACATGGCATTCCCTGTAGACATTTGCTTCAGGAATGATCTCGAAACGGTGAGTAAGGACGAGTTCGTTAGGCTCAGCATTTAGATCGCCATACTCACCCTTTCGTCGTAAGAGTCGCCTGACCTTAACTTTGCCAGCGATACGGTCAGCCTCCTGTTTGACTAGCACCACAGGTTCGAGGACATTTTTGATATGTACCAGAAGCGTAACTCCGTTCGAGTAATTGAACACAGGCTTTTCAGCTGCACAGTCGCACTGAAAGTGTGACCCCTGGAGTGTTTGCCAAGCCCCATCGCCTTCTATGTACCTTTGACGGACAAAAAATTCCACGCTTGTGGTAGCTGGGTCACCAAAGAAAGCTACTCGAGGCCTGCGCACGACTTCTTCGGCGTATATGGGGGAGTCGCCGCAATTGCAATGGTCACTCAAGAAAAGTTCTTTGTGGAAAGGATAAGGGACCTTTAAGCATGGGGTGTCTGATGGACGATATAACCAGAGTACTCCGAGTTGACAGCCTTCCGTGGTCTTTGTAATCTTCTGCACGTATCCGTACCATTCTTTGTCACTCGACTTCCATGTGGTTAATTTGTCTTTCGGCAATGAAACAACATCACCGACCGTAATTGCGGCATTCTGTTGTGGAGAGTCGAGATCAGACTGAGTAGTGACACGTATAGCCGGCGTTCTGGTTCTGGACAGAGGACGGATATCCTGCTTGTACTGCTCTGCTGAGCCCACAGACGGTTCTTGACAGTAAAGAAATTTCTCGAATGGTAGATGCTTAAAACACTTGTACACGTATGGTGTCACGGTTGTTCTTCGCCTGGTCATCATCTCTCCCCCTTCATCCGAGAGTGCAAACATGTCGGCCTTGGTCTTACGCTCCTTCTGCTCAGGTATCGAGCTCAAGAATACGGGATGAATCTCGCTCCAGACAGGGACTTTCTCAAGAGTGGCGTCCACCTGCGAAGCTTGACACCATAGGAAGTTTGCTTGAGAAGCGAGGACTTGGCGAAAGTCCTTCTTCCCATATTGTTCCAACCATAGACGGATGAAGTCGTCCGATTGGTAAATAGACTTAAGCCATCTATAAAAACCTTGTCGGAAATGATTGAGAAGAACCTCTTGGAAGGTGGAGATGAAGTCCACGACATGCTTGGCAAGTTGGGCCATCCACAGGAATGGCTCATGGTATCTTCGATACTCTTCGGCTGGCGTTCGTAAACGGTACCAAACGTTGTACATCTTGCCTTCAGTGGACTGTATCCAGATATCAGATTCGACCGCTGGACGATACGTCTCTCCGTAGCCTCCAATTGAGAGCTTTTCGCAAGGCACTCTCTGGACATACTTCTTGTTACCATCAAACCATATCACGCCGTCAAAGTAGAGGTGGACATTCCATTCGTTAATCTCATGGAGTGAGGCCAGCTCATTTGCCCGCGGAGTCTCTTCAAGTCTCTTCTGTCTATTGCCGTTATTACTCTTGTGCTCACGATATATGACGAAGTCTTCCAGTTCGGCGTCAATGAATGAATCATCATCAGTATCACGCGGGTTACTCTCTTGTTGCTCTTGCTTTGTCTGCGATTCAATTTAGCCTTGCCGAGTAAGACCGTCTTCGTGGTCTACCTACTGCTATCTCTCGCAACACAGCCTTTTCGTAAGACCGTGGCAAGGGTGGCTTGTGGCCATGGTACAACGATTTTGGAAAGGCGAGAGGAGGAGGGCGAATGGCGATCAACGGTACCTCCACAACCTTCCTCTTCTTGTTTTTCGTCGTCCTGCCATGTTCGCCGTCTGAGGAGTCTGACGCTGACCTGATAGGTCTTCTGGGCTTCCGGTCACGGCAAGAGGCCGATCGCTTTGTTTCCCTGAGTCTTCGCGTTGGTATGTAAGTGGTTGGGTAAAGCAAGCGAGGTGGTGGGAATTGCGGGGGGATGCTCGGACCCTAACAGTGACATCTTCCTGGCTGTCCGCTCTTGCATATTCAAGAGTCATCTTCTCTAATCATGCATCGAGCTGGTCTATTCTTCATCCCCTGTAGACATGCGAGACAGGTTGGCTGTGCTTCAGAGCAAACGATCACCATCAGCACGTCTTTGTCGCGTCGATTCATGTTGCAACGCGTGGACATCACTGAACGAGTGTGGAGGCAAAGTGGATCATTGATAGTAGGAATACACGACTCTCACTTTCACTTTCACTACGAGCCACTTGAGAGGATGTCCAGTGAAGGTGCCACCGGCCCCATGCTGAATGTTCGAACGCTCGCGTAAACATTCGAAAAGGGGACGTGCCCAGCGCGCTTGGTCTCCGAGCTACTCACTTTAGTATGAGGGCTATTATTCTAGAGGATGTATACACAAGACTTAGAAGCAGACTCGCTTGTATAAGAGGTGCTCTAGAGACTTCTATCAAGAGCCGACTCGGTATGACCCGGTCCGATGTCTTTACCATATCGTACTCAACTATCTGTGAGGTGGTGCGAGAGCATCTGATTAAGAAGGGATCAAGTATAAGTCACCAGTACAGTACTTGGTGTCCTCACTTCTAGTTGCGATATTGAACATATTCGGCGCTATTGCCCTCATGACATGCAATTTTTCTGATAGCATGCCAGCCCTTTAGATCTATCATTCATGTACACGCGTCAAAGATGGCCAAAATCCTTCTTCGCCGTGATTGTTCTCTGACAGTGGGCCAATATCGCTGCCTGTCGTCCCACATCCGCTAATCGTCCAATTACCTCCTTATTGCCATCCACAAAGCCATACAACGCATATGGTATCTCCACTTCCTGACAGAATTCTTGTACAAGCTTCTGCGTCCGCCGCAGATTATGGCGAGGCATACGAGGGAAAAGATGATGTATGGCTTGGAACTGGAGGCCTCCGTGGAAAAAATCCAGCCATTCAGGACAGTCAACATCCATAGTCGTCCTCAGCATTTTCTGAGGAAAGGACTCGTTGACTCCAAGATCAGCGGTGCTCATGGCAAAGTGGCTCAAGGTGATTTGTACGTGTAATGGTGCGGTGACCATGTGGCTAATCATGACAAATGCCCAACGACCTCCGGCAGAAGGTATTGATTTGTATACCACCAAATAGCCAAACCAGTACCAGAAGAAGAGTTGCCCTGTGATCTCTAGCCATCTATGCCACCATGCAGGGCCCTTTTTCGGCCCCTGACCCATTATGAGATATTCCCAACTCAAACGGTACAAATTGAACCTACCGAAAAGAAGTATCGGGTAGTAGAGATAATGCTGATACGGAATGACGAACTTGGCGAAAAGGTCAAATGTCATAATGCGGTCGTAATAAGTACTCCTCAGAGAATTGAAGAAGCGGTGAGAAATCGCGAAGAAGGGCATATGCTCAACATCCGGGTCGTGTTCTGGCGAATTCGTCACAATATGATGAACGTTATGACTCCTTTTCCACCACCCCAAGCTCAGTCCTCCAATAAAATCCGCAATCATGATCCCGATGACAGTATCAACAGTAAAATCGTGTGTGATGCCCATATGTCCTGCATCATGGACCGTGAAGACTAATTGGTGCCAGCACATGCCAAGGAAAAGCCCGCTGGTGCCGTACCAGCCGTACCGTAGGAGGAAAAGAAACGTACCAAAAAGAAATGTATATCTGCAGGTCTCAATAGCGTATGCTGTATAATTGCAGTCAAATAGATTTTCCGCTCGTAATTGGTGATAGAGCAGGCGGTATTTCTGCACGACGTCGTCCTGAGTGGCTGGATCCAGCGCTGGATACTTGGCGAGGTCGAGGTCAATTTCTTGCTGTGTGCGAGCATCCATGAGTGATAGCTTGGCCTCATCGATGGCTGCTGGCAATTCTATCGAAGAAAAGGAAGAGACCGAGGAAACCTCATCAAGCTCCACGTTTATGCGCCGCCGCAGCTCGCAAACGCTCAAATCCTCAATTGGATCAAATATTGGCGTAGTGGGAAAAGAGCTACTGCCGCTTGAGGAAGCCACCTCGTCGTCGTCGTCACAGTGGACTGGACCCGTGTTCTCGGTATACCCCTTGAAGTGGCCGCCTTGGATCGGCGGCAGAAAATTTCTCCATCGTCCATCAATCCTGCCAATACGAAACCTCGACATGTACTGGCGAGCCTCCGCTGAGTGTAGTCTGTCGATTGGAGCGAATTAGCGAAGAATGGCCTTGGGTAGATCTGGAAGGTATCATACGCATTAACCTCGTCCGTAGCATCTCGCCCTACCATATGCATAATCGCCTTGACCCCCCCAGGATGATACCTCAGCCATGCATCCACCTTGAGTACCTCCCCATCGACCACTAGAATATTTCGACCATCCGCAATCAAGCCCTCAACCTCTCTCCGAGTCAAGATTGTTTCTTTACAAATTCGTAGTCCGGATCTATCAGCGATTATATTCATAGTAGAGGAAGTATATTATGTCATGGGCTATATGTCAGTGCATGCAGATAACAAACGTGGTAGCAGGTACGCTGGGAAATCAATCGTTCCTAAACATGGTGGTCGGGGTCTCGAAAGGTTTCTCGCAGACTGCTGTAGGAATTTCAACCCTAACCCTAGGACTATATTCGACCGCAATGGTGGAACCCATCACACGCCTCTCCAATATGATATATTTCGGCTCCTCGAACCTCTATTGCCAAAACAGATCGCATGGCAGCTCAGTAAAGCCGTAGGTTAGCAAAAACGTTGTCAAGCTACAGCCATGGCGGCTTTCGCCCGAACGAAAGATCTTGCTCAAGAGTGGCTGCGACTAGATCGAGATTTAGAGACACGTTCAGAAATCGAGATGCTACTCAAAAGTCACAACTTTACAGAGCTTCAACGGTTGCTAACATTAAGGCTCACATTTGGGACAGCTGGTCTCAGAGCACGGATGGGGGCGGGCTTTGCACGTCTCAATAGCCTGACTATCATTCAGACATCACAGGGTTTAGCTGAGTATTTACTGAAAGAAGGAAACGCTTCACGAGGGATCGTGATTGGCTACGACGCTCGGCACAACTCTAAGAAGTTCGCTGAGCTTGCTGCAGCAGTTTTCATCGCGAAGAATATACCAGCATACTGGTATGAGAACCTCGTGCACACTCCCATGGTTCCCTTTGGTATAACCCATCTCAATGCTGCCGCTGGTATCATGATCACTGCCAGCCACAATCCAGCGCGAGATAATGGCTACAAGGTCTATGGGTCGAATGGATGCCAAATTAATACTCCGGTGGATGAACAAATTGCCGCTTCTATTTTAGACAACCAAGAGCCAATAACTTGGGACCGTACTGCGCAAGCAAGCCAGCGGAGACCGATTTTGGAATTAATGAAAGCCAAATACCTTGATATACTGGAGCAGCATATTGGCAAGTATACTTCCAACTTCCCAAGGTTTGTATATACACCAATGCATGGGGTCGGCCTCTCTTACATGGAAGCTGTCACAGGGGCTTCTGGGTGCATGCTTGTTGTTGAAGAACAAGCCAATCCGAATCCAGACTTTCCTACGGTGCGGTATCCGAATCCTGAAGAGGACGGAGCTCTTACACTTGCGAAGACCGTAGCAGACCTGGCTGATGTCCACTTAATTGTGGCTAACGATCCTGACGCTGACCGCTTCGCTGCTGCTGAGAAGGTCGACGATCGTTGGATCCAGTTCACAGGGGATCAAATTGGCGTTCTCTTAGCATATTATCTGCTTGAAGCTGGGAAACTAGGCTCAAGCGACTGGGCACTGACCACGGCGGTATCGTCTCAGATGCTGTCCGTTATCGCTAAACATGCATTCAACATTGATGAGACCCTGACAGGTTTCAAATGGCTTGGCAACAAAGCTTTGGAACTAGAACTTCACGGGGACTCCGTTGCATTTGGGTACGAAGAAGCTCTAGGATACATGTTCCCCAAGATCTTGCACGATAAGGATGGTATAGCAGCTGCACTCACTTTCCTCCATGCGTGCACTGCGTGGGGCTCGCCCTGGGCCAAACTACAGCAGTTGTACCAACGATATGACTACTTTGAGACAATGAACACTTACTGGAAGTGTTCTGATCCCGTTGTAGTGACGAGCGTGTTTGCCCGGATTCGAGACCTGTGTAAGCCACTTCAGGTCAAAGTAGCCAACAGGGAATTGGTACGTTGGCGTGATCTGAGTATCGCGTATGACTCTGGCACAGAGGACCATCAGCCGCTCCTACCCTCCTCATCGAGCAGTCAGATGATCACTTGCTGGCTGGGGGGCAAGCGTTACGTAGATAACGGGTATGAAGGTGACGATGGGGTTCGATTCACCATACGGGCTTCAGGCACAGAACCCAAGATCAAAAGTAAGCACGACATACAGTACCATGGAGCTTTTGCTAACGTTGGGGTTTGTCCACATAGTCTACTTGGAATGCCAGGCCAAACACCAAGCAGCTGCCAGGAGTGGTACCGCTCATGTGCTAAACTTCGTCAATCTTGAATGGTTCAACGATCCCAACACGACGATTGAGGAGAAGTATCGTGACGGTTTCCCGTGAATTATGCCTGATTGGCAATCGAAGCACAGTGCATAGAGAGAATAACAAAGGCTCCCATTTGACAGCGCGAACTATAGAGATTATGCCCCAGCAAGCACCGACGAAGCACCTGACAAGGGCACAAACAGAAATTCTGGGACTCCTTTTAAGTATAAAACCCGGGACAATGCCAACTTCATCTTGTCGGTCTCCCATACCCACTGAACAACCATCTTCAATCCCGACGATCAATCGGTACCAGAACATGTCTCGCCATACAAACTTCCCGACCTACCCTCGTTTCTTTGCCGACCCCGACTACTTCTCCGGAGCCTTCTATCCGCGCAACTATCACGACCACCATGGCATACGTCCCCGCCGCCGCAGCGACTTCCATCCAGCCACCACTCCTGCGAGATACCCAAGGAGCCTCGCTCATGATGACTTGTATGCTATCCGTCCCTTCTGTCAATATACCTAGTATGGACAGATGCTTACCAAGAGATGAGCAATAGAGGCCGCAGCCATCGTCTCCAACGACCAACGTCAAGCTGGCACTACTCTGGGTGCGCTAGCCGCTGTCCTTATAGCGCGGGCGACATTGCAAGGGATTATGATCACCCTATGTATAGGGACCCTTTCAGTAGCAGTGGCAGACGCCGAGGGTTTGAATTTGACGACTTCGAAGACCCGATCCGCTACCGTGAAGACGACTTTGGGGGATACTGAGAGGATTGCTTGGGAATAGAGGTTGGCATGACCCTGAAGCATTTGGCAGCCATCGAAATCTTTTACTGGGTGGCATAATCAGCAATCTCAACACATCAACCCCACAGAATTAGACATCAATAGTTCCTTGGTCCATCACAATGCTGAGGTGAAATTAAACATGTTTTTTACAACCCGGTTTTTACAAAACTCCAGTCCATCAAAAGCACCTAATAGTGGATAGCCTTCCCATACGTGGCCATCGCCGCTTCCTTGAATGCCTCAGCCAGCGTTGGATGCGCATGACTCGTTCTGCCCACATCCTCACTAGACGCGCCATATTCGAGAGCTAGGACTCCCTCCGCAATCATCTCACCCGCATTCGGCCCCACGATATGAATCCCCAATATCCGATCGGTCTCCGCGTCAGCCACAAACTTCACCATACCATCCGTCTCGAGATTCGTCTTCGCCCTCGAATTTGCTGAGAAGGGAAAAGACCCAACTTTGTACTTCACCCCTTGCTCTTTGAGCTCTGCTTCATTCTGTCCCACCCATGCGACTTCGGGGTGTGTGTACATAACTGATGGGATGGCGTTGTAGTTGACGTGACCGTAGCCCTTGGTAATGTATTCGATAGCTGCGACGGCTTCTTCTTCCGCTTTGTGTGCGAGCATGGGGCCAAATGTGCAGTCGCCGATGACGCGGATGTGGGGTAGTTTGGTGCGATATTGTTCGTCAATGATTAAACGACCTTTGTTGTCGACTTCGAGGCCAATGTTCTCCAGGCCCAGGCCGGCAGTATAAGGGCGGCGGCCGATGGCTACAAGAACAACTTCGGCATCAAGCTGGAGGTCGGTTAGCTTCTAGAAGGAACATCATATGGTAAAGAACTCCCTTACAGTCTCTTCTTTTCCGCCTTTGGCAGCTTCGACCTTGATTTTGACGACATCGCCGCTGTCGTCGCCGGAAAGCACCTTCGTATTGAGCTTGAATTTCATGCCTTGCTTTTCTAAGATCTTCTTTGTCATCTTTGAGATTTCGGCGTCCATTCCTGGCCCTCCTATTTGCCCTAAAAATTCGACAACGGTGACTTCTGACCCTAAACGTGACCAAACAGATCCCTGGAATCCCGGTCAGCAGAGCCTCTGTACTTGTCTTTCTCGGCGAAACGTACCATCTCCAGACCAATGATACCACCTCCGATTACTACCATCCTCTTCGGTACCTTGTCCAACGCAATTGCTCCCGTACTAGTGACCACCTTCTTCTCGTCGATCGTAAGTCCTGGGAACGGTGTCGCCTCGCTGCCCGTAGCAATAATAATATTCTTCGCCCTCAGCGTTTGCTGGTCTCCATCTATCCTATTGACTTTGACCTCGTTCTCCCCCGAGAAGGCGGCTGTACCAGGAATGTATTCGACCTTGTTCTTCTTGAACAAAAACTCCACACCCTTCGTCAGACCATCCACTGAAGTGCTCTTCGCAGCCATCATCTGCTTAAGGTTGAGCGTGACGTCGCCAACTTCTATGCCACGCTTTTTCGTGTCGTGTAGAATTTGATGATACATGTGTGAGTTATTGAGTAATGACTTCGAGGGTATGCATCCGACATTCAGACATGTTCCGCCTAGAGCTCCGCGTTTTTCTATACATGCCACCTATGTCCGCATAAGCCATCTCCTGCAAAAGCATTGTCTGACGACCATGGTTGGTCTACCTTCAGACCCTCTTGTCCTGCTTTTATGGCGGCGACATAGCCTCCGACGCCCCCGCCGATAATGACAAGATCATGCTCCTCTGGCAGCTGTTAGCAAGCTTCGGATACGCTGACCGCGCAGAGAAGGACAGACGAGCTTCTGTCGCATAGCCCCTGCGACTTCTGCTGGTGAAAAGACAAAATACTGGCTGTTGGGATATAGCTGAGCACTTTAATGAGGGTCTTGTAGTTGACCTTGGGGCCGCTTTCGGTATGAGTGTGCGCAACATGGCAGACGCCGGTATTAACAGACAGGAAAGACTGCAAAGAGGGTGAAGATGAGAGTGATCTAGGCAGTACAGAGCGATTGCAGATCTAGAGACCGCAATCCATGAGAAACACACCGGCCAGTGGCGGCCTTGGCACCAGCCCTATCAGACTACCTCAAGCTCAGACATGCTCCTCTTTATTTATCGAATTTCGGCAGTTCATTCATGATTTGATCAAAGTGGTTAAGAACTATGGTTCTATCAAAGGTCTCGATCAAAGGTGTTTAGGCTTGTTTGACCGTGCATCTTCGTCAACTCTTTCAGGCCTCCTTTCTTCCTTGACTCTCTTTCCATTCGTCAACCAATCCTCTATAATCAGCCTGATCATAGCTCCCTCCGAATAGCTCTCCCACCAAGCCCCAACCTTTCCGCCAGCTGTTCAACCCCAGGTCCTGCAGTAAGAGATCAAAGTACGGAATTCCATCGAATACGTCATCAGGATGCCTCGCACCGAATCCGTAAGGAGTCCGCCATTTTCCAAACCTGTTGAACAGCGCTGCGTCATACAATATCTTATCCCACTCTGCATTTCCTGCATTGAGATGGAGTGGCACAGAGGGCCTGGCGAGTGAAATAAGCGGTGGTGTGAGCTTGTTGTACATGTAGGCGTAGTCCCCGATACTGCTCACTTCCAACCTGACGGCACCTTGAAGCTGGAGGACGTTGCCAAGAGAAACCAAATCCCTCGTATGTAACAACGGTGGTGCAGTGCCTCTCCACAACCGTCAGGGTGAGACTTCTTTTCGTGGCTTTTCCGATCTCGTCAATAGCATAGACGGTAAGTCTTCTTATTCGACTACAAGCGAGTCTTGAGCTACCTTGGCACCAACCTGTAACGTGGGAAATCTCTCGAGAATCTCCATGTCAGCGCGAGCGTTCAGGCGGTCCCGGATTATTTTTTTGAGTTTTTGAAAAGTCTGCGCTTGGAATGCCTAAGTCTGCATGTATCTCTTTGGGCCGAAAGTAGATCGTTGGCGTAAATTTCCAGCCCATACTGCAAATTAGTGCATCTGTACGTACTGAACTTCCATCTCAAAGAGTATGAAATTCTGGCCATCAAGGCATCTCACGTCCTTCCTGATAACTTTTACCTGCCCTTTCTTAACGAAGGCGGGTGGATAATACAATATTGAGAGGTGCACTCCGTACCAAAAGGGTGGCTGGTCAGGGATCAGCTTCCTCGTTTCTTCATGTTCTGCAATATGAGTCTGCGCTATCAAATCTGATCCTAGTTTGGTCCAAAACGTATCGACGAGCCACCGTCCAAGATTGGTCTCATCCAGCAACTTTCTTAAGTATCCAAAGCCGTCTGCATCACCCACACACATGGCGAAAACCACGTTAAAGGGCGCGTTGTAGTAAGTTTTCCAGCACCTAAACGGTCCAAGGTAGATGTGCGCCGGAGCCATGTAAGTAGGGCTGTGTCCGGAGGCCCGAATAAATCGATTGACGCGCTTTCCATGAGTTACCATTAGATACACAATGTCGTAGGATGCTTTCCCGCCTCCATACACAGTCAAATCTTCGATTGATCTATCACCATATATCATTTGTGCCTGGCAGGCGTAGTCCCCAAAATTGACGATCGGAGCTCCGAATGTCTCGCTACCTTTGATGTTTGTGGGCTGAGGAGAAGACGTCAAACCGGTAGCAATAGCGAGCTTCGAGCAGGTGATGGTCCGCTGCGCTGGTAGTCTAGAGATATCATATCCACCCTGCAATTTGTGTTCTGGCTCGATCAAGCCAGTCTCGAGCCTTAGCTTCCACCGTTGGTCTACCTTTTCTGCAATTGTGACCTTTGTCCCTGATCTGGTTCGCGCGCCCAGACCAAACTTTTCTGCATATCGACGAAGATACTCGTGGATGATCTGCCCTGGATGTGTAGTGTCCGAATTTGAAACCCACGTGCCAGGATACAATTCGAGTTTTATGAATTTCTTATTCTTCGGTCATGGTGTGCGTAGCAATGACACTCAAAGCATCGCCTACAACCGTGCATGCCCATTTGATCATCTCCTTCTCCAACTTACTACCAGCAATATCACTTTTCCTTACAACCTTCTTTAAAAAGTACCGCATCCCAATGGCCATCTCGGATATTTGCTTTGGCTTCAAGAAAATGTCCAATAGTGCCTTTTCATTCCTACGATCTTCGGAGCCGTGCTGAGAATGGAGAATCACCGTGATGAATAGAACTTCAACAAATATTTGGGTTTTAGGTTGGAGAAGGCCGAAGTCGAGGCGTTTCAAGATATCAAGACTCAGTCCATGCTCCGCAATCAACGTTCCATACATCTTGGCCAAGTTGACCAAGCTTCTCAGCCCCAATGTCTTCTCTCCTTCATCTGCGTCCTCTTCGTCGCGCTCATCATCTCCTTCGCCCATTTGCTTGAATAGGTCCCACAAGGAAAATTGGAAGGACATTTTGAGCTTCTTATCGGAACACACCCGCCTCGACAGAAACGTGTAGAACGGATTATAAACCTTTTCAGCTCCAGCGCAGTGTACGAGAACTTTTGGTATCTCTAATTCTTGGGCTCTTTTAAGGCGAAGCTTCATCAGCCGGACATATGCGTCATTGTAATCTGTTGATGACATGATTGATACGAAGATCGAACGTCGAACATCGGTGTTCATGCGCTGCTCTTTCGCAAGCTGTACTAAATCAGCAGCATTACTGTCCGTATGTCCCTCTCCTCTGGATGTATGTCCGTTGGCCTGCAACGGTCGGGTGATCTCATCGTTAGCAGGGCGTTCATCCTTGTAACTCGCTCCAACTAGCCACCACTTCCCTACTTTGTCTTTGTCCCGGAGATCTTTCATTCCTATCCGCAGTGGCTCGGTGGCTTTGAGACCACGCATATTTAGAGATCCGAGAGTCTTCTTCATTCGTATCGTATGTTCCGAAGTAATCGTAGATGCAGCTACTCCAGTCTTCATCCGGTTATTTTTTAGGTCATTGATAGTTTCGATCATAAATTTCGCCCTTACAGAGAGTTTCTCCTCTCCAGTCTTAATGATGGCATTCTGAATTAGGATGATTATATCCTTCAATGAAGATGGATCATCCTGACGTAATCGCTGCCCAGCATTACGAATAATCTTCAGCAGGAGCTCGATGTTGGTCTCGGACAGGTCATCGAGGCAAAGGCGAATGTAGTCGTAGATTAAACTGCTTCCGACGACCTGAAAATTATATAGTTCCGAAAGCAAACTTATCAAGTTGGCCAACTTTTTTCCCGTGCCTTCTTCACTCGTATCTGATTGATAATTCTGATTGAAATCTTCGTCAATTCTCTGGATTGCTTGGGCACCGAAGTTGGTCCCTATGACTTTGTACAACGCGGTGATAAAGCCTGCGTGAAGGATGATGAATGTATCTTGTAGATGAGTAGGATCGGAGAGTAATCCCATGAGCAGATCGAGAAGCGTAGTGGTTACATGCTGGCGAGCGTTTTTCTGATACAGGTCCTCCACATCGCCGAGAATCGAAATGATGTTGGCCTCGGAGAGTCGGTTGAGGAGACCTTGGATCTGCCGTCGCAGCTTAGAGAGATCTTCCGACCCTGTCGAGTCTTTTTCGCGGAGTGAAGGCGGTACATATTTCCTAGGCTCAATTGCGCCGGAACGAGCTACAGGAGCCACATACGGATTCTCACGCGTCCTCTTCGTAGCAACTTTCGGTAAGAATTGGCCACTCTCTTTATTGGATGTATCAAATCCATGGAAGCCGTCCTCCTCTCCACCCTCGGAGAACGCTTCGAGCTCGCCATTCGTGGAGTCGTCTTTGCCTTCTGATGCCTCGCTGCTACCAGAACCTTCGGCAGCCTCAATAGCTGCCTGTGCTTTCTGCCGCTTTATCTCCAGCCATTCCTCTCCTTCACTTCTCTTTCTCTTGCCTGATCGCCCGTTGTTCAGGTCCACCGCAACATCTATACCGTCCAACAGCGAGTCAAGACCGTCTTCTTCGAAAGATTTCGGCAGCTTGTCCGTCCCTTTCACGCCCAGTGCTCTCTCCAAAGCTGCTATTTCTGCATCGTCCTCTGCGAGCTTGTCTCTTGTACCCCTGGATACCTTGGGCGGCGGCGAGGGCGACGGCGATGGCGTTGGTTTGTGGCCTCGAACACTTTCCTTAGACTTTGTAGGATGGGTTTTGGCGACTTTCAAGATGGACTTGGGAGGATTGGGCTGGACTGAGGATGCCTGGATCTTCTGCTGTAGGACACTGGTTGAATTTCTCCGATCCACTTCGTAGCTGTCACTTGACCTTTGCCTCACGGACGGTGCCTTGCTCCTCGGGTCATTGCTTGATTTTGTCTGGACCCTTGCAGCTTTCCTCAGCTCTTTGCGCCTTGTCAGCACACCACGATTCTTTTGAGAGCTATTATAGACATCTCCAGAGACTCCAAGTTCCTCTAGTAGCTGCCGAGGGAGCTCTGCCGTGTTGTGCTTTGGTCCTCGCATTGCAATTGTTCCAAAACCTTACCTGAGTGTGTAGAAGTCCGTGTATATCTGCGGGCGGACGTATGCCGGATTTAGAGAGGCTCTTGGCGCGCTAATTTAGATAAGCGAACGTCGAGATTTATGAATCCCCACTTCTCCACGAGAACAATTGTGGTCAACAACATCAGCCTTTCATCACCTTACCGAACTCAAGAGTTCAGGTCGTGATTGGCATTTAAATACATTACGAACCGACAAGTCTTTACTTACCACTCTCAAAGCCCCATATGTCTTACCAGAAGCCAGAGAAAGGTGACTACGGTGATGGACCGGTGCGTCTCCAGGGCTTGATGAAGTGTGCTTCTGAAATTGCTCGCTAATGGACTCAATTACAGAAAATCCACAAGATCCGAGTTAGTAATATTGAGCCTCTGTTCTATAAGAGATCTCATCTAAGGTCATTCAGATCACCCTGACTAGCCGCAAAGTGCAGAGCTTGGAGAAGGTCTGCCAGGAGCTCATTGAGAGAGCCAAGTCCAAGGATCTGCGCGTCAAGGGCCCCGTCCGACTTCCGACCAAGTCGCTCAAGGTCACGACGCGCAAGACACCATGTGGTGAGGGAAGCAAGACTTGGGACACATACGAGATGAGGATTCACAAGCGATTGATCGAGTGAGTCCCCATGATCACGCAGACCTGTAGGGATTTGCACTAGAGCTTCGCTAAGGCTACCCCCAGTCTGAACGCGCCCACCGAGGTCGTCAAGCAAATCATCGTCAATATAGAGGCCGGAGTAGAGGTGGAGGTTACTATTGCGGCATGAGCGGTGGAATACGTGGGGACTCGCTGATACCCAGCAATTTGTTATGAAAGGGCGGAAGGATAAGATATGCGTATCGAACAGCTGAGCTATCTTAAGCTGTTGCTGATTGTCCCAAAAATCTTCCCTCCCAATTCGCGGACAGAACGCACGCACACAAAGTGATTGACGTCTACTTTACGCCTGAAGTACTTTACGATTCATACTTTGATCCCATGGTTAATGGTGTCCAGGCGATACAAACGCTCCCACCCTCAGAAGTCCCAACTACACCATTCTCTTCTTGGTGGCATTTCCGGCATAATACCACCCTGAAAGGATCCATGTTGTTTCGCAAATGCATATTCGTCTTTCATTGCTGCATTGTATGCGTTTTCAGGCAATTCTGGGGTCTTGGTGAAGACCGGGGCCCCGTGTGGGAACCATATCCTGACCCAATTGCCATCATTTCCCCTATAGCACGGCTCACCATCTTGATATGACACTGGCTTACCTTTCCAAAAGGTAATTGTCTCCTTAGAATCCCAGGGGATGCCGCTCGCTGCTTTTGCACCTGCAGCTATCCCGTTCGAGGCGGGAGCGTTGGCTGGTTAAAGTCAGCATTTGATATATGTCCTACCGAAGCTCTTGGAGCCTTGAAGTCAGACTCTCCCATGGGAGTGGCCGATTTGCATATAAAATTCGGGCCTTACTGTTTTGACCAAATGGCCTTGACGGGCCTATCGACGGCTGTCCGAAGGCTCCTGTGGCTGATGTTGTGGCAGATTGGCCATATGGGTTCGAAGGCGCAGCTGGTGTCTGGCCGGCTCCTGCGGCTGTTGTGGATTGGCCGAAGAGATTCGGCGCCGTAGGTCTACCGAATATCGGAGGAGCAGATGCATGTCCGGATGAATATGGCTGTGTAGGGGCCGAAGGTTGACTGAATTGGCTAGGCTGTGCAGAAACTGAAATCTGACCGAAGGGATTCAGAGGCGGAGCAGCAGCCGGCTGACCGAATGCTGGAGCTGCGATGGACGAGTGCCCGGAAGTCAAGGAGGGCTGGCCAAAACTCGTTGTAGGGCGACCAAGCGTTGCTGGCTGCCCAAATGATGAAGGCTGTCCAAAGCTGGAAATAGGGGCAGACGACTGAGCAAATGCGGGAGCTGATGGTCTAGCGAATGTGGATGGCGCAGAGGGCTGCCCAGAAGCAGGCAAATTTGATTTTGCGTTCATGATGTCTATTCGATTGGGGTGCTCATTCTCGCCATCAATGACATACTTGATAGCTCCGTCAACATCGTTAAGCACATTCTGCATCTGCTGCTCGGCATTGTTGACTAGGGTTTGGGCTTCTTGAATAGCTTGCTGGTGATTTCCTTGAGCAGCCAATTCATAGTGACGAGTTCGGAGTTCCTCAAAACTCTGTTCCCGAGGATAACCACCAAATAACTGTACGGGTGCTCCTGTGCTCGGACCATAAGCTGATAGTATCCATTGAGGTCGTTCCTGTGGGCTCAGATCGCTGGTGATGACTGCCTTATCAAGCTTGTAGCTGGCAAAAACTTTTAGCCTTTAATGCATCGCAAAAGAGTCGTCATCTTACGAGTTTCCTCGATTGTCTCGACTGTCTCGACCGGCTACCGGGACTGTGAGAAAGTTAGAGGCGGAGGCCTACATCTTGGAAATCTAAGTTGGCACGTAAAATCTCGGACAACGGATGGCTTCGGCGTCTGATTTCAGGCGAACAGTCCTTCGTCCATGAGTGAAAAAAGATGGAAGGGAAAAGTTGATGAGCTTGCTGGACTTGCGTGGGGTCTAACGGGTCTGATATCTCCATACCTCGGTTTGAGCCGCTAGCAGCACTGCCTCGCTGATTGCTTTGGAGAGGCGCAAATGGATTGCGATTGTTAGCTGTGGGGGCGTTGTTACTTGGATGATCATTTCTGCAGCGATCTTGAAGCGATATCAGCAAACTTCAAAGACAGCAAAGGTGCTGAATACTCGCCGCCAAACTTGCAGTTGCCTGCTAGGAAAAATCTGCAAATGGGCATATCGAAGCACTACGAGATGATCAGAGAACGGTGCCAAGTTACCCTTGTGCATCAGGCGTTAAGTATTGACGTGGTTGGAATGTGAATGATTACGGTTCCGGATTGGTGGAAGGCTGTCTAGGACAACATCCTTGATGACCGGATGAAGTGACAGGAACAATAAACCTCTCCAACCATTTCCAAATCAATCTGAACTTATTGAGTGCTATTTGGTGCTCTGCGTCACGCAGGATATGTACGAGATATCACAAGCAGGGGTATCATATGCGAATACAGGTCGCTACTCGCAAGATTGACAATTCCCGAACCCTGTTCCAGCCTTCACTAAGCGTTGCTCCTCAAGGTCTCCCAACTGAGTCCATCAATCATTTCACCGCTTCTCATCCGTCGATATTGTGCATCGGAAACCGAGCGTTCAAGTGCAATCCCACGCATCATCAGGGTGTCAGCAGCCCCTGAGAGCATGTGTCCTTTGCCCTGGGTCAGAAACTCCGTGAACCAAGTCTCTTCCTCTTGATTCAAGGGGAGACCAATCAGTTCCACTGCTCTTGTCGCCTTGATCTTCCCTACAGATTTTGAGTGGACAAATGTGATAAGCTTCTCAAAGAGAAAGCGATGATTCAGGTCGCCCTGCGTGCGTGAGAAGCAGAATGCTTCAGTAATACTTGCACGACAGAGGACCAGAAAGTAGGCCTCCATGACTTTGCTTGAATGTATGCAAGGCTGGATTGTTTGGTAATACGCCACTGGAAGTGTGACATCGTTACTTGGCGAATGGCGACAAAGGGTGTACAAAACCTCCTCGGGAAAAGTGGGGATCAAGCCTGCGCACAAATCTGAGTCAGCACATAGTTTTCATGTTGCTGAGCGGAGGCAAAGAACATATATGCAAAGCTGAACAGTCGTGAACCCGAGGATCTTTCCTCGATATACGGACTTCCTGATATTAGTAGTGTGCAACCGAAGGGTTGACAGACGGGTATGGTCACCACATGTAGTGGGCGGCATATCAAAACGAACCCAGATAGGGCGCAATCTTGAAACCTTTTCCATGACGCAAAAGGAGACAGGTCAGAAATACGCCTTACTAGGCTCAGTCAAGTAATCTAATGCTCTCTGTTACAATTGAATGTCAGTAGAAGTGAGAAGTGGGCGGAAACACTTACCTCGAATCTCATCCGGTCTAGGTACCATATGCCATCGATGAACATCTTGTATTTGACCGGTAGGTAGGAGGCTTTGGCAAAGTCTTCAGGTGATCGATGGCTGGACTGAGAAGTATCTCGGAGAAGGTAATATAACACAGAGTGCTTGTGATGGTCGGGTGAGGAGCTGGATGTGATTCTGGAATGGAGACTTTTAAGATCGTGGTTAGACTCTGGAGGATATGACTTGGAGACTGATTATCGAAGCATGTTTAGCCATACCGTACACAGGAGAATATCCGATTGGGAGCCCTACCTTTGCTGATACCCAAAGCTTTCAATAGCCGGTCGATGAATAACTTATTATCTAGAGATCGACGGTGTTGAAGGACCTTCCGACGCGTCTCTTCGTCATATGCTACATTCGGATTTGAGCCAAACACATTTTCAAAATCATTGAATTCATCCATGTTCAAGGTAGTTATAGACCATGAATTGGGAAGCCGAAAATAACAGTAACCTAATTATCTCCGCTCAAGTATCTCCGGAGGGGCGGGTAGGGCCGAAATTGTAAACAAACACGACAGCGATCTTACAAGACCTTAACAAATTCGGTAGCAGTCATGGCTACAATATCGCCAACGAGACCATCCAGGCGTGCAGCAACTCGCAGAAAAATTGTTGTTGACGATTCCGATGACGACAATACAGAGGTGAGCAAAGGGGAAGGCGACGATGGGGGGGACTTCACACCAGCCCCTCAGCGTAGTCCTAGACGCCAGACTCGAAGGAAGACCACGGACATACCATCTACACCACGTACTGCGGCCCAGTCGCGAAGGACACGGACAGGGGAACATGTGGAGCCGTCACAGATCTTCGAGCCTGAACAATTTACTATGCTCCCAGAGCCTGTGTCGCCCACAAAGAACGCATCGCCCAAGAAGCGGAAGAGCGCAGCGCCACCAAGGAAAGGGCGCGTCCCCATTATTGTCGAAGACCCCCCTCAGTTACCAACGCCGAAACCCTCAGCGACCCCAGAGCCCTCCCACATGCATAGTACTCCGTTAGCCGACATAACAAATGCGACCGTCAACGAGCAAGCCCCAGCGGCGAACAGTCAAAAAGGGGTTGTGGCAGTCAAAGCATTAGATACCGTGCTAGAAAAGCCCATGGATATCGTTGTGAGATCGAGAGCGCTAGCGATTCCCCAGCCTTTGGAGAACACAGGGCCTAGATCTCGGACAGTCATCAGGTACCTGGTTCTTACAAATTTCAAAAGCTACGCGGGGAGACAAGAAGTTGGCCCATTCCATGCGTCATTCTCTTCTGTCGTCGGACCGAACGGATCGGGGAAATCTAACGTTATTGACTCCCTACTCTTTGTTTTCGGTTTCCGCGCAAGTAAGATGAGGCAAGGCAAAATATCCGCTCTAATTCACAACTCGGCAGCCTTCCCAAACCTTGATCACTGCGAAGTGGAGGTACATTTTCAAGAGGTGATAGATCTACCCGGCGGAAAGCATGAAGTAGTGCCAGACTCGACGCTGATAATATCACGAAGAGCATTCAAGAATAACGCCAGCAAATACTATATCAATACTCGGGAATCCAACTTCACAGCGGTAACTGACCTTCTCAAGAATCGAGGCGTCGATCTCGATCACAAACGTTTCCTCATCTTGCAGGGAGAAGTCGAGTCCATTGCTCAGATGAAGCCGAAGGCTGCAAGCGAGCACGACGATGGCTTGCTCGAGTATCTTGAAGATATTATTGGCACCTCCAAATACAAATCTCCGATTGAGGAATCGGCGACTGAGGTGGAAACTTTGAATGAGGCTTGCACCGAAAAAAACACTCGTGTTCAACATGTAGAGAAGGAAAAGAACAGCCTCGAAGACAAGAAGAACAAGGCCTTGACGTACATCAGCGAGGAGAACGAACTTGCTTTGAAACAGTCGGCGCTGTACCAGATTTACCTCGACGAATGTGGAGACAATCTGAAGGTGACGGAGGAGGCTATCGTGCAGATGCAAGGCCAGCTTGATACCGAGCTGGAAAAGCACCAAGGCAATGAAAGCGGCATCAAATCGTTAGAGAAGTCGTATAAGCAAGGTGCCAAAGAGTATGAAGCGCTGCAAAAGGCGACTCAAGCCGTCATCAAAGAGATGGCCAAATTCGACAAGGAGCATGTCAAGTATGATGAAAAAAAAAAGTTCCTAGTCAACAAACAAAACAAGCTGGAGAAAGCGCTGCAGGCAAGCCGACTTTCTGGCTCTGAAGCCAACAGTCTTGTCCAGAAACACTCTGATGACATCGAGCGCAACACCAGGGAGATTGCCACTTTGGAAAAGGAGATGCGCGGCGAGGAAAAAGAATTGGCATCCGTTCGAGACAGCCTGAAGGGAAAGACCCAGGCTTTTTCTGACCAAATAGCCACTAAGCAGAGATTGTTGGAGCCTTGGAACGAGAAGATTAATGAAAAGCAGTCAGCAATTGCTGTTGCGAAGAGTGAGCTGGATATTTTGCGCGAGCGTGCGTCGGCGGGGACAGTCGCGCTCGAAGAGGTTCAAGAAAGAATCAAATCATTAGAAGACAGCCGTAAGATCAAAGAAACCGAGACCAAGGAGCTCAAGGCGCGGAAGTCCCACATTGAAAAAGACGCTGCCCGAGTCCAGGAGGAGCTTACGAAGATGGCCCAAAAAGAGCCCGATTTGAGATCTCACGTCTCTGGGGCCCGACAAAAAGCTGACGAAGCCAGAGCCAGCTTGTCAAGTTCTCAAAGCCAGGGCAATGTGTTGAGCGGTTTGATGCGACTGAAAGACTCGGGGCGCATCGAGGGATTTCATGGAAGGCTAGGCAACCTCGGGACCATTGACCAAAAGTACGATGTTGCAATATCGACAGCATGCCCGTCATTGGAGAACCTTGTCGTTGACTCAGTCGAGGTTGGCCAACAGTGCATCGACTACTTGCGCAAGAATAATCTTGGAAGGGCGAACATCATCTTGCTGGATCGTCTGGCACGCAGGGATCTATCCGCAATAGACACACCTGAAGGCGTGCCTAGACTCTTCGATCTTGTCAAGACCAAGAATGATATCTTTCGCCCTGCATTCTTCAGTGTCTTACAGAACACTCTTGTTGTCAAGGATCTCGAGCAAGCGAACCGCATTGCTTATGGCACTAGAAGATGGAGGGTGGTTACGCTCGATGGACAACTGATCGATGTTTCCGGCACCATGAGCGGTGGTGGAACGCGTGTTGCAAGAGGTGGCATGTCGTCCAAGCTCGTCGCCGAGACTTCGAAGGAGCAGGTGAATAAGCTAGAGGTTGACCGCGATAAGATAGAGCAGGAATTACAGAAACACCAGGAGAAGCAAGGGGGCTTCGAAGCGTCTTTGAAAGAGCTCAACGATCTGATACCTCAGTTGGAGATTGCCATTCAAAAGACTGGCTTGGAAGCGGAGAGTTTGAAACGTAACGTTGCTGATGCCCGGCGACGGGTTAGCGAGCTCACAGACATGCAGCCCGCCTCCAATTCAGATGATGCTCGGATAGGTACCCTGGAAAAGCAGATATCGAAGCTTGAGAAAGATGTTGACAAGCTTCGGACGGAGACTGTGGGGCTTGAACAGGAGATTCAAGACCTGCAGGACAAAATCATGGAAGTCGGAGGAGTCAGACTCCGAGCTCAAAAAGCGAAGGTCGATGGCTTGAAGGAACAGATCGATACCCTGACCGAAGAAATGTCAAATGCCGAAGTCGCCAAGTCGAAGGCTGAGAAGCAGAAGATCAAGCACCAGAAATATGACGAAGATGCTAAGAAAGAGCTTGCCGCTGCAGCGGAGGAGCTTGAAGATCTAATGAACGAAGTCAAAACTCAGACCAGAGATGCATCTGGATCAAAACAGAGGGCGGAGGAAGCGCAGGAGACCCTTAACAGCAAACAAGACGAATTGGCTGGCCTGAAGCGAGAGCTGGACGAGAAGACTGCGGAGCTGAACGAGACCCGCGCTATCGAAATCGAGATGCGCAACAAGCTAGAAGAGAATCAAAAGGTCCAATTAGAGAACCAGAAGCGGTGGAAGTACTGGAACGAGAAGCTTGGGAAGCTGAACCTTCAAAGCGTTAGTGATGCCGGAGAAGAGCAAACCGCCGATGAGTTTCCACAGTACACCAAGGACGAGCTGGAAGACATGGACAAGGATTCTCTCAAAGGCGAAATAGCAATTCTTGAGGAGAAGACCCAGAACGTGAACGTAGAGCTAGGCGTACTTGCGGAGTACCGCCGCCGAGTCGAAGAACACACCGCACGCAGCAGTGATCTTCAGTCGGCGGTCACTCAAAGAGATACGGCTAAGAAACGCTGCGATGACCTTCGAAAGCTTCGTCTCGAGGGCTTCATGACTGGATTCAGTCTAATATCCTTACGCCTGAAAGAGATGTATCAGATGATCACTATGGGTGGGAATGCGGAGCTAGAGCTTGTAGACTCGCTGGATCCGTTCTCCGAAGGGATCCTGTTCAGTGTGATGCCCCCGAAGAAGTCGTGGAAAAATATTTCGAATCTATCGGGAGGCGAAAAGACATTGAGCAGTTTGGCCTTGGTGTTTGCTCTGCATCACTATAAGCCGACGCCACTGTACGTGATGGACGAGATTGATGCCGCCCTGGACTTCCGAAATGTGAGTCCCTACATTCGGAGCTTGAACGTTGCAGAGACGCGCATGACTGACAGAGTTGAAGGTTTCAATTGTTGCAAGCTATATCAAGGAAAGGACGAAGAACGCTCAGTTCATAGTCATTTCACTCAGAAACAACATGTTCGAGCTGGCATCTCGGCTGGTGGGTGTGTACAAAGTCAATCATATGGTGGGTCCATAATCTGCTGCAGTATGTGGCTAGTCGCTAATTATCGATAGACCAAGAGTGTGACGGTGGAGAACAGAGATTACATTACCAGCCGTGCCTAGTAAGGGATTGACCAGCATGCATGACGTTCCCCGTTGGGGACGGTGGCATATGCCCAGAACCTGGGAAAGGGGGTCGGAATATTGTCGCTCCGGCTTTGAGGTTTGGCTATCTCTGCGCTGTACATATTCGCCGTTCCTAAATTCATGTTGTTCGGCATCCAATTCTGTGTACTCGTACTCGATATAGCACGAATAGGTCAATGAAATGACCACATTACAGCCACTTGGCCAGCACCCCTCGAAGATTGCACTCGTCTCGATCATCAAGAGAGCAATTCGTTTGTACGGTGCGCCTTCGCCAATCATGGCAGACTAACGACAGGTAAGTCGTATTCATGGCTTCATAGCTCGTCATAATCTTTCTATGATCTGTTCGGGATCTCCCCTCATCGAATCTATCAATCCTTTTGTTCGACCTTCACCACCTCTCCCTCGCCCTTTCCCTTCTTTTTCTTCGTCTTCTTCGCCTTGGCCTTCTTCCGATCTCTCTTCTTCAATCCTCCCATCCCCGCCTTCCACACCTCAGCATACCGCGTAAAGAAACCCTCCAGCTGATCAGCCTGCACCTCAGTCGATAGCTTCACCCTATCTTTTCGTTTCTCCTGCGATTTGCCGTCTGTGGCTCGTATTAAGATTGGGAGAGGGTGTGGGGGATGTAAATCGGGGAAAGGCGAGGAGGGTGGGAGCGGAGTGGCTGTTGCAGATGGGGGAAGATCGCTAGGCGATACTATATTAGAACGTTAGACGATTCGTAGACAGGGGGCGGGGGAATGTGGACGTCGTTTCTGGGTGAGGTAGATGGAGCCGTGCGCTTTGAGACGGCGAGATTCGAACAGGGTTGATAGACGTTTTAGGAACTGGACAATCAATATCAATGCTGGAAGCCGGTAGGGAAATCAATACCTCATCGGTGCTAAGGTGTCCGGAAGCCATTATTGGAGCAGATTCAATAGCGTAATTCCTCGGTCTTGGTGTACTTTGTCGGGAACATCTGCGCTGTATCGAATCAGAATTACTTACTAGCGGTATCGTATTGATCACCCAAGCTTCCTTGCTTTTCTTCGTACTATTTCTTCAAGAACATCAGCTTCGGCTGCATCCCTCCGCCTTGCCGCCTTGCGTGCGAATATCATGCTCAGAAGGCACGATATAGGCACGTGCACGCCTGCCATAAGATTCCATGAGAGGCTCGCCTTCTACAACATAGTACCCTGAACTCAAGTTGAGCAGGCGGAGAATCTCGTCATACGGCCTCAGAGAAGTGGATGAAGTGCACAGCTGCTCCCGTGGACCGAACATTCGTTCCTCCTGCGTGGAAAGATGAGTGAATTCGAGTTCCGCCGGAGCGAGTCCGAAGGGATCCGGTTGAAGTGAAGACTTGAGTCTACATATTTGATCCAACCAGCTCAATTGCGATATGGCTTGCTTCCTATACTTTCCTAATTCACTCATTCTGCGTATCTTTGTGGAAATCGATGGGAAGGCGGTGTTCACTCTCGGATCTGTCAGCAGTACCCGCCTTGTTCTTTCCTCAATTGAACGATGGAGAATTAATGGTTGCACTCTTCTCGGCCGAGTAACCATGTGAATATAGAAGGTGGAAGTGCTTTCTCCACTGTTTGGTGCAACGCATTGTCGGTGTCACTGTGTCAAGCCCTGCATCCCCCATGTTAAGAGAGCTTCTCCTCTAAGAGCTTAATACATTGGTTCCCTTTACGACTCTGCTGTTTTTTCCTACTCAAGATTCAGTAAGGAATACCTCCTTCCGTGATAGGTCATAGACATCATGAAGTCTTGTTTATCCATTGTCCTAGCTATAGTTATTCTGGTAGGACAGAGTACCAGCTTCTTGCAACCTGGCATCGTTCCTATCCCGAGTCTGCCAAGCAACTTTAGCAAGTTACCAGAGCATTGGGTGCATACAACACCGCTGCTAGACACCGTCAACACCATCATTCCATTGAACTTTCCATCTTTTCGTCGACGCGACGCCAACCATCGTTCCAAGAATGTTACCCACTTCTGGAGAGGCTGGGAAGACATCCATTATCTCTTCTCCTTGTATGCTTTCCAGCACTTTGAAAATTGGCAGTCCAAGTTAACCTTTGAGATAGCGGCGATTCATACACGAGCACAAGTTTCAACCCTGCCGGAGAACAGCCTAGCCGGAGTAATCCACTCGGCAATCCAGTATACCCAGGCGCTACCTCGTCGGACGGTCCAAATTACATCGACTTTCTGACAACTACATACAACCATAGCTATGTCGAAGCCTACAATTTCGGATTCGGTGGAGCTACCATCAACTACTCGATAGTCCCGGACTCTTTTGGTACCATTGTGCAGAGCTTTGCGGATCAAGTCCAGAAGGAATTCTTACCAACATACACTAATAATACCAATGTGTTGTGGCGTTCATCAAACAGCTTATTTACAATCTTCTTCGGGATCAATGATTGTGGAATATCCTACTTAGCCGGCAATGGGACCGTGATCAATGAACTCATCCAGTCATACCAGACTATTGTCGACCAGGTTGGTGCCCCTTTATTTTCGCGGATTCTATGGCTGACATCTCTGCTAGCTGTACGCTGCTGGGGCACGCAACTTTGTTTTCGTGAATGTCCCGCCCGTAGATCGCTCGCCCAGCACGATTCAAGAAGGCTCGTCATATCAAGCTGCAGAAGCCGCTTACATTGAATCCTTCAATGTCCAACTTCGCGCGCTTGTCTACGGCATGGGTCCTGGACATCCAGATTCTACGTCGTTCCTTTTCGACGCCAACTCTTTGTTCGCTGAGGTGTTGGACAATCCTAGCCAGTTCACAGAAACGGCAGGTTTCATGAACACGACTGCATGCTGCGAATCTTACGAGAAGTGAGTTCATATGGCTGATCGTCTTCTCTTCCATCAAGACTGATAAGTTTTAGCGGAACGCCCACTTTGACATATCTGGACCCGGCATGCTATGTCCCCGTCAATGAGTATTTCTGGCTGAATGGTCTTCATCCAACTTACCCAATGCATAATTTCATGGCCTCTCAGATAGTCCAACTACTAGGGACGGTAGCTTAACGACACGCCAGATTGAGTCTTATCTGGTGCCATGGAACGGCGACGAAGCTGAAAATCTGGAATATAGGTTTTAAGCATGCTTTTTCGCATGCGGATGAATTCTTTGACTTTTCCTGCATTTTAGGAGCAGCTAGGTACGACTCTGGTACTAGAATTGTTGATGTTTAAGAAAGGACTGAAGTGGGGCGTCAGATAGATCAATTTTAGACAGATCAATTATAGCTTGCAGAGTCTTCACAGCATCCATTACTGACAGGATCGCTATGTCTTCGTAAAAAGCACCGCTGGCGCCCCAGCGGCACAGGACATTGCCAAGTCTGCAATTTGCTCCGGAAATCACTCTGTACCACGTGCTACATAAGACTCTCAAAATTACCTCTGCCATTCCAATGTCCAACTTCGACCCGGTAAGCTATAGTTCCGACTTGACTCTTCCTTAATGGTGCGCGTGGGGAGCATTTGCCTGCCCGGGCATGTCTCCGACCCTATTTTGACGCGTTGGTAGCATAGTACTGACTACGAGAGCATCTAGAATGCAATCCTGCGGGGCGCTCAGCTAACAGTGGTTGGGGGTTCGCAACCCAACAATCCTCATACCCGGTGTAGCTGAATCAGTGCAGCGCTCCGAGCTCTCCAAAACCCTGGTCTCTTCAAGTATGAACACTACAGACAAGCTGCCATTGCAGTCTTTGCTGGCATTGCCATCCGTTTCTTGATTGCAGTCCCAGTAAGTCCTATGATCTGGGAGAAAATCTGTTGGGCGTCTGCTGATTTGCCTATATCAGATACTCGCGGTCAAGGCAACACTGTGGGCGTTGGCCTTCTTCATCAATTTCGACTCGGTGACCTGGGATGACAAGCTTGTGGGAGGGTTGGACTTCCTTGCGAACTCCGTTCTGCAGGTCCCTTTCTTCCTGATGAGCTTGATGCGGTACATTACGCCGACCTTGGACCATATGTGAGAAATTGCTAGAGCTACAATTTCCCAACCTGAGACTGAGGATGCTAGGTTCATGGACTCTCTGCAATGGGTCGATCAAACATATTACGCGAAGCACAGATCCGAAGATCCAAAGAGATTGCGCGCTACGTATTACACAGAGCTACGGATGTATCAAGCACAAGGGGATACGAGCAAGCACAGGGCTCCAATGGACGCGGCGTTGGCCTTTCTGATACGGTTTGGTAGAAGAGCTGGGATCTCATTGGCCATCTACGCCCTGTCATACCTACCATACGTGGGCAGGTTCGTCTTGCCTGCTGCGAGTTTCTACACCTTCAACAATGCCGTAGGAACCATTCCTGCTGCTGTTATATTTGGCAGCGGCATCTTTCTCCCTAGAAGATACCTCATCGTATTTTTGCAGAGCTACTTTTCATCGAGGAGCTTGATGAGAGAATTGGTGTGTGTCTCTCGATCTACTTCATCTCAACTTGAAAATTAATCCATGTATAGCTCGAACCTTACTTCTCCCGAATACGTTTCACCAAAGAGCAGAAGAAGCATTGGTTTCATGACCGAGAGGGTGTCCTGTTCGGCTTTGGTGTTGGCTTCTATATCTTTCTGAAGATTCCCCTCCTGGGGGTATTGATCTACGGCATCGCAGAGGCATCCACGGCATATTTGATTACGAAGATCACCGACCCTCCACCATCGCCAGCGTACAGCGAAAAGTTTGCCGAGAGCCAAGTTAAATGGAAAAACAAGCAGGAATTCCTCAAGCTACCGCTGCACGCTCTGGACGCCAACAATGCTGATACGGTAAGTCAAGGGGGAAATCCAATCGAGTCATTTGACTCTCCAGGAAAGAAATTCTCCTGACAAAATGGACTGCGAATCTCAAACGCGATTTGGGGAAGTCCTGGGTATGATGCTGCATACGAAGTCAACGCTTGCGATAAATCGTCGGCACATACACAAGTTAATTTTATCTTCTTACATGCTATTCTTTATCCTAACTGTAGATGAGAGCTCACTGTCATTCAGTGGTCTCTCCTCGCTCTTTCTATCGCTTGTTCCAGGCACTTCCGAGCTTGCTACGCTGCCATTTACCGTTGTTTTGTCCAGCGCCTGAATAGGCAACTGATAAGGCGGGAGCTTGCTCTTATCAGTGTCCAAGAAAGCCATGTCTTCATACTTTACTTTAGTCTCCTAGATCGACAATTGGAAGCTTGGCCCAGTTTCGCTTTGCATTCGCGGGGTTGGTTGGCTTCCTTTGCCCCGCCTTCGGAGCTTATGAGGTCTGATGTAGTCGCTCGTCAATATAATGTATTGCCTTCTCCTGTATTTATTCCTCCACCTCATCTCCTTTGACCCGTATTCTTCTTTATCAGCTAGACCCTGGAGTCTGGCTCTTTCCCTTCAAGTTATTCCTCTGTCTACTGTCTAAAATGGGTCTCCACGAGATCCGAACTGCTTGCAAGGTTGACTTGAAGAAGCCCGCAAACCAGCATTCAAACCTTCATGTATGCATTTCCCAAGATCGAGGTTGCTCTGCTGACAACCGTAGAATCGATGGCATCCAGATGGTACATAAGACTTCTCTCAAGCTTAAAACCTAGCATTGACCCCTCCTGCAGTGCCCTTCGCGGAGAAGATCAAAGATGGAGAGATTGTGAAGATTGAGTGCGTGGACTGGACTGGTGGCCAGATCGGCAACAACGACAGCGCAGATGACGTGAAGAACATCGACTTGACCACGGTCCACTACTTGAGTGGACCCTTTGAGGTGGAGAACGCCGAGCCTGGCGATGTCCTCGTGGTCGAGATTCAAGACGTGCAGCCATTCCAAGAGCAGCCATGGGGCTTCACTGGTGTCTTCGATAAAGACAATGGCGGAGGCTTCCTCGACGAAATCTACCCCCATGCGTACGCCTTCCCCCTTTCTAGACTCCAGCTGAATCCCACTGACGGTGCCCTCCCTCTTTCAGCGCCAAAGCTATCTGGGACTTTGAGGGTATCTTCTGTTCCAGTCGGCACATACCCGGTGTTCGCTTCCCCGGCCTCATCCATCCAGGAATCCTCGGCTGCGCCCCCAGCGCCGAAATCCTAGCCGAATGGAACCGTCGCGAGTCCGAACTCATCAGCACCACCAAACTCGAGCGCATCGTCGCCCAGCCCCCTCAACCGCAGAATGTCCACGCTGGCCCCGCGGACGGCTCCGTGAAAGAGAAGATAGGAAAAGAGGGCGCGCGTACGATACCCGGTAGACCCGAACACGGCGGCAACTGCGACATCAAGAATCTATCTCGTGGCTCCAAAACGTTCTTGCCGATCCACGTGCCCGGGGCGAAGTTCAGCGTGGGTGATTTGCACTTCAGTCAAGGGGACGGGGAGATTTCATTCTGTGGCGCGATTGAGATGGCGGGGGTGATTACGGTCAAGTTGAGCGTGATGAAGGATGGGATGAAGGATTTGGGCATGAAGAGTCCGCTCTTCCTGCCTGGGCCGGTTGAGCCGCATTATGGGCCTGGACGGTACTTGACCTTTGAGGGGTTTTCGGTTGATGAGAAGGGCGTGCAGGTGAGTGATTTCCCGAGCCATGTCTCCCAATCTGGAATCGTCGTTCTAGTTGCATGACGCGTCTCGGAAGACTTGCTTATCGCTTATATCACATGCCTCAAAGTCCGACGTCTGGATGGAATGCTAATGTGGTGCACGTCAATAGCATTATATGGACGCCACAGTTGCTTACAGACAGGCTACATTGAGAGTCATCGAGTACCTGAAACGATACGGTAGGTTTCCTCTCATGCCCAAGTAAGCATCTGCACGGAATGGAGTGCTGACAAGTGAATGGCAGGATACTCGGATTATCAGGTCTACCTCATGCTCAGCTGCGCACCTATCCAAGGCCACGTGGGAGGCTTAGTCGACGTGAGTTATCCCTTCGAGCCTGCGTCTTGCGACGCAAAGCAGAGGGTCGTTCCTAACGGCAAATCCAGATCCCGAATGCATGCATGACTTTGGGCCTGCCGATGGATATTTTTGACTTTGACATTTCACCGATGTCGGGGCCGGCGAAGAAGCTCGATATGGGTGCGTGTGCGATGGCGAGCAAGTAGGATGGGGCTTGTGTCTGGGGGTTGACGGGATGTAAAAATGGGGTTGAAGTTAGTGTTGAGGCACCAGTTTTGTATATGGAAATGACCAGATTGAATTGATGTTTTCGATGACTGTGACTGGTATATGTAATCCTTCATGCACCTCAGGTCCGCTCTGCTTTATGATATAAACCATCCATCGACATCTTCGCCTCAGGCATACAGCTACACTGAACGGTTGCTTCGAGAGATAGCAGGACAAATGACGGTCACCAATCGGAGTCATGCATAATTGACGAGGGCTCTAGCGTCTCTGAAGTCCAAGGCACGAACGTCGCAGTCGTAAGGAGTAGCTACCTTGGAGACTTAATACGGAGATACTTAAAAGGACAATGTCGCACCCAATTGGTTGATATCAGGTTACGAGGCGACGACCAGGATGACATCCTATATGGCACATCACGGAGGACAAGCCGATGACATACTCCAAGGCATGCCTTACGCGCAAAAAGTGTGGGATAGGTGTGTTGGACTCCTCCGTTCAGCGGTCCCCATGCCTTCATCCTGGAAACCCACCCCTTGCCATTTTCCTCGCCCGCTGATCCCGACGGTTGTGGTTGGCTCTGCTCCCCTTATTGGTATCCTTCCTCTGCCTCGCAAACTGGGTTCCTTGATCATCAGTAGGACCCGCCACCTCTCCTCTTCTACCCCTTTGACCGCCACGTCCTCCTCCTCTCGCTCTGCCGCCTCCTCTCCCGCCCCTTGCACCACCAGCATCACTGTCCTCTGTCCCTGAGTCGTCCCTCCAAGCGGTACCCTCCAACGCCCTCTGCTGCGGGCCACTCCCCATCTCAAATTTCCTCTTCAACCTGTCCAACCGCCTTGGATCCCTTCCAACCATGATGCCCCACCCCTCAACAGCTTCATCCGTCATACCCGTCTCGCTCTTCAGCCCCGCCCTGGCTTTGCTCCGCCTTGTCTCGGCATCACGATTGAAGAGATCGGGCGTCATGTTGTAAGCATTGAACAACGCTTCCTCATGAGCATCTAGTTTCAGGTCGGCAGCATTATCGTCGGCGGTCGTATCGACTGTGCCACCTACGTCCTCAACGTCGTAGGTGTCGTCGCGCTCATCGTCATCGGAGTCGAAGGCGGCAAGGGCGGAAAGGATAGCTGCTTTGGATCGAGTGTCGCGCCGAGAGGCCAGTAGGTCGTCTGCTGTTGCCGATTGGTCTTTGCCCAGTTGGAGCTTAGATGTGTCGATTGCAAGGCGGTCGAAGTCGTCATCGTCGTAGATGTTACGCCGCGTTGGCAGCAGTGGCGGCGTGGCGTGCGGAGCGAGATTTGGAGCGAGATCGTGATCCTGTAGCTCTTCGGTGTGATGAAGAGCCTCTGATCTGTTCAATTCCTTCAGATACGTCGGCAGACTGTCCTCAAGCAGATGTGCGACAACTTGTTCCGTATCATCGTTATACTCGTGTAGCAGCTTCATGGCGAAGCCAGCACCGAGATCAGGGAATAAATCTTGAACTTGAGATACCAGACTGAGCTTTTGAACGTGCATATCGCCTAATGAGCCGTGACCATACTGTTGCTTCTCTTGTCCTTTGCCCTTGTCGGCTTTCCTCCTGATATGCTTCTTGGGCCTCCCATCAGAAGAACTCTCAAAACCTTTCAGAGACCCAAACAGAGATTTGGCTCTGCCAGACTCCGGACCGGAGATAGCTGATCGCATCTTCTGCAGCAGTGGCGTAGATCCAATCAACGCTTTCAATAGTGACAAGCTCTTGGACGCCGCAGAATTGAGACTGAACAGATGATCCAGCAGCGTAGCAGTCCTGGGCCTTTTCGGCTCCATCAGGCCCACGAAGCCAAAGTAAGTGATAGTCACAATTTTCGTCTGTAGCCTAGGTTTCTTCTCATATGCAGTAGACAGTGCATCAATCAGATCCGAGCCAAGCATCAGGAATTGGCCGTAAGGGTAGCATGCTCGCAGCAAGGCCAAAGTTTGTGGAAGCAACTGCTCCAATTCAGGATTCAGATGGCCAACTTCTAGAGCCCTGATCAGAGCAGATTTATATCGACTCATGGACTTATTTGAGTCCATATCTTGCTGAATCCATTTCTGGTTTAACAGCTCTGACAGTGCCTTGCTATTGGTATAGGCGAGGCTCAAGTTCGCCCAAAAGGTCCATTCCAAAAAAAGTGCAGGGACTGTGTCAATTTCCGTGAAAATACGATGTCCCAAGAGAAAGCAGCTCCTTCGGAGACGTGCCAACTTTGCATGAGGTGAAGTTGGTGAAGTCTTAACATAGGAAACAAGGAATTGTGCAATGGACGGGTCTTTGATAACTTTCAAAGTGAATTTTTCCGTGGGTATCAGAAGGTAGGTCTCGGTTAGAGTTATCCAAGACTCCATGCACAGCTCCCACTCCTCCGGCATGATGTCCTTCCGCACATCCACTGGTGGGATTGGTGCAAAAGGTGGCAGGTCCATGTCAATTACCTTCCTTGCTGCTGGAATGGTAAAGTTGGAGCATGAGCTATGAGGCTCGCACAGGAAGAGAGCACCGAGTATCACCAAGTCCTGGAAGAAGCATATACTTACCACATACAAGAGTGTTTGCAAGGGATGTTTCGTAGTCGTGACGGTGAAGCATTTGATTGGCCGCGGTCCGGCCCGCCTCGTGAAAGTCTTGGCACTGTATCATCTATATCGATGAAGATGTTACCAAAGTCTTCAAAATTCGAGCGAAATGCGTCCTGAAGTAAAGGACGCACCATCGTGAGAAGCCGCGGTTGATATGGTGAATAGCTGCTGTAACATGGCGTGTAGTTAGTCATCAAGCTATATCACTGCGTGATATGACACCAGAATAGAAGCAGAAGTGAGTCTATTGATAGATCGAGGATCCGGTTCATACGAGTTTGATCTTTGGTGACTGTGACAAAATGCCCAAAGAATCGAGGTAATGCTGCAACCTGTTTCAGTAACTGCCATACGATCTTGACTAAAAATGATTTTGGATACCCATTGCTATGCTACTATACAAAAGGACTTGAGGATAAAACAGTAGAAAGAACAGGCGCCAACAAATGTTCTAAAAGCCCTCGTGTGTAGCGTCCTTTCTCGCACAAGCCCATGACACCCTTTATGCCCACCCATAACCCTCATCTCCACCCTTCGATATCCCTAGAGCCTCCCACCGAGCCAGCTTCGCCGCTCCCTTCTTCAGCTTCGCAATAAGACGCTGCAGCATAAATTGGTTCTGCACCCACAGAATGGATAGCACCTGGGCATCTTGGAGCGCCAAGCGTATGATTGCGTGGGCTTCTAAGATCGTATCGATCTGGTGCCCGACCCACTGCTGCGAATATGCCTGCTGCGTTTCTCTAAAATGGGCCGTGTGCCTCTTGCTTGTCTCCAGCGGGTTCCGTTCGGCACTTTTCTTACTCGCACTCGAATCCACCAATGTACACTCCTGTCATGGTCAGCTGGGGCTCATATACCTCAAATTAAGACAGGCTATTGAATTTGCCGTATTGAATTGTTTGGTGTCTCCTTCTGCCCTCTTTCTCCTGCTCTTTACGATGTCATTGCCAGTCACAATTTCGCTATCGCTGCTGGACGAGGCGGAAAGGGGAGAAGGTTGTCGAAGCCATTTGGGAAATGGCAAGGCGGAGGCGGGTGGCGCTCGTCCTCCGAAGTTGAGTTTATCGTAATAGCGACGATAGGCATAACTCGGTGACCCTATCGTTGATGATGTAATATGCGAGTCAGACATTTTGGCTGACTTTGATACCCGAAAGGAAAGCTTGTCGGGATTGATGGAAAGAAGAATGCCCGAGATTGGCGTATGTGTGCTGTTTATCAGCAACATATGCGTGATGAAGAGGGATGTGGGATTAGAAAAAGGGACGGAGGTTTATGCAGGATATGAATAAGAGGGAATAGAAGAGCCCCAATTTTTGGCAAGAGAACATGGTGCGGAGGCGTCGTATCAAATTTTTAAAGTGGAGAATCTTGGCTTGCCTCAACCCCTTGAAGATAGGAGAGAAAATTATGGTGCAACTTCTCTCCGAGATCTTTGGGGCCAGGCAAAAGCTTACCACGGTTGGCAGCGACATACCTGCAATCGCAAGTGAGAGAGAGCCTTACGGTCAGTACAAGAAGACTCCTCCTATATATATATTCAAACAAATTGACGAGTCATCATTACCAACAGACAAAAAGAAGCCAGCAACGGTTGATATTATCAGGGTCGAGTGAAGGAAAATAGCCATTAAACGTTGATGCTGTACCTTGTGTACTTGGTATGTGCTGACTTTTCGACGTAAAGCTTGGCCAGGCGATCCAATCGCCACACAACTTACCAATATTAAAGATTGGGTCTAGCGGCATGAATCCAGGTAGAAAGCAAGACAACTGTGGGCACATTAGGATAGCACTTCTTTGAGAGGTAACGACTGCTCAAATATACTCCTACCCAAGACACGGTTTGGACATTGTTATTTGTTCCTGTTCGACGCAATTTTCCCTCTCAAGTGATCTGATCAGGGAGAAGTTCACCATATGCATCGGCGCAAATGAAAAGGTAATGACCAAGAAGGGCATCAATCGGATAAGTCAGATACCATTGGTGTGCTAACATGTTGTTGGTACCCCCAGGCCATAGTCACTGACGCGCTAGTGACATCAAGCATTCTGCAATTGAATATCTTGGGCAGATCCAATTAGTCATGTCCATGAGTGTCAATCTTCAGTTGCTACACTTACTTGGATCTTTGAGGATGGCACCTTGCTCAGCGGGCAGCATTGCACCCTTCGGAGGCTTGTTTTTGCTCTTAAAGTCATCGCAAATCTCTTCCATCTTTACCCATCTCACTCCTGGCTTGGTACTGATATACTCCTGTGCGCATTTGCGAAATCAGTATTGCTATTGACACATACATCATAGACTCGCAAGAGCTCTATAGACTAAGTAGCAAACAAAAGAAGTTACTGGTCCTGAGACATATCTCATCACTCGGACAATCGACTGGTACAGAGTAGATATGAGGGGTAAAAGACGTACGATTAACCTTGAGAAGATTAGCTCAAATGATTGCGACTTAGATGGACAGAACTTGAATCATAGGTAGGAAACATACCTCTCTAACATAAATATCACATGTGGATGCCCACTGACATCGGGATGGATCGTCACTGGAAAGCAGAAATCATCATATTCCCGGTAGAAGAAGTCAAAATGGTCCCTCCAAAGATCCTCAACGTCCTTCGGATTTACCCAGCCATGGGAGTTTGGTGCCTTCTTAATGAACATCATGGGTGGAACTGGATGATCTCAGAGTCAGCATTACCTTAACAAGGTAACGAAGAGATCACTCTCGTGAAGACGACGTTGGATTCATGAAGAGTCCAGCCTTATGTCAGAACCGAACACGCAACGTACGATCATCAAGATACCAGTTCGCTGGGATTTCCACAAGTCCCGTATCGGGCCCCTTTTCTAGAGGCTTCATCCAGTGTTCTGGATGTTTGCTGTAGTCGATGGGCGTCCATTTATCACCAGTACGAAGGTAGTATGGCAGGCAATCGTGGTGAGAGAAGCTGTGGTCTTAGTGGGTTTGCATGAGTAAGGATCCATAGGTAAGGTTCAAGGTGACTGGTCTACCAACCATATTCCACGCCATACTTCAGCATCAGCTCGGCACCCTGCTGGCTCGCTTCCCACCATGGCGCGACGTTCCCACGAGGTGGCTTCCCACAGAATTTAGTCAGGTCCTTGTAAGTCTTGTCGAGGATAGCATGTTGTTGCTCGAGGCTCATAGCCTGAGGGTTCTCGTGACTGTAGCCGTGCAGGCCTCTGTGGGCATTATCTCAGCACGAAGACTTCCTCTCATGTGCCACGTGCCCCTACATCTCATGCCCAGCATCTCTTATCATTGCACACTCCTCCGGAAAAGTCTCAAGCGAATGCCCAGGAATGAACCATGTGGTCTTGATGTCGTATTTCGCGAAAAGCTTCAAAAGCCTGCGAACGCCAACAGTTCCCGCGAACAGTCCTGTTCGGAGCTTAGCTATAGCTTGATCATACATGGTCCGTAGTAGCCCGGACCTCTTGAGATATCGCTTGTCGAGTCTTCCCCCCCATAGGAGCCCAGCCAGCCAGCGACAGCATCGATATCAACAGAAATGCAGCAAAGAGCCTCTATCGATATGAGTAAAATGAACAGAGCTTGAGTGGGCAAGCTCACGTTTTTGAGGCATCGTGGCACTGGCAAATTAAGAAATGAGACAAAGCGTCACTCGTCGCTTTGATGGCCATGATTGCTGTGCCGAGCATGCTTCTTATCAGCCAGAGGACAACCGGAGTTGAGGGGTGGGGACGTGTGTGGGGTAAGGTCGATATACTGCCGGCTATAATTCTACCTACCACTAGCGCGCCAGATACACTAGCAGGGGCTACACGTGTAGTATACGATATGATATCTGGATAAACCTGCTGTGATCATGGGAGACCATTACCTCGAGCGAACAGCACATAGTAAAGCTCACAGATCGCGTATTTCCAGTCTTACTTCGCTTTAGTGTGACATTCCCCCAACCGACTACCCTGGCACGTACATGGCAGTAGTATCGCTGTTCTTGATAGTTAGCAGGCTACCTATGGTTGAGACCGCTTGCGCTAGTACGATAAGAACAGATGGAAAGTTCTGTGTTGCCATCCTGAATTCAATGACTCACAGATGGGACAATAGCTTCACATGACTGCATTCGCGGCTTCGTTTGGGAAGGCCAGAACGCCATTAGATATCTCCCTAATTGCATTCGCTCGTGTGAAAACGCCAAACTCCAGATATGGTCCCTTGAAGATGGGGTGCCATCAAGACAGATCATGGTATCATCACGCTCCTGCCGTTCGCCGTATGTCCAAAGCCTAATTAATTCAGATCCCCAATCGCAATGCATCGTGAAATATCCAGTTGTTATACTTCCTGGGATCTTTTCTCAGTCAATCTCCCAAGACCCACCCAAATCCTTGGCCCTCATATTTTTCGATGCGGGCTTCGAAAGCGAAACACCGTAATCGTCTTCTTCCCAATTATCATCACTTCCATCACTGAAATCCCACGAACAGGGTATCTTTTGCCCGCCTTCTCCAAAACCAAATGAGCTTCCTCGGAAGGTGCCCTTGGCTATCTTGGCAGCGATTCTTAGCATTAGCGCAACCAGCTGAGCTGGTGGTCCTAGCAACAATGAGCAGGTCCTTTGCAACATTGCGGTCGTCAGGTGATGACCTGATATTTGTGACCGAGGTGAATATGGGGAATAGAGATTGACTGATGAAGGAAGAGGTGATTGGGCTCGCCGCCTAGACCTCGCTGTGCCGCGATAAATCTCTTGTGTAGGAGAAGGAGTCACTGCTTCCGACCAGTGGTCTTCGTCCAGGGAGGTAGCGTCGCTCATCAGAGGGGGCGTTCCGGGCAAGTCAGGCGGCGAATGATATGTGGTTTCATCGCTAGATCCCCCACTGGTGAGGTCCCAAAGCTCGGAGGAATCAGCAGTGACAGTGACTTCGGAGACATCCCGTTTGTGTCTACGAGTACGGGGTATACCGATACTAATAGCGTATTCCATCGTGGGAGAGACCAGATCACGGAAAGGTGGTGAGGGCGCCAGAGGAGAGATCGGGCTATGAAATGAATGAAACGAATCCGCGCTCGACGATAGACTTGATGGCTGCCGTTTCAGCTCTGGTAAAGGGGCAGGTCTGTTTGTAGGATTAGATGGAGGTGTAGTCCTTAGAGTCAACTGCGGCGGTGCTGTGATAGCTCGCCCTGTCCTAAATGACTTTGGTCGAGTAGGCGTCTTGAGGTCGAGTGGCTCTTCATCTGGTTTCTCATGTAGGTCTCGAGGACATATCCCTGTGTCGTCCGTAGCTTCATTGTTATGTTCATCGTTGGTGCTTCCCAAACTACTGGCGGTTGATGAGGCCACTAGGGGACTTTCCTGAGTGGGCTGGGCGCCTCCATCTGAATCTGGCTCACTAGCCGTAGACCGAGACCCTAAATCCTCACAATCATAGCTGGATTTTCCCATTTGCTCCACCACACGTTCTGAGGTGGTCTCAAGCCTCGGCTTAGGCTTCCACGGCCGCTTTTGTATAGGGGTTACGGGTGGCTCCGGGAGGTCAACGGTGAATCCTCGTTTGAAAGGACAAGCCGTGACTTCATATTGTAGTACTGTTGCCAAAACAGCCTTGAATTCATCTACCTTTGTCCTGTCCTCTGACGCCCTGCATGGTAGCTCGATCCGGTAGTAAGAGTTTGGCCTAATTCGAAGCACAAATGTCGATTCGCCGTCAACGCACCAACATTGTGATTTGGCTAGAATTGGGTGCAGCGTATTGCCTGAATTCAAGAAGGCCACCGAGCCAAGCACTCTGTAGATCTGTAAAGGCCCTAGAAAAGCAGCTTAGCCTGCGAAGTATTGTAAGGCAGGTAAGGGCTATGGCCATACCAGCAGCAATGGTTCTTCCTGTCGTTGTCGTCCACGGTAAAGTACCGCTTGATTCTTCCCGAAACTCGGCTCTCCCATTGCTCACGCTAGAATGCCTCCTGTCTGAGGTGCTCGAGGTGTTGAAGGATATGATCTTGCTGGTGCTGTGTTCGTAAAGGGTTTCCGCTCCCTTGATGTTTCCTTCTGGGGTTGAGATGGGCGATCTGAGGGACTTGATTGGCGCGGTGAAGGAACGGCGGATAGATGGTGGTGGCACTACCCTCTGAGGAGTTGAAGGTGCTGTTGCGAGCGCCATTCCGTATTTATCAATGAGATGAGTATCTCAGATCGTTGACGCATAAGACCAACATCGTGATGCAAGGTGCGGCCTTTTCAGCTAATCACAGCAATAAATGTCCGGACGCTGGAGGGTTGTTGACGATTCTCAGGGATCTGCAACGGGAAGGCACGTGACACGCTAATGTACAACATCCACCTTGCTGTGAGAAAACCCAACTTGATGACAAGACTGGAAGCAGATAAAAGAGCCTCAGTAAGAGGCAGCAAACTCACTTTCAGCCGCTTTTTAACGATCGCACAGAGACCTACAGGCCTCCGTTTAGTTCACCTGTATCATTTCTATGAACAATCCTCTCCACTTCAAGGAAATTGATGCCAGGTCCAGGATGCCTGGCTTTCAAACAAAATTGACGCCAGATTACTCTCGTTTACGCTGCTCACCTCATGTACTATGGAGGTTTCTGGGCTACTCAGATAGTAATGCAGTGAACAAGATCAATAAGCTCTATGGGATGAGTACATTCAAGAGACCGCGACTTGCTCTCTTAAGGTGATTCGCTCCTCACATGGACCACATCGTCACGCTCTCTCCTCATTAGGCCCATTCATATAGTTCATGTTGTCCTCGCCACACTGTTCTAAATTTCCGGACTGCCAGGGCGACATCCTGGCTCCTGAGGCCATAGTAACCTTCCACACCAACTATCTCACTGCGTCTTATGGGGTGGAGAGACCAAGCCGTGCGAGATACGGAGAATAACAACGCAAACGCATGGACCACGTCGGCAAGGTTGGCGCATGTTCTGAGTGCCGTTGAAATAAGGCCTGAGTGAGAGAGGTATAATTGTCCCAAGCCCGTCCATGGCTTGCTGAGACCATCGCGTGCGGTGCTTGCGAGGTCTCCTGTTTCGAAAAATAGCTCTCATATTAGTATTATTCTTGCCGATGGATGGACTGTTTACCCCTACACTCCAAATATTGAAGTTTTGTCTCTTGCGGGATTTCACAGCTGTCCTGCTTCATGAGGAGAGCAAGACGAACAACATTATTGTAGGAGAATGAATGCCATATGCAATCGTGGGTAATTTGTCGCAATGTTGATCAACGCCTGGCACAACTGTAGGAGGATCAATTGTTTTCTAGAAGTCCTATGTGCATGCTATCCATGCTTGGGATCGCTTCACAATTGCTACAGCGTCTATCTAGGTACCAATTTAGCTTCTGTCTTCCAATGTTCGGCATAGCAAGCACCTCATACGCCGTTAACGCCAGGTACATGGCTCAAAAGGGTATGACTATCACAGAGTGGAACAAACTCATCTAAATCGATGATAGATGATACGAACGCCCTGGCGTGTGCAATGAACTTCATGATAAATTATAAAATCTATTAATACTCAATCTCAGACAGGATCGAAGCTAATTTATCCTCATATGTTTCTGTATTCCCTAATTCCGTTTCCTCGCCATGTGCTCGTCATATTGCCTTCTAAATTCTGCTTTACGCTCATTCACGGGTTCGTATCGCTTGTTGCGAGCGTCCTTTCTTGCGCGAGAAGCTTGAGCATGGGCTACTTCTCTAGCACGCCGATCTTGCAAGACAGCTACGCGCTCCTCGCCCCTCCATCCGCGTCTTCGTCCAGCCTGGTGGCGATAGGGAACGTATCCACCCTCGCGATCCCAGTCATGACGTTGACTCGTGTATCTGGTTGCCGGCTTAGAATGTGACGCTCCCATTTTGGTGTAGCTTTGCCTTACCTTGACCGGATTGTTGGGTAGATAATCTGGAGGTTTACAAGTAGAAGAGGCTCAAGGGTGTAGATGTGCGATGGGGGAAGAGTAGCAGGATAAATTCGAGATGGGTGGATATTAATAGAGACGAATAGTATAACTCAATGAACAGAAGGGCGTTGACAAAGTCATTGTCATCGAATACAAATCCATTGTCGTCGTCGTTGTGGTGTAACTTTGCTCATTGTTTATTCTGACAAAGAATTGATCAAATGTTACAAACTAAGAGCGGACAAATCAACATGGAGAGGAGTAATATCATCACAAAAACATTTCCACGCATATGACACACTAAACTGGATCGCATGGACACCATGGTTGCTTAGCTATGACCAGGTATGGGGAATGATCTCACGTGGAAGGCCGTCGAGGTTATCAACAATACCCGACAATTTTATATCATGAACAATGTCTATAGGATCAGAAAAGGATGTATCGAACTTTCATATATACTATCCCACTATCTGACATAGGAACTCTACCCTCTCGCATCATATCTTCAGTAAAAATTTCCCGACTATGCTCTATACCTTCGCTGCGGATTTACTTCCACCCATAGACCTCTTGAAGCGTCGGAGATCAGCTACTTCAGACTTGGACTGTGCGAAATCCCCAGCCTTTCGATCTTCTGCAGGCCAGCGAAAACTCGTAATGTCGGTCGTCGTTGTAAGCCTAGCCTAGCCTCTGCCATCCAAAACGGATTGACCCCTGTATATGGGATTTCGGGGTTGAATTCGAAGCCGGAAAACTCGCAAAGCGGACGACACATGCTTGATGATTGCGCTTGAAGATATGAGAGACTGCTGCTGGTATATATTGGTAGAGAATCTTCGATGTTGGATTGCTGAGGGAGTGGGATGCAGAGGTTTGGAGGGTTGGGGATTGCTTGCTGGGTTGCGCAGGGCTACTTATGTGGAAGCTTTCTGAACCACCTTCGGCTGCTAATGCCGTTGTCAAAGGTAGTGTTTGTACGGGCTTTGTCCCTATACAAATGGATAGACAATGAGGCTCGATAGGAGTGAAACTAAGCACTTGAAGACCTTGCATGACAATGTCCGTATGTCTGAGATGAGATTCTGTATGAGCTATGGCTGATATATTTTGTCGGTCTAAAACGTGCCAAATGATGTCCTTTCGTGGTTCCTAGCGTAGTGACCATCTTGATATTAAGAAAATTGAGGGCTAGCGGTCGCGAACAGCTAAGGTATCAAAAGTGATATCAAATCTCTCCAGGTACCATATTATGTGTATTATCTTGAGATCTGTGATGTCTTTGTGTTCTCGAGCGAGGTTCTGCGTTCCTATCTTTCTTTGCTTCCTTCCACGTTTCCCTGCAGGCGAGACAGCGTATGCGATGTTCGGTACCAAAGCATTGAAGTCTCTGTTATCGGGTGTTCATGTCTTTGTTCCCTTTGTGTTGAAGAATGACATTGATACTGGCCAGAAAAGAGCATTGTCGAAAGAAAAGGGGTGTCCTTTAGTGTTTGAGACAATAAAGAGGTGACAACGGTGGGAGAATCATTCAAAACCGTCCCTAACTGTTTACATTCAATCATTTCCAGGCTCTGAACTTCTCCAGCCACGCCTTTCCAAAAATCAGGAGTTTTGAAAAACCTCCAGACCAAAAGGCACTCTCGAAAACGTCGCATTCCTGACAGCGTCAAACCTTTCGACTATGGCGTCCCCAGCGAACCCTTCCATACAGATACGATACTCATTTGGAGACCTCATAAGAGAACCGGCAGATCTCGATAGGGTCAACGAGAAGCTCCTCAATTCAGGCTACTCCTATACTCGTATCGGCTGCGTAAAGATCGCTAATCCACTCACTGTGGTTCCCACAATTAAGCACCCAGGACCTTCCGGGGCCGATGTCTTGCATGTTGACGAAGCTGTGTCGGATACACGTAAGACGCTGTCCCAAATGGTAGCATCTTCCACCCTGTCAGGGTCCACTCTGCCAGAGTCTCTAAATCTAACATCTCCTGACAGTAATCTCCCATGCGAATCGCCCGATTGTCCCATCAAAGGTATTCCTCACAACATTGGAAGGTATTTTCACGACGGTGAGCAATACAAAAGTCCTTCAGCTCCGGGTTTTGCGTCCACTCTGGCAGGCATCATGGAAGAAGTTAGCAATGCATTCAACCGGACTGTTCCGACCCCAGAGATTGTCACTGCTTATATCAATATCAAGACATTTATGGATAAAGCGACAAAAACAGACTTACACATGGTCAGAGAATATCAGAAGCATCATATGTGGAGGCCCGTCGATAGTGAACCCTCAACGCCGTGGCCTCGAGACCAGTATCCTCGTATGCACGGTCTTCATGGTCAAATGCCGCCAGGTAACGAGATGTACTTGGCAGCAGATGGGATTACCAGTATTTTCGAGCAGAAACTCCCAGTATGGAGTGTCCACGCAGGCGATAATCCCATTCAATACCGTGGGCTGGGTTCCTTCTCTTTCGAACAAGAGGGGGAACGACCGCTTCTGGCATCTGACTTCGAGAACAGCGATGATGAGGACTACGTCCCATTCCCACCAATTCGTGCTGCTGTTTCTGATGGAAGCTCCACTCGGCCACTTCTTTCTCCTGTCACCGCATGGATTGAAGATGAGAGCAATGATAGCGACGACGAAGTGAGCGACATCCAGCACACCCTCTACAGGTCCAAGAACGCGAGTCTTGGCACAATGAGAGAGATACCCCAAGGACGCGAGTTAGTGTCAGAGAAGCTCCGGCTGCAGGAGAAAATCTTACGACAAATTGCAAACGATGCTTTGATACAAAGCAAGAAAGGAGGGGGGTTTTCGGGCCAGCAAGGGATCAACGAAATTCGTAGGCCATGTTACGCCAATCGAGACAGAGACGAGAGAAGCTGAATGACATAGTGGTAGGCAGGAAAGTCGTTCTAGAAGCGAATCCTGGCCAGTCTGTTGGCGGTATCGTAAGATGTCTCTTCCAAGGAGATGCGGATTCGTCTGCCAGATGAGATTAGGACTGAGTAATCGAATCCAGATAGTCGGTGAAATGTTGTCAACAATTGCACAATACGAGACCCTAGTAATTAAGGAATTTCTTGACGTCTCAAAATTTCCCACGTTTCGATCTCATCCTTTCATTGATGAGTGAATTTGTGCATACTCACATTGAGTGCCCAACAGCCCTCACATCACCCCTGAAATTTCGGACTTTGACTTGTCCTTTCCTTCAGTACTCTGATCTCGGCCCAACCTCTCTTTCCAAGCCCACCTCGTCATCCTCGCCTTCAGGACTAGGAATGCTAGCATTCGATATACGATCGCGCAGATGCCTACTGCTAGAAGATTTAGACCCGCATTGCCATTCAAATTATACAATTTCAACGCATCCTCCCCCGTCGCGACCGGACACTGTCCATTTGGTAGCTTCTGGAATTCTGTACAGGAAAACTTGACTCCCTGAAGCGTATAAGGAGCGAGATTGCCAACCATCCACTTGATTGGACTAAGATGGTTGAACGCCTGCAAGAAAGATGGAATATTCAAGCTCATGACTCCACCCATAATTTGCGCTAGCGAAAGGACGACGAAAGCGATGTTAACTGCAAAGCCTGTATGATTGAAAAAGGTGTTGAAGATGATGCCGACGCTTTCTCCACAGTTGACGATGCAGAAAGCGTCAAAGGTCACAATAAAGAAGAGGGATGCGGTACGATGGAGACCAGCTGCCAGGACAGCAAGGACAGCGAAGACGAGGGCTGTAACGATTTCGAATGGGACTTCGGCTAGTGTATACTGTAGGAAGAAAGCTTCGACACTGTAGGCATTATCTTCGTGTTCGCGGTAGAAGACGGCTTTTTCGTCAGGGTAAACGGCAACGTTCTGAAGCATTCCCACGAAGTAGAGTGGGGCAAATTCTTGTATAAACCCTAACCTAGTTTGGACGCTGTAATAGTCGCTTTTCAGTGGGGCGAAAAAGAGGGTAAGGCAGATGGAGTAGCCTAGGACCTGCGTGGTTCGGGCAATAATTGAGGGCGGATTGCGGCGAAAGTTGATGAAGCTGCGGTGTAGGAGAAGGGGAAAAGCGATGCGAAAAGGTGTCATACTGCGGGCTAGACTGCCCAACTCGGCTGGTGTAGCGATGTGTGAGATCGTCTTCTCAATGAGCTGCTTGTCGCCAGCCCAGCCCACAATGAGTGAGCGGACCTTTTCCCTGCTTGTGGCTTCCTTTGTGGCGCTTTGGAGATTGACAGTAATGAGGTCCAGGGCGAAGTCGGCAGGGTTTGTGGTCGTGGGACAGGTGAAGCCCAGGGACGCGAAGTGAGGCAGCATTAGTGCTCCCTTACCGGCATATACAGGTGAACCTCCACGAGCCAACAGGCATACATTATGGAAGTATTGGAAGAGATCGCTGCGGGACTGGTGAATAGTAAGGACCAGGGTTCTGCCCTCCGCCGCCAGTCCTCTCAAGACGTCGATGATGGAGGACGCGGTGAAAGCATCGAGCCCACTGGTTGGTTCGTCCAGGAACAAAACTCGCGGATCCGTTAAAATCTGAATCGCGATTGTGACACGCCTTTTCTCTCCGCCACTAATGCCTTTGGTCACGTCATTCCCAATGAGATTATTCGCACAGTCACGGAGTCCCATTTGCAGTAGTACCGACTCAGCCCTCGTTTGTTTCTCGTGATTGGAGAGATGCGCCGGCAATCGTAGTCCTGCGGAGAAGTGCAAATTCTCTCGTACTGTAAGATACGGCAGCAGTGCGTCATCATCCTGGCAGACGTACGAACACACAGAGCGAATGACTTTTTCGGATGGTACGGCGCCGTTGAAGGACATGTTACCATTAAGCTCATATTTCGTAGCTAGTGTATCATGCTGGCGGCGGGCCATGGACTGGAGTAATGAAGTCTTGCCTGAACCTGATGGTCCCATTATTACGCTATTCGGATGGCCCCGCAGGGAGGGGGAAGACCAACGCACCTGATGGTCCCATTATGATATTGAGCACGCCTGGCTCGAAAGTCGTATTCACAGACTTCAAAATCGAAAGTTTTGGTCTCTGTTTCAACCTACCATTGCGTTTCTGTATATGGAGGCTATAACCTTTTAGTTGAATACTTACCTTACGTATATCGTCAGGGTAACGAGATGTCATAGATTCCTTGCCAGCGGAGTAGTCCGTATCGTCCTTCTGAGCCCTAGAAACGCCAATACCAGCTTTCCAGAGTCCGAGGAGTACGCCTGCTCCGAGGAAAAAGGCAATCGCAAAGCCCAGAAGGACGATAATGGGTCTAACTATCCAATTTGACGGGTACCCGAGCGTCTCCATAATATACAGCCCAGTATATTGATTGCATGCTGGGTTCGAAGTACCACCGCCAACGGGACAGTCATATAATTGCCCTTTGGGGTCAGAGGTGTGTCCAACGAACTCGTTGGCTGCTAAAGCGCCATTACTGTAAAACACGTAGGCGGCCCACTGTCCCAGGAGGATTAGCAAGCGACCGTCAAGAAGCCGGAGACAGATCATACCTTGAGCCACCGAACCCATATCGGTATCTGATTGGGTTGCACGAAGTAGCCACAGCCAAGAGACTGCAGCGTAAACCCCATGTTCGCAACGAATGAGGCAGTAGCAAAGTCTCTTGAGACTGCGATACACAATGTGGCGAAATTTACAGCAATGTACTGGCTCAATAGCAAGATGCTGAAGAAGACGAAGAATTGGCTTGCCAGTGGACGAAACCCTACCATGAAATAGTAGATGACCGAGAAGATCAACGGCACAGGTACGTCTTCAACAAATAAACGAGCCAATCGGCGACTGAGCAGAAAAGACGGAATACTGATTACACCTTCGCCATGTTCGCGATCGAAAAGCTGAATATCAGTACTCAGACGATACGTTTCAAAGATCAGGACGAGGTACCCCTGAAGAGCTGCTGCGTTATACAAGGCCCCCTCCCTGCTACGTATTCCGGATAGGCTACCATCCAGTTGCGAGAAAATCCAGCCTGTAATGACTGCCATACTGATGGCTTCTAGCATACTACCAGCCACACCCATGGGATCACGATACGTGACTTTTAAGGTACGAGCAGTGAGGATCCTGATTTGATGGCCTAGCGGAGCATGCCTTTGCCTGGATATATCCCCAGTATGCTCGTTTGTGTCGGTCGACACTTCCTCATCCTTTGCATGAAAACTGCCGTTCTCTGGCGAAATATTGAAAGCTCGTACGAGACCTGACACACGTGTAGAGGTTCTGACCTCAGCTTCCGCAGTACGAGTATCGATTGCAGAGAGATCGATCAAGTACTCTGCTGGATTGACGAACGATGGCAAGGCATGGCCAAGATCTTCAAAGTATGGTAAGCACCTCGCTACTGACCCACTGTATAATGGGGAGCCCCCAGCTAATAAAAGCACGTGGTCGAAAAGATTCCATATTTCACTTCTGGGTTGGTGTATTGTGCATACGATAGTCCGGCCCTTAATCGCAAGAGTTTTAAGAGTGCCGACAAGTTGAAATGCAGTAGCCGCATCAAGTCCTGTAGTAACTTCATCAAGAAATAGCACAGAGGGATTCGACAGCATCTGTACGGCCAAGGAAGTTCTACGTTTCTCGCCACCTGAGCATCCCTGGTGTGTATTGTTACCAATCCTAGTATTGGCACATTCCTTCAGGCCAAGCTCGAGAATGACTTCCTCAACAACCTTCAGTCTCTCCTCCTTTGTTATTGGGGGTGGAAGCCTCAGCTCGGCAGCATACCGCAGCGTCTCTCGTACCGTCAGACTCGGTAGCAGTATATCTTGCTGCATGACATAAGCACTTCGAATGTCCGATAGCTTTGGCTTGCCATTGTAACTAATTTCACCTGAGGTTTTCAATCTCCCTCCGGCTACACGGTGCGAGAGCGTGTTGAGCACAGAGGTTTTCCCACTGCCACTGGATCCTATGATAGCAGTTACACTACCACTTGGCATGTATGCATTTACGTCCTTGAGTATTGCCTTGACTTCTTCTCCTCCAGCGCTCCCTTTCCTGCGGAAGACAGCTGAGAAGCTGCTTGGAGATACGTCGATATCGACATTGAGGTTCTTGACAAGGACGCTGACGGGTGCCACGGCCCGAAAGGAGAGCCCATTCCCGGCGCATTCAAGGAGCTGGGTTCGAGGAATGGTAGCAAGACTGCCACTCTCTAGATCTTTGCTCATGATCCCAAAAGTTGTCAACCCCTTATCATCTTCCAACCAAGAGAGTTATTTACCTTGCCCTCTCTTGAGGCAGACATGGCGGCGTGGGAGTCTGCGAAATTATACAGGCCCAACGATGACGCAAAGATGAAGAAGAACATAGTAGATGTAGTAAGATATAAGGTTCGATTGCTGATCTCATAATGCCCCAAGCCCCCAACCGACTGCCCCAAGATCTAATGCATTATGCCGATCAACTAGCGGCGGCATACCCGCATTCAACCCTAAAATCGATGAAACCCTGGGGTCAAGCTCCAGGCGGCATGCCCCACTTTCATCGGACAACCCAATCGCTATGCTCTCTTGTGAGCCCAATCATTGATCTTGGGTCCGCCTCAAGCATTGTCACCATGGCGCCTTCACGCATATCACCTCCTGTCGAGAGCCCTTCTATCCCCACAAAGCTTACACAAGAGCAGCTCGATTCATACAACCGAAATGGATACCTCCTCATCCCAAACGCTCTCTCTCCATCCACAGTATCCGGCCTCCTCTCAGAGACCAATCACATGCTCTCATCCTTCTCCCTCTCTGACCACCCCATGACAAGATTTTCCACCGGCGAAAGCTCCTCTCACGTCGGAGACGACTACTTCCTAACTTCAGGCGACAAGATCCATTTCTTCTTCGAAGAAGATGCCTTCTCCCCCTCCACCAGCGAATTGACGAAACCAAAACACCGTGCTATAAACAAGATAGGACACTACCTCCACGAGCTGTCTCCACCATTTCGAGAAGCGACATTCACAACCCTGCACAGGGAGATTGCGAAAGCCATCGGGTTCCGAGATCCGAGAGTGCTGCAGAGCATGATCATTTGCAAACAACCTGAGATTGGGGGACGAGTACCGCCGCATCAGGACAGTACTTTCCTGTATACGAATCCACCGAGTGCGGTGGGATTCTGGATAGCGCTTGAGGATGCGACGGTGGAGAATGGTTGTCTGAGTTTTGCGAAGGGAAGCCATAGGAGATCGCCCGTGAAGAGTAGATTCGTAAGAAAGGATGAAGGAGGGACAGGATTTGAGGACGTGAAAGGGGAGCAGTTTCCGGATGGACTGGATACAGAGGACAAGAACATCGGAGGGGAGGAGCATTATGAATTGGGAGAGGTCAAGGCAGGGACGCTGGTACTTATACATGGGAATTTACTGCATAAGAGTGAGAAAAACCTGAGTGGGAAGAGCAGATTCATATATACATTCCATTGCATCGAAGGTCAGCATCAATATGACCAAAAGAATTGGCTTCAACCGCCAGAGAAAGGATTCTCTCGGTTATACGAGATGTAGCAAACGATATAAGACACATGACTCCACAACACTCCGAAGGCAGTATTACTTTGCATGGAATTTTTCTCATGATCCTATTCGGATATACAAATCGTCGAGATTGCTACACTGCCATACATAAAATTCTCCGCAGATTGAGATTTCACTGGTGCTCCTGGGTTTAAGGATTCTTGACAGGCAAAAGGTAAAACAATATGCATGCTGTGAGGTTCGAACTCACGCATCTCTCGATAGTAGAGTCTGTATAATCATTCGAATGACTTAAATCTACCGCCTTAGACCACTCGGCCAAGCATGCTGACTCAGACGATTAGCGACACTATTTATCAATATAATAAATCATTGTTCGAACGCTCACAGCCTAACTGATCATCGGGCTACGATTTAGCGGGACCTGATATCATCCGATTTGTGGGGAAACAAAACCATGAATGTGGTAGTTTCCATCTCTGTCTACCTTATTTCACACCTCTCTCCGAGATGGCACAGCGTGATCTACCAAGTATGAAGAGAGCTCGAGACAAAAGCCAAAGATATAGATGAGATGGAGAATCTCGCATAGTAGAGATCAGCGAGTACGCCACCCAACGCCATACGTTCAGAGCCGTAGCCCGTAAATGCCGTAAGCTCGTCCGCCAGACATGCCAGCCATAGTATTAAAGCTCAATAAGACCTCTCTGCAAAGAGCCTCTCGTGATTATCAATCGCATCAAGCAACCCGAACAGTATCGTTTCCCTCTGTTTGGTCTCCGTGCTGGATAGTATGATCATTCCTCTTCTTGTCCCCAGTCATCACCAGGTATCAGCTCGTAACCTCCCTCAGACGGTAAAAGAATTGCCGATGCTATTATGCCACCCCCTAGCAAAAACAGTACGCTCCAGCTAACGGTACACATGACCCAAGATACGTCGAGCTTCCACCCAGGGAAGAAGCGATCGTCGTTGTCGTAGAGATACGCCTAGTAGCCGGTTTCAGCATGACATTCCAAACCTGATTTGGTCTCTGAGCTGCCACATAGGATGACTCACTATTATGGCCATCCCCGCTAGCTGCAGGGCTCCTACGATGAAATGCAGCCCACTGAGTATCTTCCAGCCTGACTCTCGTTTTTGCTTTCCTCCGGACAGTATTACCATGTACGTAATGAGTGTCATTCCCTCCAAGACAACAGCGAAGTTCATGAGAAAGCCGACGGAGCGCCACATTGAGCAGAAATAGCGATCGCCATGGCAGTCTTGTGGTTGCGGAAAGTATTCGCAGGATCGTGTTAGGGAGGAACAACGGCGGTGGAGCCCGTATGTGTAGTGGATCTTTTCACCGCTGGGCTGATGGGCGGTCAGGTGTTAGCTGTATATTAGTACAAGCTGGGAATCTTCGTACAGTTTCGCTATCCCAGCTTATCCATCGTGGTATTATGATGCTGGTCAAGGTAATAGCACAGGCTGGTAGAGGTGTCAGTCAGAGCAAGCTGCTGTGGAATATGGCAATAAATCCCACCAGCCACAAAGGCCACCAGGGCTCCATAGTAGACCAGCTTTCGAGTCATTTTGGCTCAGTTTGCCAAAGCGCAAATCTCTCTGCAAGCCAATAGGCACCGATGGAAAGTCTCGACGTTTGCGTGAGATACTCAATGATGTGAGTGAACTTTGAACTTGGGACTGTGAAAGCTCCCCTGTCAAAGACTCAGCGTGCCCCCAGAAGGTGGGTTGTGAAGGTAGAGCGAAAGATGGGGAGGCACCACTTGCTAACAATCTTCTTGGCCTGGTGCCGCCTCGTGGTGACCCACGCCAAGGAATCGTGATCCCGTCACCGCCTCCTACTTTACTCTCCAGAACCCGCAATGGGCGAAGGCCAGTGCGTAAAAGAGACATCAACTATCGGAGATATTCAGTACCGGGCAGTCGGGATGGAGACATGTCTACACGGGGACGATATGATTGGCAGAAAGTCGATGGGAGATTGGGCTTATGACGAGAAACAGCAGCGTCAGATGATGTCTGGCGCTTGATAAAGGGTTCAAACTGGCGGGCTCCAGCCTCAGTGGACATGTAGCTAAGGACTACTTGCATGATGCCATGATAAGCTAAGGTTGGCCCGGAGGGAGGCCATCCATAGCACTCCGAACGATCGTCACTCATCTTCCCCATGCATCACACGGGCATTTGCGGATAAATCACACACGGTCACAATACCATGGTCTTCTTGATCTCGGTCACTCACCATTCGATTCCAGATCATGTGATTTAATCTGCCCGAACTCTTTTAGAAGGTCGTCGTACCTGTTGATCGCCAAAGTCAAATATGTAGTCTCCGCCTTTAGGGTCGTTGTTTGTAGCTCCCCTCTGGCGCTCCATTTCAATCCGGCCCCGACTCGCCATACTCCTAAGGTGACCTGCATTCCGAACTTCGGGAAAGGTTGGCAATAACTCTTTCTCGATGGCTCGTGGGCTCTGCTTCCACCATGTCTCGGCCATTGCAGCGTACCTGCTCTTCCCCATGCCCAATGCCTCCGCAGCCGTCCATCGAGCATGAGGATCCCATTTCAGAAAGCCTCTGAGGGCACTGACCGTCTCTGACGAGGTGTCGGAAAGAAACCTCCGTTCCAGATTATCTGCGCGACCGGGTGCCAGTGACTCTCGACGCCATCTTATGAGCTCAGGACATCCCATGGCTGAGAACGCTATTAAGTCATCCGGAGTAGGTGAACCTATGAGCTTGACAATAAGGCTCAATTGCTCAACTGGCGTCTCTCCAGTAAGACATGGTGTACCGAGGAGCAGCTCGGCTAGCACAAGGCCAGCGGACCAGAGGTCTACAGAGGGATTGTAGTATTTCGTGCCTAGCAACAATTCTGGTGCTCGATACCATATTGTTACCGTCCCAGGCGTCAAAGGTCGCGGACTGTATGCACGAGCCATACCGAAATCGGCTGCTAAAGTCAATGCAAAGGATAATCTATTGGCAGATATCGCAGCCTTACCAAGTTTGAGGACACCTCTGGCCGTCAGCAGTATGTTCTGCATCTTGACATCCCTAAAAATATCCTAGGTCAGCAGTCCTCGCCCTTGAGTCGAGATCAGCTTTACCTATGGATGATGTCGTTCCTGTGCAGATACTCGAGGCTTTCTAGAAGTTGTCGGAAGAGGCATTTGACTGCATAGCGGAAGGCAAATCAGCAACGCCCAGCGTCTGATATGCGTTCGGAAACTACCTTGGCTCATGGTGAATTTGACGTGCAATTCGTCAAGCATATTCGCAAGATCCTAGCCTCGGAAAAAGGGCCAGCCAGTTGCGCCATGCTCTCAACATGCCTCGGATTTTCAACCGTTGGCATCGGATCACCATACCTGCTCGGCATACTCCATGACCATATATATCTCATCCATCGCATGATCCCCAACTGCCACGTCCAGGACGTTGATGATATTGGTGTGTTTCAGCGACCGTAGAATAGATATTTCTCGTAGCGCAGTGATAGGTATGCCATTTTGCCGCTCTTCTACTGGAATCCGGACTTGCTTGAGCGCGACCACGCGGGAGGTCTGGTCTTTCGCGCGGTAGACGACACCGTACGCTACAAAGGATGAGCACCGACAAGACCATGGCTACAAGCGATTCGTACTGCCTTCACCCAGCTGGTTGAGCTTCTCGTACGAACTTATTGGGACGCATTGTCCTGCTCAATGTTCAGACAAGGCCCACATAGGCATGCGAAGGTCTCAGTGTGGACCAACCTCGAAAGCCGGATTCAAGCCCCAAGTCGAGAGGTTGACCGGTAATGGACATCCAGCGAGGATTGTCATGGTCATTTGGTTTGCCGTCCATACCAGTTCTAAACCCGGTGACAGTGGTCCAATTGTCAGTACAACAGATTTAGAGAACCTGTCGAGGTTGTGAGCAAAAGAGGCTCTGACGGCGAATCTTCGGGCCTATCATAGAGCCAGAGAGTATACTATGTTTAGGTAAATAAATGTTTCTTTTGTAGATCCGCTACTCTATTCAGATATTGATTTCATAATGGGGTGTGATAATCCCAGGTAAGTCTATAACTAGAGTTGAACCTCAAGGGAAGCAAAGCTTCTGGAAATTGCGATTGTATTGGACGTTTAGCATGCTGGACACCGCATTACCTTAGCTTGTCTTGGCATACGGTAACACTTGACATGCGTGGCCATCAAAGTATACATGTTGGTTATACATTACAAATATCTACAAATTCAACCTCTAACGCTAACAGGAGTCCGTGACCGCATACTCAGCGGCTCTCAGTCCTACACCCAGAGTCACGTTTCGATTCAACACCTGGAAGGTTACTTCGCTCAGATCTCTCCAAGCTTCTGCAAAAGTGAGTTTCCGCTCCGTGTCCTCAAACAAAGTAATTGTCTCTACAAAACCTGTCGTCGAGTTCCCAGGCCCGGATTTACCAAGGCCAAACATTTGTATTGTGCAATTGCCAATTATTGGCGAGCTAGAGGCGCAAAAGAGCGAAAGTGTATAGAGCGTAAAACTGAGGTGAGGAGAGGCAACCGCTATGGTCTTAGGGTGGGACTCTGGGGCCGTTGCGAGGTGATTTGGAGCTGGATAGGAGGTTAGGAAGAATGTGGTGTAATTTAAGCCGAAGTAGAGGAGGGGCCCGAAATCGGAACCTGGATTGACGTCGGCATACTATTGGCCATCCAAAGTTAGCTGAGTTCTTCGCTTTGCATCGAGGTGAAGAGCAGGGAGCGTACATTCGTCGTCATGTTTCGGATGCTGGTGTTGTTGAGACATGGCGAATTGACGCCAGACGAAGATGGCGGAGGCGTTTCGATGGTAGTTGAGGTAGCACTGCTTTGTGGAACGACAGGCGTCGGGGGACTAATTTGCACCGTAGCAGTGCCTTCAGCGTGTCCGACTATCTGGTAAAGCGAGATCTGCAATGGAATGGGAGTGCCAGCAGGGTGCGGGCTAAAGATTGGTACAGTGTTGAGGTTAATTGCAGCCAGACTCGAGCCTCGGTCTGTTCCAGCAGTCTGTATCGGAGAGTGGTTCGCTTGACAATCTGCCGCTCCGTTGTTCGAAGCTGAGGCCATGGAAGATACCAACCCGGCTGTCGAAGCTAAGGGTGGTTTGTCAGAGGGTACGGCAGCTGCATCTCTTCCAACGCCTGATCCTGCCGCCGAATCATTCGTCGCCCCAACAGGTGGAAGGTATGACGGGGCGGCATTGGAACCTGTTCCAATGCCTACATTGCTCGAATAAGGTAGGACCAGTCCAGCTGGGGTAACGGTTTGGACGGGAAGCTGCGCGGGTGTGACAGATCCACCCGCACCATTATCTCCAAAGCCGCCTCCCTGGTGTGTAGGTGTAGAATTGGAATATGGAGCACCTGAGCTTGAACAAGGTCGTAACCCACCACCAGTCGAGTTTTCACGGATATTGCCAGTGCCTGAAGGTACAGGTTGAGCTGCTTGGGTTGTATAAACGTTTCTCGCAGCACCATCGCTAGTATTGCGAGATAAAGCTCCCTGAGTCGACGAAAAGACAGGACTGGAGCACCTCGCCGGAGCTGCGATTGATGGGCGTTTATATCCGCCGAGTTCTGCGCCACGTGTAGAGCTGCTGCTGTCTGGCGGGAAGGATGGGATAGCGTCAATACTACTCATGTAAGAAGAGGCAGCTGCTGGGTTCGCCGTTGCCATGAACACAGATTGGGCCGACTGGTCTGACTGGATTTTAGCTTGTATGGAACTCAGTAATCTATTCGCGCGCTGATTCGGTGTACAGCCTGCGATTGATGAAAAGAATGTAGTCAGGAAGAGAAGGAAGGTAAAGACAGACATCACGGTTCTCCATGAAGACGTGAGCAATGAGAGAAAGACAGTAAGACAAGGCAGAAAAGGACGTCGACGGAAACGACAATGAGAAGTTGGACATAGCAGTGACCTGCTATCGCCCACCCACCATATCTGCAGGTCCCCTTCTCACCCCTGAACAGAACTTCCTGAACAGGGAGCTGAGGGCCCCCGAACACGGAGGTTGCATGGTGCTGCGATAGTTCTGCTCCCAAGTGTTGCAGGATGGAAGGTCTCTTTGCGCTCGAATCATTCGATCCCCTCGGCGAAGGAGCAACGTCCCCTGGCGGAGGTGAAGCTGGTTTCCTGGGCAGTGGCACGAACAAATCATGGCGAAGTGTGAGGTATGGCCGTCGCTTGGAGCGCATATGCCCATCGGTGTTACAGGTTGAGTAAACGAAACACTCACCTCATGCGTGTGGGAAATTCAATGCAGAAAATAGATGCGAGCGGGACGGAGAGCTTATGTCAGCCAACGTCAAATGTTGAGGGCCGAAACCGCGGTGTTTCAGGCTTGCAGCCCCTGGAGAGGGAAGGCTAAGTACGTAATAATTTAGCCCCCGGAGCGAGCCACGAGCGGAGACTAGGCCCCTCGGTAGGCCCCTAACCCCCAGAAAGACGTATGGGTATATTTTCTTCGGATTCAACACCACCATGAGCATATCTAGCATCAAGTAATTACACTTAGCCAATGGAGCAAGATAGCACTTATCGAAAACCCCACCCGCGCCAAATTCGTGGCGTCATCATTATGAGCCGCTCCACTTCACGCTGTGATCATTTGGACGAGGACCGCATGAGCTGCGCAGTACACGTATTGTTGGACCAGCTAAGCTCCAGATCGTCCATGTACCAATCGACAGCCTTCTCATTGATGGTGGCAACAATCTGCAGTGTCGTCAGGTTACGGAAACCATCGTCAAGATTCACCAATGCTAGGGAGCAGCTCTTCAGTCCCGGACATGATGGCTGTCGAACGGTCTGGCCCTTGACTGCCGTGATATTATCTTCTCCGTTGGCGTAGCCAGTGATCGTGATTATGCAGTCGTCTGGACCACCATCGGCACATCCTACGAACTCGAAGTCAGTAGCATCCTCTTTGAGAGCAGCGTTGAGTAATGTGAGAAGTAGGGGGAGTCAATACCCCCAACATATATTTCATAATCGAACACACTGCTTGGATTAGGGAATAATGACTCTGGGAGATCACGTACCGAGCCATGCTGAAAGGGCATCGAACCAGTACGCATCGTAGTCCGCTCGAGGTCCCGAGCCAATCCCGCCAGTCAAGTCCAGACCAGCGTGAGTTGATGGCTTCAAATTGAGACCATCCTCTCTATAAACTGCGAGCTGAGGAGGAGAGTGAGGTGGGAAGGGATCCGTGGGTGGTGGAACATAACCGTAGTGTCCTTCCCAGTACAACTTTCGATATGGATTGAAGATTGGAGGAATATCTGTATCGCTTGGACCCGTCGAGAAGGATGGCAGATCATCAAAGTCGACGGTGAACTGAGCAGGAGCATTGCCGCACGATGAATCCGGTCTACTAGCGGAAAAATCCGAAGTTGCCGATGCGCTGGAGTATTTGGTGGACGAAACTCTAGTGGGGTTGGTCGACGAAACGTGTTGCGCTGTGAAAATCGCTGACAACACCGACGCCATGCCCGACGTAGAGATGCTAGGCATTGGGACTATTCCAGGTTGACGAGTTGTAGACGGGCTAAGTGTTACTTAGAGAAGCGTTAGCTGACCTATATCCAGTGTTTGGTATCTTGCGAGCTTACAGGCAAAGGGCGGTGCTGTCGCTGTGACTGGTACGAAGGTTGGACCTGCCTCTGAAAATGTTGGCGCGCTGCCATCGTAGTTGTTGGTCCATGAAACGGCAACACCGTCAACCGTGGCAACAATGATCTCTCCAACTTGTCTGGGCTTGATAGGACGCGTTGAATTGGTGGAAGAAGTTGGCGAAGCGTCCACTCCTCCCTGCCGAGACCAGGAATCTATTGGGGCACCTGGCTCATAGACCGATGGGGTGGCTCGTCCACTCCCTGTGGGAATGACTTTGAGCTTGAGAAATGTCGTCAAGGTCGAGTTCCAGCCTGCTGAGCCAAGTCCGGTGTAGCCATGTCCAGTGTATGTTTTGGTAGAGCCTGGCATAGTTGAAAGGGACTCAATAAGTGTCTTAGTGTAAGTATGCGTCACGGTCTGCGTCGAAGAGATTGTCACGTAAGAAGTGGTCATGGCGGCAGACGCGCTTTCGGAAACTGGAGTCGAGACTGGCTGCAGGGTGATGAACAGCGTGCTGGTCACTAAAGAAGCTGAAGCAGGAGGCGTCTGTCCGCCCATCCAGCTCGTGGTGCCATTGTCCTCTGTGAAGGAGTAGGGACCTGGTAGGGTGGTTGCCTTGATGACTTGAATGACATGGGTCGAACCCACGGATTTCGTTACCGCCAGAGTAGGAACAACCGCAGTATCGGCGCCACCTTCAATGGAAGAACCCCCTGGACTCGTCACATATATTGTCTCGGTGATTGAATTTGTGATTGTCAGAGTAGGAACAATGGCAGTGTCGGCGCCGCCTTCGACAGATGGAGACCCTGGACTCGCCGCATAGATAGTCTCGGTGACTGGAGTTGAAGGTACCGTAATGTACATTGTTACTACGCCGGGGCTGCTGCATACGGAGTCGGACCTATGAGCTCAGTCATTGAATCTCTCAAGGTGGCGCTTTGCCTTGCATGGCTTTCGCGAGACCCAAATCTAGCAGATGGTCGCTACTTGACACATTGAGGATTCTTGGTTTGGGGATAGAAGTCCACTTACTCTGCAGCCGTGACGAGACCAAGGCCTGTGAGGACAAGAGGCTTGAATGCACGCATCTTGATCGACTTGGAATTTTGGAAACGAACGAACGTATTAGGTGATGTATTCTGCGTAAGATGTTCACATCTGTCACTACGAAATGAGTGTGCTCAATATCAACATTGATCGAAAAGAGTGTGGAGGTTGATGTTGTTTTGGAAGGGAAGGCTGAGTGAAAGTGTTAAATATACAAGTAAGTCTGCTTACGCTTACCTGCAACGGCGCGAGACCACGCGTGCAGCGGCTATCTTCCTCTATCATTCCCATCATCGTCACCGTCACCGTCACCGTCCCATAAACATCTCCATGATACGGTCATCCATTGGCCATACTCGCTGAATGAATATATTGATAAGTAATCGCTTTGATCATACTACTCCTCCCCCTACACTCTAGTCATCAAGCTACAATACGCAAGGTAGAATCTACTACTATCATACAGTGACCAGGGCAACGCAATGGACCAAGCTTATGACACCTATAGAAGCGTGTGACGTAGCTTGTCAATCGTGATGACTATTCCTGCTAACAATTCATAGCCAGCTTTAACCGATCAGCCATTGAGTGAACATATGGCCGCAGATGCCAGGTAAGCTATGGTGACCGTGAAGCGGCTTATGGACGACTACTGACCTATGCCATCATCTAGAAACTACTGGCATCACAATGTGTCCAAGTAAAGCACATGGTAGACGCCAGAGACCTATAGAAGCATTCTTGATCAGATCACCGCCACGCCAAAGCCTTCGCTACCGTACGTCTTTCAATTAGTCCTTTTCATTGATACTGACTTTACTATCAGAAGCTCAGGATTCATAGCCGGCCAAACGTCTTCATCGTCGTCCTATGCCCAGCAGCATAGTCATAAAGCGGACGGGCATTACCACCACTCGTCGTGGGTTGCACTCCGAGACTGTATGCTCAGCGTGCCGCTGACTATTTCCTGCCTAGGTAACGTCCACCTGAATATCCGGGGACAGCTGTCAGGAAAGCTAGGAAGCAGCGATACCATTCCCGAGCAAAATATGAGAAGTATGTCCCCTTCCCAGTTATGAAATCCAGGCTAATAGATTAACACAGCCTTATTGAATGTAGAAGGGCAAGAGCAGCCTCTAAGCCTTATGGTCGCGCCGCTGTGACGTTTAGTAAAGTAATAGATGCTACAGTTCACAGTTCTACTAATGCAAATCACGTGGATCGTATTTGACTGGTATTTGACTGGCATCATTGTTGGATGCTGTAGAGGTTTTATCGCAAATACGGATAGTACTATTCTCACCATGTGCCGTCTTTGTCGACAGTACAATTGTCTGTAATGACTGCATGTCTATGAAACATAGATTTCGGCAGGGCAGATGACACGTTTTCATTGCCGTCCAGCTTCATCATCTTTGGTACTGCTTCACCAATCAAAGACGGAGCCCAAACAGCTGTGCCAGATGTGTTCCGCATTTGTCCAATCCGAGAGCCTCTGCAAGTTTTACAAAGGGACGGACTACAAGAGGAAAGTATGAAATCTCTTCCATGGCCTCGTAGGCCGGCAAACTGGATGCCGAACATTGATGCATGCTCGACAAGAACAATCATGTCGGGAGTCAGCGGAGGGAGCATATTTTTGAAATGTGAGTTGATCCTCTACGTCGCCAGGAGTCGAAGCTGCGTTCAATGTGAATCCGCAGAAGCCCCGAAGTTTTCATCAATGAAGATTAATCATCGTCATAACCTAAGCGTGGCGGCTAAGCCGTATAGAATCCCTCGAAATTCTAGCCCTGCGTTGGTGGTCCGGACTATCATCGTTGCCTTCGCCTACAGCAGAGGTCGAGGACTCTATGAAATTTCGGGATCGAAAGATCCCCCATTCTTTCATCACATATTCTGCCACAGGCTGAACAAAGATAGTATGACGTTTCGACCGCCAGAGTGGCTCAAACGACCAGCGATGACCGTTATCACCATTGTCTCGCTGTCAAAGACCGCGCATAATCCGCAAATTAGAGGGGCGTTCTTTTTGGTTTCCTTGGGCGGCAATGGCGCAGGGGGAGGAGGCCATACCGTGGACTCTCGTCTTCAGAGGGTTCACCTTGCTAGCGAACTTTGGCAACAACGCTCTTTCTCACGGCTCTGCGTTCTCTCCGCCGGGAATATCGCTTGCGTGAGACTTGCTCTGCGAGACAGTCCTCTCGAGATACTCCGTGACCCTGGTCGGGCCACGACGAGACTGCGGAGTTGTTTCGCGCGTGATGTCCATAGGCTGGCGAATATTTCGATTGCGTATGCTGCCTTAGGCTGCTGATGAGCCTACGTTCTCTACCCTTGTCATTCGCCCGGTGCTGACGACGGTACCACGCAGACGGCAGAGTCACTGCATTGATATCCTGTACTGATGTGAAACAGCTAGCCAGCAGCTGAACAGTAATCATTTTGGCAACAATGAGTCGACTAGGTTCATCATGGTCGAGGGTCTCTGTTGGATCCTTTGCATTCCAAGAAGGAAGGTATAGGGTGAAGTCTAAAAACATCAATAGCGTCAGCATGATACCTCAAGAGCTGCTGTGAGAGGAAGGTTGTAGAAGTAAGCATACACATCATGTCTCGCGGTAAATGCATAGAAGTCCAGCTCGAATCGCGCCAGTCCATGACCTCTTTCTGTATCACGTCCCACACACTGCTGTCCATGTGAAATTGAAGAGTGACGTTTACTTGTAGTGCTCTAGCGGTCGCAGCCTTAGCGTCATTGACTTGTGTTTCGATCGCCTCATCCGAATTGGTCAAGCAAGCCTGACGGGACTGCTGGTGTCCGGCTATGCCTACGAACTTGTACCGAGGAACAAGACAAAGGCTACTACTGTCAGTCGTCGATTGGTTTTCGTCCATGCCACTAGCTCGATCGGTGGAAGACATCTCTGCGCGGTCGGCCATTTACAGGTTTTTCATACTTAAGAAGAGGCGATACTCATGTGTTAAGAATGCGAACTTCAAGGTCAGTGAGCGCATAACGGAGGGCTGTAGTATTAGGGATGGAGGTGAGATATGTGGTACAATCAGAGGTTGCACATTTGCAAATCTATATATTTCCCCAGTGCCCAAGGCTGGCAGCGACGTCCGTCTGTCCAAGCGATATTGGGTTGTGCTGCTGCGCCTCCGCCTCGTGCCATTGTCCCTGCCACTTCATGACAACGAGGTGATGTTGACTGGAGATATAGCCCAGGCGCAAACGCAGAATGATATGTTTGGTTGAGTTGATTCTGGATGCAGGGTGGCGCACATTTCGATCTTCACCTCTTCCTTTCTGGTCCATTTTCAATAGGAATGTTGCTACGCGGTTTCAGACCAACTTCCGGACACTTCGTTTGCCTGAACTTTCCGATCGGCAGGATAGGGTTTACCCTCAGCTTTATCCTTGCATATGGGTCGCTCAAACGGTCGTCACACGTGATCGAATCTATCACCTGCATGATGCTGCAGTGTGAACACGTCCGGAGCCAATCAACATAACTCCATAAGAGCCTCAAGTACTGGCCAGATGCGGTAGTCAGGATCTTTACCCGATGTCCTCCTTGCAACCTGGGAACATGCTGACCGTTGTCCCGCTCCCGTACATGCAAGCAGCCGACCGTTGATGGGGGCCAAGTGCCTCCATCTCAGTCGGGATAACCGGGCTTTGAAGATCTGGTAGAACCTTAATCACAATTCACGATGTTTGAGGCATGTGGACGTATTCTTTTCGGACTGGACTGGGTTGGACTGGTGATTGTGTGCAGCTTCAGTAATGGAGGCGTGGCCTCGCGTCCGAGTCTGCAAGCACCTAAAGCGACAGGCCCAGAGTATTGATAACGGATGTTGGGCCTCCGCATATCATTGACGTTGCCTCCAATGCAGGCTGCCGTCGACTCGCTGAAGATGCCAGCGTCATCGGCGATGGGCTAAATCTAGCCATTAGTATGGTACTAGGCAAACAGACGGTTCTTGTGCTAGCTTTGAGAATAAGCCGCTCGGGTTGGCTCGGTAGAATATCTGGTGTGGGACTAACGAAGCTATAGATGAATCCATGCAGCTGGAGACCGCCATGCATTATTGCGCCAGGCTAGATAGCATTTCTCATCTGTACGATGTTCTGTGGGTGTTCGACGGATCGAACTCTTCCCTAAAGATCTCAAGGTCTGACAAATTGCCTTTCGAAGAGCCAGATGAGCTCTCAAGGGCGAAGACAATGTTCGAAAAAGCGCCCTGAAATTCTTGCTCGCCAAAGAAAAGTTCCCTCCACATGCTTGCTACCTGCTTTGCAGGGTTTCGAAACCCATACCCCACGCCGAATGCACCAATGCATAAATCGGAGTGCTGCCGAGCAGCAGCAATCCTAAGCACAGCTCTCATCTTTTCTTTCATAAGTTCCTTCTCCTGGCTGAAAGAGTAATCCGCGCCGGACTCGTCAAGTTTGGGACGTCGTATCGGTGCAACGGAGATGATGGGTAAGGCTTTGAATTCTTTCCAGATGTGGTAGCCTTTGTCTGGTCCTGATCGAAATACCACTGGAAGCTCGTGTTAGAATGATCGACGCGAAGCATCTGGAAAGAGCTACTGACCCACATTGGGGGAATATATCCCTCCAGTCGTACGAATAGGATAATGCGGCACTTGTGCTGATGACTGGCCAGGTATGGTAAGAACTTTTGCAAGATTCGATCTCCGACATAGACACTCCTCCGGTGCTATAAGCCCAGATTCCCAGTCTCCTCCGGCTCGCTTCTCATTGGCCATGCTAACGACTGGTATAGACCCTCCCTTGGCAACACTCGTGACCTTACTGGATGCAGGGTCTTTGGAATTAGCAGCATGCCAGTCCAACGCAACATCGACAGGATCGCCTTCAATGACTGCCACACGAAGCTTGCGTCCCCCGTTCGATCGGGGCGTCAATCGAAGCTTCGTTGAATCGGTGTACGAGATTGATACAGGCGGCCAGTGGGGAAAGTGTGACTGAATGTAGGGAGTGTAGGTTTTCTTGGCTTCTGATGCAATATCTGAAGGTTTCGATTTTGCTCGAGGCATCTCTGATAAGAAACGAGACTACACGTGGGCACAGGTGGGAAGCCAATGGACAAGTTACAGTGGTACCAAACTTTGATCTGAGAGCGTGACAGGCACTGGGGATGTTGAAGGATGCCTTCAAACCACGACCACAGCACTTGGACATTAGCACAGAGTGCGCATGGGTGAATGGGGACGAGGCTTGGAAAAATGTCACAATTGAATATGCAACAACAGAAAGCCACATAATCATTCGCTGCCGCAATCCTCCGTGGCACAGGGAGTTTTTCGGTCATTGGTGAGGAGGTTTGCATTTGTAGAGGGCAGTGATAGACCGTACCCAATGGCAATGATACAATTGAATGCCTAGACCGAATCCTCGATCTGACATGACTAAACAAAGTCAGATTAGCGAGAGTCTAAAGTGCCGTGGTGAAGTCACTGGCAACAGAGGATGTCCAATCAGCCGTGGCAGACTGGAGACCGACCTCAACAAGCGTGCCAGTATTAGATCTGAGCATGGACTGGTGCAAAACGGATCGCAGTTCCGCCTTCCACGATCTCGTGTGAAGATATTTGGATTCCACTAGAAGTCTGGATCGGCGTCTAGCCTTGCATCTTGGAAGTTCGCTGGAAGCCAAAATGTGATTCCCGTTCATTCCATGCAGCCCATGCGCCAGAGATCGCGTTTCAAGTCTTGGGTTTGGCTGCCGAAGGGGCCAAATGCACGAGGCCGTGCAAAAGTCTGGCCCCCCGGTGGGAACATCCCGATAGCCGCTAACTGCAGCATCGGCGGAGAAGGCAGCTATTTGTGTCCATTGATCGAGAATCTGACAAGACACCATTGACTCACTTGTGGCTTTCGAGTAAGGTCTCTCCACATCTGATCCCGTCTTGCACACCAACATTACTCTGAATCGCGCAATGAACAGTAGTCGAGCGCATGAATCGCGCCCTGACTGTGTAGGGGCTTAAAGATCCAGGCACATGCCCATCGTGGCTTTCAAACGGGAAGAACCGCAAATTCTGCTAATGCGAGCTGGAAAATGCACCGCAATTTGCAAACATGACAAAATTGTGGTCGTTGCGTGGAAAATGGAAGACTGCAGTACCTTTCAAGCCACAAAGAATTCTATGATAAGGCTGACAACCGAATTAGCCTCTTTCGTTCTTGGCCGCGGAACTACCCCAGCGCCAAGCTTTGGCTGCGTGGTGAAGCTACACCATGAAAAAAAATAAACCGCTGCAGACGTCAGTCAGGCACGCAGCTCGATCGGGCAGACAGCCATGATATGTCGCTCATCTGGCATATCTCTGCTGCATATCAGACATGCAATCAAATCTTGCAATGCAGCTACTCGGTGCTTCCACTCGTCTCCGCTTCGGAGATCGAGCCCAAGTGTAGCAGCGGTCTTGGCCACTCCTCCTACCCATGACCAGCATATCGTTACGGTGGTAGGATCTGTTCGGACTGTTCGAAACCAGAAACACCTCACATTCGTGGAATTGGGCGACGGCTCCACAGTGCAATCATTGCAAGCTGTGCTGGAGCCCTCACAGGCCAAAGGGTATGTTCTATCGACACTGGCCTTCATCGAGCTGAGCAGGCCTGACATAAACCTTGATCTCGCAGGCTGGGCACGGGTACTTCGATCGAGATCACCGGCGTCTGGCGACCTGCCCCTCAACACAAAGAACAGAGCCACGAGCTGAAGGCTGAACATGTTAGGGTCATAGGGGCGTCGGATGCAGAGGTACGACGTCCGCTCTGCACTGATCTGCAACAATCGCCTTGAGATCTATGGACTTGATACTGGATCTCTGAGCTGACAAATCTTCCTCGCACAAGTATCCCATACAGAAGAAATACCATAGCGCCGAATACCTCCGATCCCTCCCCCATCTGAGGTTGCGTACTCCACTTAATGCGCTGCTCGCACGAATGAGATCGGAGTGCGATTTTCACCTCGCCTCTTACTTTCGAGGTCAAGAGTTCGTTCGCTTACAGCCACCGATCATAACATCGTCTGATTGCGAAGGAGCGGGCGAGGTTTTTAGGGTTTTATCACACGCGCCGACTACTCACATAAACCGTGATAAGCAGATTCTAGACGTCGCGAACGATGATTTTTTCAGACACCCAAGGTATCTGACGGTCTCGTCTCAATTGCACCTCGAAGCCTTTGTGCACGAGCACTCAAAGGTGTGGACACTCTCCCCCACGTTTCGGGCGGAAAAAAGTGACACGCCCCGTCATATCAGTGAATTCTGGATGCTAGAGGCCGAGATCCGCACCGAGAATCTCCAAGAGGTGATGGACCTGGTCGAGGACATGATAAGGACCCTGACTGTGAGACTGCAAGACTCGGGGATCAAGGCAGAGCTCGTACATGCTAATCGAGCCAGCAAATCTGGCAACGCCGAGAGCACCCAATTTTCAAAGCTTTTAGATCAACGCTGGCATGGACTCACGCAGTCTTCGTGGCCGCGTATAACCTATCGAGACGCGATACAAAGACTTCAGGATGCTGTCAGATACACAAAAGCTACCTTTCAGCAAGAGCCGTCATGGTCCACCGGTTTGCAGCTGGAGCATGAGAAGTATATCGCAGGAACGGTTGGCCAGGGCGGTCCGGTGTTCGTGACAGACTATCCACAGGAGCTAAAGCCATTCTACATGCTTCCCTCGTCATTCGGAAGTGCTGCTGATTTGGCATCGCACAAGACTGTGGCATGCTTTGATCTATTGTTGCCTGATATGTGTGAAGTAGTCGGTGGTTCCTTGCGTGAGCATCGCCTGCAGGACCTAATACAGTCCATGCGGAATGCCAATCTTATAGTTTCCATTGGTGATGATACCAATGCTGAGCCGAACGCTAGTATGTTTCCAGCTGTGGAGACAGGCAAGCTTGATTGGTACGTTGACCTACGCCGCTACGGCAGTGTGCCCCATGGTGGATTTGGCCTTGGGTTCGACAGACTCTCGGGCTACCTCGCTGGGATCAGTAACATCAAGGACGTCGTGCCTTGGCCTCGACACTATGGACGGTGCGAATGCTAGCCTCGCGAACCTGGGCTTGAAATCAAAGATGCAAGACTGTGTCTTCATTCAGCCTAGCACCTAGAGCAGTACTTGATTCTTGATTGTTGATGCCGTACTTCGCAGTCGTCAGTCTCAGACTTAAGCTCGACTGTAACATCCATCAAAGGGTAGCAATCCTGCCTATCATCTGCTCATTGGACATCGATGGTCGCAAGCAATGGCCACTTCGCCGTGATCCGGAACATGAAGTAACCAAGCAGCTACGGAGCATAGGCTCGGCCTCGCTGGCGATGCCGAACGAGATGTCCTATTTCTATTACAGGGAGACTATCTCAGGGTACGCTGCGAGGTGAGACGGGAAAGATGTGCTCTTCCTGGTTGCCACTTCAAGGGGTCATGGTTTCAGACGCAGCTCTACATGCGTTACGTTGTCGCAGACCGGTAGTAGAGTGGAACGCGCAAGGCTGATGGTGGTGTGGAGACTAACGCAATGACACCCGCATGCTCCTCGGATCCTGCGCCTATGGGCATCGAGCGTTCTGCTACTTACATTATGCAGATTGGCGCCGGTAAGAAGCTTGGCTACTCTAAAAACGATACAAGGGCCAGGAAAGTGAGAGAGGAGAAAGACTTTATTCAAGCACCTCGTTGCGGATTGGACACCAGGTGCGGGTATGCGAGTCGCAGGACCAAGATCCGTCGATGCTAAAAACGTATGACTTAAGTACCTTGTTTAATCAACATCGAGTGAGACATCATATGGGTCTTTGCTCGTTCGTCCGACTGTAGGAATTTTCAGCTCCAGCTTGCGCGGCCTCTTAAAAATAGCAACAGTGTGAGACTCGGCCAAGATGATGGTGCGACGGCGAGACCTACTGTGTAAATATGGGCCTGGTACGGAGTACGGCTCGTGAGGCTCGCAAGCCCGGATGTAAGTAGTATTTGGCCCCCATCCTGATATGCACGATGGTAAAAGCAGAGTAAAGTACTACAGTAGCGGATCTGTCGGGTAATGCCGAAGCTACAAAGCACTCCCTTGCTAGTCTTGCTGCAGACATTTCCAGATGAAGCGTCACTGCAAGGCTTGAACGCCGCGTGACAAGTTTGACATTTGAATTGAGTAGCACGCACAACTGTACTCACTGTTATGTAGATCAAAGCCAATCATGCAACGTTCTCATAGTTGGAGACGCACGCTGTCTTGGAGGTGTGCCTAGCGTCAGGCCTAGACTCTCACCATCAGGCGTCAGTACTAGTACGTATAAAGTACTTGATTAAGGTTCCATAGTTTAACTTTAAGTAGGCGGCAGGCTCGACCGCTCGAAAGCATGGGAGCATCGCATGCGTGGCAAACAAAGGGCCATGATCGCTGCCAAATCTGGACAAGACGGATAGAATGATGGCATGCTTGATGGGGGTAGATACGAAGGAAGATGTTCGCAGTGTACTAGTTAGTAGTAAAGGCACCAAACACCAGTAAATCCGAGGCTAAAGCCGAAGGTGTCATGAACTTGCCTTGGCATCTAGTTCTGTTCTCCGGGGTATCCTTCGTCCTTCGCTCTTCGGCACTCATGACTCGGCGATCCCCAATCTTTCGCTTCCCTTCCCTGCCTTCTTTTTACCAGTCACCACCAGGTCCACCACCTCGCAGCTCCCCCTTGACAGAGAAAGCTGTAGGAATGGGAATCGATGAAAGGGGCAATGCTTGCGTAGTTCTAGCCTGGAAGCTTTCCGCACTCTCACTTCGGAAGCGTGCTTACAAATTCTTGGAAACAAATTGATCGAGCTGGAGGCGTGAGCCAACGTGCTAAGAAGTCAATTGGTATCAGCCTCCCATTCGCCTCCTTGAATCCAATTTCTTTATACATACATGCTTACTTGGAACGGCCTCGGGTGGTGCTGCGACCGAAAAGCCTAAGTCGCAACCTTTTCCGCCAACAGGGCAATTTAATTAATCTGCATTGCCTCTCATCAACAAGCTCCCATCATCTCTCCTGTCGCCTTCCTTCGACTCCCAGAATCCTGTCAGCGCTATCTTCCATTCAGCTCCAATCCGTCACGCTCCGTACGCTCCAGGCATCCCATCCGCACACCGTCTAATCCATTCCTGTCCAAGATCCGTCCTACGGCACCTGTTTGAGGGCGCTATCTCAAACATCTACAACAGACTTCGCCCGCACGTCGCAATCATTGCCGGTCCCTGCACTCGCATTCAACATTCGTGCCGATAGCAAGGCGCCACATCCAAGCTGACCATCCCACGGCGAATCCTTCCAGGTAAGCGTTGGAGCTGCATCCTATCAAACCTTCCACAACACACCGCAAGATAATCAAACACCTACTGTCTTGTATTGTTTGAACCGAATAGAGGATATCGGAAATCCAATATCATTGGTGGTTGCGCACATTAAACACTTATCCTTCACCTTCACTTGTACAAAGTTGTTCTCCTCATGAGACCTTGACCCGCTCATGTTATATGACAGTCTTTTCGGTCTGACGCTAATGGAGCATTCCAGGTATAAACCATCACCCAGGTCACTCGATGCGACTTCCCACCTAGATTCCGATCCATCCCGCAGTATCCGAGAGTCCCTGGAACGCGCTCGATCTTCACCTGTTGCGACTTCGACACTACAAATCCTCCGGGGTCTCCCAGATATGGAGACGTACAACGGCCACGTCCGGACGCCAGCTGATGCGATCATCCTGTTTGAGGCATGTCGCCTAGGACTGCTACCTCGAGTGCAGAGGAGACTATCAGAGAAGGAGCGCCAATCGATAAAGTCCGGCTCCGTTTTTGTTTGGGACGAACGAGAAGCGGGCATGAGGAGATGGACAGATGGGAAGTCATGGAGCGCCAGCAGGGTCTCGGGAAGCTTTCTGACCTATAGGGAGATGGAAGGTAAGAGAGGTGGTAATAATTTTGGACCACCCTTGGCTGCTGTATCGAGGGCTGGAAAGACCCCGGACAGTACACGTGGCAGTGATTCAGATCTGGATTTGGCTGGAGAAGATGGACCAGATGGGTACCGATACAAGCCTGACGGGTTGATGAAGCAGTCATTCAGCATCACGACATCCTCAGGAAATCACCTACATCTTATCAGCTATTACTCGCGCTCACACCCGGCGGCCTCAAACCTCACCAGTCCTACGAGCGACCCGCAACTGCGCCATATCCGACCACAGAAGGGCATGTATCCAGAGTCCACGGTGCACGAGCATCAAAACATACCCGCAGTGACCAGATCACCTATGATCAGTGCACCGTATTCTACTGTCCCACAAATGGCGGGATACGCTCGACAAGGGCCTCCCCATTGGCCTCCACATTACAACGGTTATGGCTGGGCACCTCCTCCGATGCAACAACCTCAGGGTCCTCCGTATGGCTATCAGTATGGCGGGGGTCCCTATGCCGGTGGCCCGCATCCTCCGAATGGCCACTATCCAGCTGGTCCGCCACCTCCGACAAACGGTCACTCACCTCTTTCGCAATCGCGCTCGGTTCAGCAAGCTCCTTCACAGCCCCAGGATCCTCAAAATGTGTACGACCAGCGAAGGTTTCCCCCAATGGCGGGGCCACCTACAACTTATGCTTATGACGCGAGAAACGGTCCCTCTACAACGCCTCAGCAGCATTATGCAGATAGTTACCGACAAGCCCCTCCTGACCAGATTACTTTCTCCTATGATGCCAGGTATGCCGCGAATCAATACAGGAATCCAGCAGCTCCTCCGGACAATCTAGCACCGCCCACCCCACAATATGATCGAAAGGCAAATATTGCGAACGGGGTACAGCATCCGCAGTATCAGCAGCCACAACAACAATCGCAAAATCACACATCCTCATCGCACGTGCCACAGAATGCCCCGAGAATACAGATGCAACACACGCAGCCCTCGACCATGTCTTCCACCCCTATCGATCCACGCCTTTTTGGCCCATCGCCGCTGATAGCCCAATCCCATGGCAAGACAGATTCTCGAACTCCAACGCCTAGAGCCTCTATGCAAGAAAGCGTAGACCTCACATCTTCGCATACGAATGGCACTTCGCAAGCAAGTACTATTCCAAGTATTGGGTCGATCATGAATGGCGCCTCTGTAGAGAACAACAGCCCAAATGCGGATGCAAAAAGTGACAAATCTGGCGAAAGAACTCCTGGTGGCACGGCGAAAAAGGAGAGTGGACCACAAGATATCCCGAATGACAAGCTCGGGTTTGGCGAAGATATGAGAGCATTGAAGGTTCTGGATCGGGCATTCAAGACATGATAGGATTATCCTACAAGATGTACACTATGAAAGGTTGTGAGATTGACCGGGAAGCAGAATTGATGAATCGAGAGAGCTAGAAGTGAGTTAGGGCTGGAATGATCTTGTTGATGATGCATACGATAAACGGACGGATTGTACTATTGGTTCAGCGAATTTGGGCTACGTGCATTGTAGGAAATCAGGGACTGTGCTATCGGCATAGAAAGGGGTCTCAGGGACGGTCATATTGCTTGCAGGCTCAGAAACATTCTCTTCAATTGACCGATTTGCATTCTCGCGAGGCGGGTCCTGGGAAACGAGGAGGGCTTCGGCTCCATCAGAATGTTTAACAGAATCGGTATCATTCGCTCCCATGCGAATCATTCATGAACCACCATAGAGGGCACTCATGATATCCATCCATACTGGCAGTCTCTGCAATGATTCAAACGCAGTGGGTATCTTTACGCTCCCAAACACCTAGCCCGCCCAAAAAATCTCCCGATAGATCTCACGCCCTCCCCTCCCCAGCACCCCCATCCTCCGCCGTCGAAACCATCTCATACTCCCCACCCCCCTTTGCCGCCCCGCCCCCAAAACTAATCGGCCTCAGCTCCCTCCACCGACAACTCCACACCCCACCCACAGTCATCAGCGTCGCGCTCGCCCCCATCAGCGCCCACCACAGCCAATTCGTCGGCACGCCCCTCGTGTACGCCGACGTCACCACCAGATGGATCGCGTGGAGCGAGAGTGCGAAATCGGGCACCAGTTTCGAGCGTGCGATGAGGAAGAGGAGGAGTATTATTCTACGTACAGCCCCCGCCAGGCAGGAGTATCAGCCTTTGTGTTCTTCCTTCTGGAAAGGGAAGGGAGAAGACCTACCCGCAGAAACTCCCCCCCATCCAACACAACCCCAGCGTCCAGCCCGCGGCCGTGTCGCCGCGCAGCGAGCGCCAGGAGAAGACGAGGGCGGGCGTGAATGGTTTTCCGACCGTGAGGGCTGTGAAGAGGATTAGGGTTGTGGTGCAGAGGTAGTAGAGGAGCTGGAGCGTGAGGATTTGGGTGAGGATTC
>JAABUK010000569.1_pt1 | contig 75587 bp, 69 predicted proteins | sample 5559141 | NCBI WGS metagenome assembly JAABUK01 (sample SAMN10711869, study PRJNA513367) | rock metagenome | isolation source: Antarctica rocks | place: Antarctica: Victoria Land, Pudding Butte nord | collected 2016-01-03
TTGAAGGTCGGCGTTGTCGTAGGTTTCGTCTAGGTTGTGCTGTCGGCGCCAGGCTGCTGAGGCGCTGTATTGTTTGTAGGCGGCTTCTGGATCATAGGAGCGGGCGCGGAGGAAGCGTCTGTGTTGTCGGTGTGAGTATATACAATATATTGATATGTCAGGCGGGGATCTTTACAGTAAATCGATATCATCGTTGCTTCCATGAGCAGGATGATCCTCCAGTTTGCTCATCGGCCAGTACACATTATTCTTTTCACAAAGAGCTTTGAGCTCTGCGAGAGCCTTGGCTTCGTGTTCTGGTCCCGTAGATGGCGATGCTGGTGGTTCACTGGCAGCCATGTGTATGCTATATCAGGTACTCAAGGTGTGCGCAATTGTGGGTTGAAGGAGAGAATGAGAGTAGATGGGGGTAAAGAGAGGGGTCTTTTGGTCAGTGGATAAAGTCAAGTCTTTGATAAGAAGAGCACTGCATGTCAGTGATAGCTATCTCCACCGCTGCTATCAAAATCCAACCCTACGACCGCCTGCACGCAGATTATCTTCTGGTGGCAGACTGCCCTGCTCATCCGAGTTCTGCGAGTTGCCCAACGCTTGTGTCGACCAATCAGAACGGACGATTACGCGTCATCCCATGGGACTCGGGGAGTATGTCCTCATACGGAAATCTTCACATTCTGAGCTAGTCCCTGATGCGACTAGTGTAACCAGTGGCAGTTCGAGTCCTCAACGCTTTCTACGTGTCTTGGCGTCAATCTGTAACACGTGACCGGTACCATAGCGTGACTGATTCTTCTAGTGATTATTCTGTCCTCCCAAAATAAGGTAATATTGCATTCTAGCTACTAATTCGACTCTCCATGCATGCATGCAATAATCCAAGTAAAGAGTGTAAGTGTCATCAATCATCGCCATTACATGTCTCGGTCAGGGACTTCGAGATCACATGCTTGCTTGTTCCATCGATACATCCACATTTGCCCAAGTAAAGAATGTGAGATTTCTCTGATAGCACCCTGTCACAGTCAGAAAGGATCAAAACGGTCTGTTTGCACGTACCCACTCGCGCTTCGACGTCTGCTTCATTGTCCACGCCCGTGGCCTCGACCACGAGCTCCTGTTCCTGGACCATGAGAGCTCCCGGCTGACCCACCAAGCCCCCCACTTGATGTATTAGCAGCTCCTCCAGCCGGGTTACGATTCTTCTCATGCCTAAATTTCTTCTTCTTTTCCACCTCCCAATCCACGTGGCTTTTGACAACAAAGTTCCATAGACAACGATCCCAATCGGGTTCATCGGCGTCTAGATCAGGTTTCTCATTGGTGTTATCAGGGCAAACGTCTGATTAAAGTTTAGCGAAGGCGAGCAATGATCATTCGGGCTACCAACGGCAACACTCTTGTTTCATTATCGCCACCCTTGACCATGGTTAGCTACTACAACGATCAATTGTTCAATACTAACTGTGTTACTATGTTTCTGTGATCTCTGCAAAGTCAAGAAGTGGGCGAAGGGTTTGCAATATACAGAGTTGACCCAGATGCAGACGGGTGTCTGCGATGCCTCGCAGTATTTATTCGGACACCGTGCGGCCACTTGAAAGCACATAATAAAGGCTCGCGTGTTGTCTTGTGTTGTGCTGTGTTGTGTAGTCTCAACTTTTGTTATTGAGCGAGGCTTCGGGAAGATTGGTATGTGTCAAATGATGGTGAAGGAGAAGAAGAGTCTAGGTCGCTGCAGAAGGGTCTTATAGATCTTCTAAGCGCAGTATCCACAGCTATGGGGCAAGTCAGGGGGATAGCAATAGGCCGATTGGTATCCAATCATGAGTACTGGTGTTACTTAAAGATTCTTCACATAGTGTCGGATACAAATAGAAGACCCTATCTCACGTGTCGAACACAAATAGCAAGCCTCGATTGGGATGGGTTTACAGATTCTTGGAATGGTAACACACGCAATTTTGGACTTGTGAGGGCCGAGTATCTGCGGTGTCCGTCGTAGGCCTATGGATTGCGGCAACATGAAGCTATTATTATCGTGAAGGTGGGCTCGTGGTGGTTTCGTCGATATGTACCACCTCGATAGCACTCACGATATGTCGTACGATGCTAGAAATAGGTATAGATCGAAATCTGATGCGGCCGTATGTGCTAAAAGCGTCATGTCCGAGGCATTGAATATACTGCATATAGATTCCCAATACTTTAAACCTGTACCATGGTAGACCCGACTTTGGGGTTCTTTGTTCCGGGGGCTAATGATATGATTGGACACCCTTGCTGATGCTACCACCAACTTGCTTCAATGTTTCGGTTTGGTCAAGTCAATATATTTAGCCAATCGAACGCCGATTGCACCAGGTAATGCTGCTGTTGTGACGCATCCATGTGAGGATATTATTCGTTGGTCCGTTGGCTCTTGGTACTACCTTTATCGCATTTGCTGATATTATTGACTCCACTCTGTCAACCATTGTAACTTGACTTACTTAGCGTACCTGACCTGTTGGACCTCGATAAGCGCAAGTAGAGCTGCCCCTGTAGTTCTCATCCGTCTCGATCTCATCCGTTTCCACTTGCTCCGAATGCTACACCGAACCGGTTTTGCTGATGAATATAACTTGATCCCGCTAAATAACTTGGCCAATCAGACCATCAACTGTCTCAAGTGAAGATGCAAACTTAGTAGCTCTATCGTTCGAGATCATATGTTTTGCAGCTTCTTTTAGTACTATGCTTACTTGCTGTTACTTGGATTTATCCAGTCTCTTCAATAGTATCGTTTAATCAAGCCTACTTTGCCAGTTAGATAAGAACCCAAAGGAGTAATACCACTCTTGTTCACCTTTATTTATTTCCCCCGCTTTTCCAACGTTTCGAGCACTGTATCATTCATCTATGCGAACGTTATCCCAGGTTGATCGGGCGTATTGACTTGATCGAGCCAGTCCATTGATCAATCATACGTCGAACACTTCGAGTGAAACTGCTCTTTTAGCACCTGTCTGCAAGGATATCATTCGATAGAGACCAACATATCATTCAATCCTAGATACACACACTAGAAGGAGGTTTATTGCGTTGCGTCTGCAGTGGGAGTACAGGATCATGTTCCTGTGGCTTTGAAAGTTCGGCATTGATTGCAGAGGCGATACCTCGGATGGAGAAGTAGGCTCTCTGAGCAGTATCCCAAAAGATATATCTTTATGGGAAGGCGAGTACGGCTTAACTTTGCCGCATTACCAGGACTGTATTGGACAAGGTGATGCCAGACCCGCAGATTCTCGAGTATTGAGGATAACAAAGTTGCACCATTGATCGCTTCTGGATTGAAAAGTGCTCCTCGGAGTGACAGGACGAGACACAAGCAAGTCTTCCATCTTTCCTGGGGCCACGTCGGCTCGCAGGTCGAATAAAAACCCGAGTTTTCAGCAGTCAATTTTGGTGTGGCTTTCCTCCCTCCTTGGGGTTCGGAATCTTATTCGACCAGCGAGGTCGGTAGTGTTACATGCCTCGTTCCATGGAGTACGCTGGAACCCAAACACGCGAAGCATGACGACTTGCGATAGCGTACAATGGACATGGCCTAGAGTGAATCAATCCAGAGCGTTTTTTTTGTCAGACCAGATCCAAGCACTTTCGCAACATCCTTGACGCTAGACTGGCACAGCTTGACTGTGAGGGATGCACATCTGTTCACCGTAATAGATACTCCGCCTGGGACGCCGGCTCGAAGACAAGACAGTCTCAAACGTAGAAGAGCTACATTTGGTCACGATGGTATCTCTCAAAAACGCAAGACAGAAATTCGATGTGAAGGTATATTCGACATCGAGTGTGTTGACTACAACAGCAGTGGGAGGGATTAGAGACCAGACAAATCAGGATGTGCTTCTTCCGGAGGCATCCTCTAGGGATGGAGTCTTAGGAGCCTCTCTTGGCTTACCATACACCTACGCTCTGTTCCCCGTAACGTATACACTCCCTACGTCAATATATGGAATCCTTAAAAGTAGAACAACCACCACGACCATCTTGAACAAGGTCTAGATGGCCGCAGATTACGCAAGCCACTTGGTTTTCATTTGTCTAAGACCGAGTTTAGCATAGTTTTGATTGGGTATAGGAATACATGTGTCCACGCTGGGATGGTAACCCGATTGGGCTTAGGGACAATCGGAGTCGGGTTTAAGTGAACGGAGATTGGCAGCTTAGCTGACTGCGCTCGGATCGTAATCTCTCAAGATTATTTCTCTCTGCAACACGACTGGTTCTTGATATTCGTGCCCGGAATCTAAGACCTTCCGAGTCCCGAAGAAACCCAGCTGTTGCCGCAACAAACTCCAATTCGCCCTGCATCTCTTCGCATCGTCTGTACAAACCTTCACCTAGTCCATAAGTACTGCTATCGGACTGTGCAGCTGGACGCCCCCGCGCACCATCCACAGCTTCGCCTTTACTTCGGCGAAACCTACAACAGTCTCCGTGCTGGTCCGCCTGCGATCTGGAGCAGACTGAATCCGGAGGATAAAATCTTCATTCAATAAGGAGTGCATACGTCCTCTGACTGTGTGGCCGTACGGCCAGACCACCACACATCATGAACGGCTCACCCAATGTCCGAACGCGCAAGCAAGCAGCCGAAGTAGCAAAGCAAGATACGCCCAACAAGCGCGCAAAGCTGAACGGTCACGCAAACGGCTCCGCCAACCCTCGAAGCTCCCTACCACCTCCAGAACCAACAGAGAACATATTCCTCTTCTATCCCAACATAATAGGTCCGCTGCCTGCAAATTCTCCCCCCCTCACTCTGCGCTCACATCACCTGCAGGCTACTCCCGGATAATCCTCGCCCTCGCCTCCCTCTACTACATGCCCCTCCACCCCCGCACCTGCTCCATCCTCTACAGCATATCCTGCCTCCTTGACGCCCTCGACGGCGTCGCCGCGCGCTACTACCAACAAAGCACGCAATTCGGCGCCGTACTAGACATGGTCACAGACCGCTGTACCACCGCTTGCCTGCTCGTTTTCCTGAGCAGCGCCTGGCCACGCTGGGCGCTGCTTTTCCAAAGCCTGATCAGTCTCGATCTGGCAAGCCATTACTATCACATGTATGCTACATTGACCATGGCCGGCGTGGGCAAAAGCCATAAAGCTGTCGATGAACAGAGAAGCAAGCTTTTGCATTTGTATTACACCAACAAGGTCCGTCTCTAATTCCCCTACACGCACTTTCGCAATATAACCAACAACCAAAAAACAGAACGTCCTCTTCACCGTCTGCGCCCTCAACGAACTCTTCTTCATAGCCCTCTACCTCCTCTCCTTCTCCTCCCCCATGCTCTCCCCCTCCCTCCTCCCCACCGGCCCCGGCCTCTCCTCCACCCAGCCCGGCTCCCCCTCCCACCCCGCCTCCGCCTTCTTCGCAGCGCCAGGCAGCGCCTGGGCCATGGAGCTCGCCCGAGCGAACAAGATGGACAGCAGAGTGCCCTGGGCGATTGCGGCTGTGTCGTCGCCTGTGATGCTGTTCAAGCAGTGGTTGAATGTGGTGCAGCTGGTTAAGGCGAGCAAGTGGCTTGCTGAGGGGGATATTGCTGCGAGGAGGGCGCAGGGGCTGCCGAGGAGGAAGAAGCAGGGGTGAGAGATTGGTGGTGATGGTTTTAGGGGGGAAGGGGGATGTTCGTTCGCTGTGTGTATGTTTGGTGACTTAAGGTGTAAGATCTGGGATTGTATGGCGGAGGCTAGGAAAGCTACATTCGCTGTGTTACTAGAGGGGAATTTTTTCGTGCAATCAATTAGCGTCTGGCGTTGGGAGGAATTGTGGGTGCCGGCTGATACAGATACTAATTGGCGACACATATAATTGAGTATAAATCATACTTAATGTCTACGGCTTCTCACGGCTCCTTCCTCCAAGGGGTCCCACCGCCCTCTACATCGCAGCGGACGTTTCCAGCGCCCAAGTGTGTAGTGCATATATCATCATCCACGATCAAGTCATCCTCCCCCTCGGATCAGCCGCATCCTTCTTCTTCCACTCCCTCGCCTCCTTCGTTCCCAAACTCCCACCACCACCCTCTCCCCTCCTCTCCCACCCCCCCAACCTGACCACCAACGCCGTAGCATTATCCCCCTCGGCACTAACCTCCGTCGCGAACCCCACCACATCCCGCGCCCCCACCTCTGGCGTCTTGGCCTCCTTGACCACATCCACGATTTCCTGATCGCTCAGCGTGCCGCTTACGCCATCGCTAATAAGCACCATAAACGCGTACTCGCTAGGGTTGAGCTCTAGATGGCGAATCTCAGGTTCAGCGCTGACACCCATGCGTTTGGAGCCCATGTCGCCAAAGGCACGCGTGTTGGCGAGACCGGACATGCGCTCTTCGCCGAAGGAGTCGGTGATGAAGGTTGCGGCGTAGCGACGTAATCGATCAGATTCTATAGGGGCGGAAGGGTGGTGGTTCGTTGTCAGTGGCAGTGCGGCGCCGTCCGAGACGCGGCAGAGGAGGATGCGCGTGTCGCCGCAGTGGGCTGTGTAGAGCGTGCTTGGGGTGGTTGGGTGCCAGAAAGGCGTTGGTGTGGGGGTGGAGATGAGAGCTATGGAGGCTGTGGAGCCGCCTTTGAACGGCTTGGGTGGTTGAGGGTCGGAGGAGGGGAAGTGGGTGGGGGAGTAGAGGGAGTCGAGAGCGTTGAGGGGGGCGTCTGAGCGGACGGCGTCGGTATCTTGGTTGGAGCGGCGGATTTGGGCAAGGAGGAAGGAGAGATCTGTTTGTAGGAAGGCGTGGGTGAGGACTGTGGTTATGGTTGGCTGGGAGGTGGTGGTGAGGACATTGGGTTTGAAGCGTCGGAAGTAGCCTCCTACCGTTTCTCGCCAGGCTTTGATGAGGTTGGCTTGTAGGCTGGATATTGTGGGGTTGGGTGAGAAGTCGTATTGAGAGAGGTCAGGAGTATCGGCTGTCTTATTTTTGTCACCACTTTCCGAAGACGGCTTTGCGGGCTCTGCTGTGACTCCATTCTCTTCCTTTTTTGGGTTTAATGTAGACTCCAAACCGTACTTTTCAGCCGTCTCTTCAATGGACTCATGCAGCGTCTCCCTCAGATAGTCACTGCATTCACTCCCTCCATGACCATCGAAAACACCGAAGTAGAAGACCTGCGGATCACCGCTCTCTCCGTCCGCAGAGGTTCCCTCTCCATCTCCGCTGCCTTGGTCCTGGTGTGCCTGCTGCTTCCTCTGCCCCTCCCTAAAAGCCTGCAACGGACTGCTGGCTGGCGCTCGAGTGACATTGACAGGTGGTGGCTTTGTGAAAGCAGGAATGTTGATTACACCAGCTTGATAGCTGTCTTCATTATAGGGGCGGGTGCCGCGAGAGACAGACACGCCGAAGTGGTGCTTTGCGCTCCTTAGCGGTATGCGCACGACGGTCGTATCTCTAGAGCCCCCAAACACAGGGGCCGGTGAAGGTCCGTGTGTAGAATTGTGCGGTTTCGAAGCCGATCTTGGCAATTGGTGGTGTGGTCCGGATGAAGGGCGAGAGTCTGGGTGTAGCGATGACGATGGGAGATGCGTCACGAAGTAATCGTGAAAAGCGCGATAGAAGCTAGCACGATTTTTCCTCGCAGTACGCGTTGTTCTAAGAGGTATTGATTCGGGCATGCTTGATCCATCGCAGGTGCAGCTGGAGGGCTCGCAATCCCAAAGTGAGAAATCATGAGAAGCTGCGGTCCACCGGTCCAAATGCCGGCTTTAGCCGGACCGAACGGGGATGTGATATAAATATCTAGGAGACGACCACCCTCCTTCTCTTCTCCTTCTCTTCTCAAGAGTGAGGTGTGGTATACAAATGGACGTGAACAACTGAAAAGAAGAATGCACTTGTCTACTGACCCAGATTGTATGGATCGGCGTTATCTGATGCACATAGGCAAGTGCTGGCTTTAATTTTCATACAAATGGCCACAGACAATAGTATACACACTTTATCTTAGGTAAGGTCCACGCGTTTCATTCACTTCTTCGAAATTACTATAACTACGATTGTTCAGCTAAATATTCAGCCACGATGCAGGTCTTTTTGCGGGCAATCTGCCATTCAAATGCGCGGTTCATGCAACGTTCAAGCAAAGTCGCCACTATTCCACAGGATCTAGTCCACAAATCCACCATTTCAAAGTTGAAGGAGCACGTTCGCAGGGTGCAAAACCTTTGGTACCAAACCAGCTGCCAGGTAATCCGTCTCGGTGATGACGGGAGTGATAGCGAGACGCACGGCGACGCCCATCTGGGAGAGGGTCTGAACATCTTGACGGAAGTTGATGTCACGATTCACCATCTGTGCAGGATTGAACAGCGAGCTGGAGCCAACCGACGGGTAGTCAAGATTGAAATTGGAAGGCTTCATGGTCATGAGCACGCCGATTCTGGCAGCTTCCTTCCAAATCTCTGCCAGATCATCCCAAGCCGGGGTGCGGGCAACACCAGGAGCGAAGAGCGGCTCCAGAAAGTTCCACATCTCGTGCACTTGGCTGCGAACGGTTTTGTCGATGTGATTCTGAAACCCGGGCTGTGTGGTCATCTCCGTGAATGTTTGGGCACAAGCAGCCATGAGTGCCCGGCGGATGTGTAGAGGTATGACACCGTGCATCTTCTTACGCAGCTCTGAGATTGCGTTGTCGTAGTGGGCCGTGAAGCCTTTCAAGAGCAGTGGGCGGAAGGCTAGGGTAGTGATCTGGTAGTTGATGAGTTTGGCCACACAGAAGTATCGTGTGAGGCTAGACGACATGAGCTTCTCGGCGATCGTGGAGTTGGTGAATTGCATGATACAAGCGGTCAATTTGGCTGGGTGATCAGGCTCGTGACCCGGTTCCGGGGCGTCGTTCGCGTGAGTTCTTGCCCAATTCTCGCTGAGAATGAAAACGTGCTTGATTTCGAAAGCTAGGTCTACTCTAGACTCTATCTCGCGGATCTGTGAGAGCTGGCTACCCCCGAACACTGGCATCGGATGGCTGGTTGGGATGGAGCCGTGTCGAGCTTTATCTAGCTCGAAAGAGACATGGCCGGCGTCGGGGGCACTTTGCTGACTGTTCATGGAAGCTCCATGTGCAGGAGGCCCATTCTGGCGTGATGAGGTCGCACTGTCGCCGTGAGGATTGAACACAGGTGGTGGTTGATTGTATACGTTAGAGTAGGCGCCAGGAGAAGGCGCGCCGCGGTGAGGAGTGATAGTACCTTTGTTGGTGGAGGAGGCTCGTTGTGCGATTTGATCGCTCTGGACCTTGATGGTGACTGCTTGTTTGGCGACCTTTTCATTGGTCTTCTTGAGGGCGTCTTTCTTCGATTCCAGTTCCTTGCTGATGCGTCCCAGCTCGTTGAAGATTCCTACCTTCTCAGCCTCTACATTCCACACTTTGACCTTCAGGTTCGAGATCGTTCTATGCGCAAACTCGTTCGCTTCGACAAGTATGGTATTCTCAGTACGAAGCTGGCTGACAAGTGAGTCTTTCTGGGCAATCTTCTCAATCAGACGTCCGTGTTCATACGCAAAATCAGCAGGGCTCATTTTCGAAAAGCTCTGTACACCGGCAAATCAGCCGAGCATTTGAAGACTGCCAGGGAATAGGCGCACGGGAGTCTGGGGACGCGAAGCTCGATCCTGGTTGTCGAATAATTGCACCATGGTCTGAAAGCCCGCAGCAGGCATTCCTTGGCGAAAACTTGTCCCTCTAGACATGGAGCGGTTTGGCGTCTGTGCCATGGAGATCAGCACAATTACCGGTGCAAGTGAGTCGCGGCAGCATGAGAGGTTGAACTTACATCATTGTTCCCCGACATTCCTATCCCTCTTATCGAGATTAGTTCAACCGGCGCTGTCCGTGTTCGCGATGGAGGTTGAACAAGTGATCGTGGTATGGTGTGTAAGTGGGAGCAGGGTGAAAACTAAGAGAACCTGAAGTACCTAGCGCCAGCTGGGATTAATGCGTTTGTCACGGAGTGACAACGTAGAGTGGGTGGAATTAGTATGGAGGGGGCAAGATCTTGCGAGGATGTTTCGAGGTGACGGAGTGAAGCGAGACAAGGTGAAGTGACCCTCAATGCTGATCCCACTTCGAAGCAGCTCCCTACTTGCCAGGTGTAAAAGGCCAGTATGGAGGAGGGGAAGGTATTTGGAAGCTGAAAGCACCTTCCTCTAGGAACAGATGTCTTGTTTGTGGATGTGCCAACAAAACGGCGAAAAATCTTCAGCAAGTGAAGGGAAGCCGAAATAACGCTAGTGGCCGCCAGCATGAATTCGAAGGAAAGGCTGGAGGCACGATATCTCTCCTCTGTCCGCTAGCAGTGTCAGCTTTCAGATCAAGTAAACACAAGGAGGATGATTGCCATACGTGGTAGAGCTTGATGAAGGTAACGGCAGACTCCTCACGGCCTACAGTCATCGCCGCTTGTATAATGCCTTCAGCATGTGTCTAGTGATGAGGCTACTATCAGTGATGCGTGTAGTCATGGGAATGTGTTGAAAACATGCATATTCAAGTTAAGGTCAGCACTAGCCATGCCTTCTCCAGTCACACCCCAGTGCCAACGTTCTCTTAGATTGTCTCATAGATATCATTTTTCGCTTGTGGACGACTCGTTGAGGTTCTTGAGTGTATGTGTCATTTTGGGTGTTATGATATACAAATTGAGGAAGGTCAGATGAAAGAGAGTTCACTGTGGCATACCAGGGCGCCAATCATCGACAGAATCGACAGGATATGTTCCTAGTATTGGATCAAATCTTCATGGAATGCTGGCCTTCTAGACATGTCTATCATTATCTTTAAATTTACTGTTGTGAACCATGTGAGTTGCCGAATGGCTGAAGGATAATGTTGTACTCGGCTACACACATCTCATGCAACGATGAAACCACGAGGGTTTCTGAAGATCGACGGGATCTTTCCAACTATCATAAGCAGTCTGTAGATCACAGGCCTTTCGTCGGTTTGCAGAAGGCATGTATAAGTGAGGAATTCTACGGCGGGCTTTTAGAAGTGGAGGAAGGTGATAGTGGATACTGAAATGTGATGGGCGCCATACCCTGCTCACCATCATAGAGTTGCAGTCAGATATCCGGAAACTGTGGCTGAAGCATACCTAGGGTCACATACGCTTTGGTCTCGCGGTTATACAATGTTTCGGGAATATCAAGCTTTTCACGGACAGGAGTATTCCAGGATCATGTTCAAACAATATCAAAATGAATTACCGTGGTTGGCTACGAGACAGAAATGTGTGAGCTTTTAGCATGTAAACGAGCGCAAAGACGAGCAGCGAATCGACTAGTAGTTGGCAGTGTAGTATTCGAGAAGCAAAGGGCGACATAGCATCAATTCCTTTTGATTGTGTGTGTTCCTGTGATGGTATGTGAATTCAAGACGATCTGATGTGCACTTAGCATGTCTGCCCTGTTTCCTCCTGATAGTCGCAAGCATTTGGCATGCGCCAGCCAACGAACATGCAAAAAAATGCAAAAGCTCGGCGCTGGCGTATAGCTAAGGTGTAGAATATGCCTAAAACGGACAATTAGCTGCACTGTTCTGCCGTCCATGATACCACGTTTCTGGTCAATGGTCCAAAGCTGATATCGCATTCCTGGCCTGCGGGACAAGACTAGCGACATCAGTCAGCAATTTATAGAGCTGAAGTCCTAGAGAAGAGGGAGCTGTAGACGGCATCAACGACAGGTTGAGCGCTAATCTGGCGGCCCCCGAAGAATCGGCCGTTGAGGCCTTTGATCGCGTTCTCGCCACCAGTGACGCGGTCGAACTTGAGGTAGATGTCGCCTTGGGTATTCGGATCTAGCGCAATGTGAACGACTTTTCCGTATTTCTCAGTACACTCAGCTCGAACGTCGTCTTCGAGCTCCTTGATCCAAGCTTCACCTTCTTCCCTGGTATCATGTCAGCACGATCTATGGATCAAGGAGAGGATGACGCACTCTTCAGAATTGAACATGTTTCTAAGCAGTACGCAGCGGCTAGCCTGGTTGACGCTAACAGGAAGAGGCTTGGATGCCTCAGTCTTCGGCTTAGCGATGGCGCGCTTCTGGTCGCTGCCGTTGGCTTCAGGAGTAGAGTCATCTGTGCGCGCAAGTTTCCTCATCAATGCATCTCGGGAGTAATTGTTAAAGTTCACACCAGCAACATCAGTATCGTCGAGAGCGCTGGCACCTCCTCCCCCTTTGTCATTGTCACGACCTCCGGCACGATCGAAAGCGCCACCTGCACCTCCCGCTTGGGAACCGCGGCCGCCGTGGCCGGAGAAAGCAGATCCCTGGAAGGCGCGCTGAGCTTCTTGCCCTTGGAACCGCTGGAGGAGGTTTGCGGTGGATTCAGGGGTGAACTTATCGTTACCGAGTCCAACCCTAATGGGACGCCCAGCAAGATCGAAGCCATTCATCTTCTCCAGGGCTTCCTTAGCTTGGTGTGGATCCCGAAATCTGAAATTTTGTCAACGAGAGCTTGCATCACGCTTGAGGAGATACTGACTGAACGAAACCATAGCCTCTGCTTCGCCCTTGCTCCTCCTTCTGTAATTGAACAAACTCGAGCTCGCCGAAAGGTTCGAAGACATTCTGTAAGTCACTCTCAGTGATACTAAAATGGATGTTTCCAACGTAGAGCCTATGAAATGGAATTGAATTTGGGTTGCTGTTTGTAGCTTCCGGGTTACGGGCTTGACGGTTCTTCTCCGCCTCGGTGAGTTGGGCGATGATGGGGATGCCTAAAAGTTTCTGGCCTGTAAGCTGGATAGCCGCCTGAACAGATTCTTCCTGCTTGAATTCGACGTAGCCAACACTAGCAAAACGTTAGCAGTGCTTGAGATGCTGGGTAATAAGAGCTGCTTACCCTTTGGATCTACCACTGACTCGATCTTTGACTATCTGAGCCTCTTTCACGGGGCCAACCTTCTCGAAGAATTGTATCAGCTCTTTTGTCCTCAATCTAGCAGCAAGCTGCTGCACAAACACAGTCCGTCGGTCGCGCTCGTCTTCAGTTGGCTGCGGTGTAGGAGATTTCGCTTTAGGGCTTGGTGTACGCTTGCGTCCGCTCGTACGGTCCCGGCGTGGGCTCCTATTCCTTGTCCCATCTTCCTCATCACGGCGAGAGCGACCGCTAGGTCGATAGTACCTATCACCGTCAGGTGACCTTGATCGAGTGCGAGGGCGACCACCCCCACGGTAGAAATCTCCAGAGGCACGCCCTCCATCGTCAACATCGGCAGAGTCCCTATGACGGCGTGAGTGACGTTTATCATCATCTCGGCTACGGCTTCTTCTCTTGCTTCGGTGGCTCTCACGCCCGTTTGTACGCTCGCTCCTGGGACTCCTCATGGTCAGGTCTCCATCGGCATCTTTATCCTTCCTTATTCTATCCCGACTTCTGTCACGGTATTTCCGATCCCTATCACGATCACGGCTTCGGTCTCGATGACTACCATCGCGGTGACGGTCACGATCATGCTTGTGTCGATCGTCACGATCTTTGGAGTGGGAGCCTTTGGAGTCGGAAGGAGCTGCGTTCGCTGTAGAATCTAGAAGTTCCTCCACGTTGAGGCCTGACATCTTCCTATCGTGAGGAAGTTGGATTTAAGGTGTTGCAAGGTCTCCAGCGCGAGTAGGGATCTTTCACTTGGACCTGGTCAGAGACAGTGGATTGCGCTTGAGCGAAACCTTTACTGTTGCTGCTTTCTATGTCTGCGACAGGATATATGCCAAGTAGTCAATCGATGTGCCTCACATCATGCTCTCTGTAATTATGGGACTGTCGAGACAGTGATGAGTACGGCAGAGGATAGAGAGTGAAGATTCAGCATCGGTTGGGGCTAGCAGCATTGAAGCTAGAGCGATCTTGGCAAGCGTTTAATCGGCTTATCACTGAGTCAGTCCATGCTTGGCAGGTGCTCAATTAGACCTAGCGTCCGAATCATTCTGCAACTCCCAACGTGATGATGTTTACATTTTTTTGTTGTAGAGCTTTGACACCGCGAAACTTTTCAGCGTTTGCTACAGAGCAAAATTAGACTTTCCATTCACATAGCATCTTCATCTAGCATAATGCCCATGTACGCAATCCTAGGGGCCACAGGCAAAACCGGCGGAGCCCTTGTGGACCTCCTTGTTCAATCTCCAAATACCCACCTTAACGTCTATGCCCGCTCCAAAGCCAAGCTCTTAACGCAAAGACCTGACCTGGAGAACACACAGAACGTCAAGGTCTTCGAGGGTTCCCTTTCAGACATTCCCCTCCTAGCATCCACCCTCGTGCCAGAAGTCGACGCCGCATTCTGCGTCCTCGGCAGCAACGAGAACATCCCTGGCATCCGCATTGCTCAAGATACCGCAAACTCGGTTATAGCAGCCCTCTGCTATATCAGGGAGAAGGACACCAATTACAAACCACCAAAGCTAATCTTCCTAAGTTCTGGGTCATTGAATCCAATTATGTCGGCCAAATTGCCAGCGTCGGGCAAGTGGATTATCGATCGTGGGATGTCGCACGTGTATGCGGACCTTGGGTTTGCAGAAGATAATCTGCGACTGCATGATTCGTGGTTGGATGTAACTTTCGTGCAGCCCTCGGCGTTGACAGAGGATGTGCAGAAGGGGCATAAATTGAGTCTGGACAAGATGGCAGAAGATTCGCCATTCGTGAGCTATCTTGATCTCGCGGCGGGAATGATTGAAATTGCAAAGTCAGGATCGTATGCGGGGAAGGGGGTCTCGGTAGTGGCAACAGGTAAGGATACCAAGTTTGAGCCAAATGCGCCGCCACAGATTTTGAGAGGGCTGGTGTGGCACTTTGCTCCGTGGTTGTATGCGCCGTGTAAGTATCTAAGCATTGTTTCGTAAGCCAGAATGGTAATACACTCCTATCCGGCTCGACTAGGACGTGCTCAGACTCTTTTATTGACGCATTTTACCGGCGGATGCTTTCTTCACGATTTTGGGCTTCCACCTTGATCTTGAAGATTGCGATCATCACACATAAAAAAAATTCCACCTGGACATCATGCACTGTCCGAGCCTTGTCTCTTCAACGAAACATTGGGGTAAGAAGTGAGACGCGAAGCGTTTCCCGACTGTTTTTGCGTCAAAAGGGGTGGCAGACGGCGCTCACAAGATCCCTTTAGACTGGCAGGTGTGGATTTACTTATCGAGCAGAATCGAATGCCAATAGTAATAGTGGAACTTCCACGACGGACAAATTCTAGAACTGAATCGATAAAGGGAACCCCGTATCATTAACAAGTCCAAGCCTCAGTAACGTCTCCTGTTATGTAAACACCATAAGACAGGAGTACGATTCTATTGGTAAAAGATATTGGGTATTCTCAGCTTTGCATATCCACTCAGCCACTCGAATTGAAACACGCTGCGCCGGCACACCAGATTGAACGAAACCCATCAAGAACAGCTGGCTTTTATCGGAACGACAAAACCAGAATTTAGGGGACGAGCCCGTCTTTATTACGCCCTCAGCATAGCGGCCCGATCCAGATTCTAATAGCGTCTAACATTCTCACCTTCAACTTTCAGGAGATTATTATCCACTATGGCTTTGTCTCTCTTTCAGCCACGGCTCACTTTTTATCCAAGCCCTGACCATTTGGAAGACGTTCATACCGTTTCACAAGTACCAACGCTAGGCCACATTACAGGAATCACGCCCATGCTTCAAGACTGCGAAGCTGCGCTCGACTGGCTGCCGGAAGGGAGTGACGCTATCCCATTCTATACATTATCGGCTGGAGCAGCTGCCAATGTACTCCCGCTAAGGCATAAGTTCGGTTAGTGCGCGAGCTGATTCGACCATCATGGCATCTTTCCTCTAGATGGAATTCCGAGTCTTCCCTTTTGACAATCTCGTCTGTGAAACATCTTCCGCCCCCTTTCTGACCATCTCGGGTTTTCTTCAGGTACGTGCCAGATAGAACTTCATGCCTCGGGAAAAGCAGCAAGAGAAGAGAACTTTGCAACTAAGATAACGCCCAATGGAATCCGCAATATGATCAGCTTCATTATGGAAGAGGTTATCGATCACCAAGAGGAAGCCGGGTTCGTCACGAAGTATCTCAATCGCACATTCAACTGGCTCACAGCACCCTTGATAGCTTTTCCTAGGAACCTAAACATGCGTGTGCCTCCCCTTAAACCGAAGGAGCAGACGAGACATTCTCCAGCTGACAATAGCGTCCAGCAAGCGACATAACGTTCCTCACAGCGGTGGTTTCAAACGCCCTTATACCGCTCCCTCGAGGCTACGATCCCGGCGTCCACCATCAATACATAGGCACGGGACTCAAAGAATTCATCGAAGACGAGGCGGATGAGGCGCCCGCTGGCTCATACCAGGCTGATCTGATACGGAGGGCTCAATATATAGAGCTCGCAATCAGTCGTCAACAAGAAGAGCCAGTCGTAGGTCAAGCACCACCCTTTCCGACGTAAGTGACCATGTCCAATGTTCGACAATCTCCTTCGCGCCATGTGAGGGGTCGCAAGTAAGAGCTTTTAAATAATGTATTTTCGCTAACTGCGAGTTCATCAGCTGGTGGGACTCTCGTTTTATGAGAGACGCAAGCTATAACATGACATGGTGGAAGGAGCGTTTGAACAGTACACATCATTGGGAACGAAGGGAACGGAGGCGGTCCGAGAAGAAAAGAAACGCGTAGGGGGTCCGAGTGAGGAAAAGTGATCTCAACAACAGTTATATGCTTGCTTACTGTTACTACCCATTCCAGTTGTAGCTGCTGAATAGGCATTTAGATTGGACTTGAGTTTGATGTTTCTACTTGTGCTGCACTATCTGCCTCGTGGATGCTCAAATGTTGCTGACCTGATAATTCTGCTTTCTCAACATTACCGTAAAGTACTTTATCCACTGCATTCTAATTTTGCATCCACATGTAGGCTTCTGATTGGCCGAGACCGTTGAGCGGTTGTACGCGGCCCGTAGAACCAAGCCGCCGCTAGCATAACAGACGTTCGTACTCGTACTGGGCTAAAGATTTAGAGCGGATTTTCTGCTAAGAGGCCAAATCCTGAACAGTGGATTGGTGGCTTCTCCCGCCGCTACTAAGCGATCGGACTTACTTGTGGTATGACGCAGTTGCCAAGCCGGTTGTTTACATGCTCTGATGCCGAAGCTGACTGAGACCGGCAGGCTTGTTCTTTGGTCTTGCTAGGTCAGGTTTAATATCTCAAAAGCGCTCGGAAGCCATTGGTAGTCGAGCACCCAGAGCATGAGGTGTCTTTCGCAGCTGAGGTGGAGTCGCACCAGATCATCCGACGTGGTACGTGCCTCCCTGACATTTCTGTAGTGCTTTACATACGTTAATTCAATCCTCCAGATCTTAGTCTTGTCGAGGAATGTTTTCCCATTGTCCGTCTGTGTTCAGCAGTTCGAATAAGCCGGATCTCGCCTACTGGTGACTCTCGTCCTTACAAGACTCGAGAAGATTGCCCGGATTCGGCTCATGACCAGCATAGCCTGTCACAATGGCGACCACGACCTCTCAAAACGTCCCTACGAGTACAAAATCTCGCGTGGGGTGCGATGCCCCTTCACATCTACCGTTATACCTAGAATTGCCAGAACGGCGGTTTCACGCCATCATCCCTGCTGACCTCGAGGGACACTCTCCGGAGGACTTGCCAGGAGTCACAGACATGCCGGAGGAAGATGCGCACTCGGTGATCGGTGTAAGCATAGGAAGAGCGCAGACAGTGCTGATGTCGCCGCGAACACCAGCAGCTGCAAAAGCTGCGGCGATGGCACGCATTCAGGGCGGTGGGCTTTTCGATGGTGCTGGAGAAGAGGATGAGCGTACGCACGCAGAGAGTGAATATGGGAAGGAGGGAGGGTCTGCTTTGGGGACCGGCTGGGAGCAGCCTTCAACACCACCACCGAGGGAACCAACGGCAAGCCTTCCGTCGCCATGGCGAGCAGAGCCGAAGATATTCGAAAGGGAAAGACCTGATTGCCAGAGCCAGCAACCTCTTGGCCCAACGAGCATGCTTTCTGATCTCAACTTCAAACGCTACATGTCCAGCTTCAACTTGACGTCACTCCCAAGAGCGCCATCTTTCAAAGACTTCTCCGTACCGAGCCTCTCATCGATACTCAGCAATACTCGATCACGCTCACCTAGATGGGGGAGTGAACCGAGGCAGAAGAGGGCAAGTACCATCAACGAGCCCACGCCCAGTTGGGGCTTTGGCAGTCCATTCCAAAATCGTCCAACGTTCGCAACTCGTCCCCAAGAAGACGATAAAAGGGGGCGACCACCTCTATCGGCGGCCCAAAGTGCTTCAGACCAAAAACCGCAGCCGTCAAGTAGAACCCCACTGAACAGGCCAGAATGTACCATCGCAGGGCGACAAGGCATGAATGAGAAATCCTCCGTTACATCCCAGCGGTCTCCCCAATTACGACGGGCTACTTCGGACCAGTCATTGCTGTTGCGAAGAGTCACGTCCACAGGATCCTCGCTGGGCGACGATAGTAGGTGGGAGAATGTACAAGAACAGGTCAACAGCAGGATGAAAGCTATAAAGGACAGCCTCCAAGACTCGAGTATTAGACTTCCTAGCATGCCAAATATATCCAGCCTCCATCTCAACACTTTTCGTCCAGATTTTACAAGGAGCCGTGCTCATAGTGAGGCCAAGCAGATCAATCAGCCCAATGGTAACGGGCACAATAATTTCGACGATAACGATGGTAGAAGCGGCAGCCCAGCAGCCTTGTCAAGAGGTCTTCAAGGGCTTTCGAACGCTGACGCGTTCGAAGCGAATGGGAAGACGTCCAAGACAACTCACTCGTACCTCGAAGATGCGCTGGAGAATCTTACGGGAGATATAGTAATTATGGGTGGATACCGGGGCTCGATTCTGCGTTCAGCTCAGCCTCCTCATCGACAACTTTGGGTCCCTGTCAAAGTGGGTCTCAACATTCGTAGGGTCAACCTCGAAGTCGGATTGAAGCCTGAGGATGAAGAGAACATGCACGATCAGATTTTTGCCTCCGGCATGCTAAGTCATATCGGGCCGGTAGATATGGGTCGACGATTGTTGAAACGACTCCGAACCTGCAAAAATGCTCAGGATGGGAAACTACGCATTCATGATTATGGCTATGATTGGCGACTGAGCCCTCATCTGCTGAGTCGAAGACTTCTTGCCTTTCTTCAGGAGCTACAGTGCAACGCCTTGAGCATGCCTGCGCATGAGAAAGGAGCAACAATCATTGCACACAGCATGGGTGGTCTAATCACAAGGCATGCCGTCAACCAACGACCCGATTTGTTTGCAGGGGTAGTATATGCTGGTGTCCCACAGCATTGTGTCAATATTCTTGGGCCCTTGAGGAACGGCGATGAAGTGCTATTGAGCTCGAAGGTCCTGACCGCACAGGTGAACTTTACGCTGCGGAGTACCTTCCTTCTTTTGCCTGACAATGGCCGGTGTTTTGTGAACAAAGAGACTAAAGAGGAATATCCGGTCAATTTCTTCGACGTACAACATTGGAAAGAATATGCATGGTCACCCTGTATAGCACCTGCATTACCTTCCGCAAATTCAAATGACAACAAAAGTCTCCTGGATTCGGTCACGGATATGCTACCTCCGATGCCTTCACTGCAGATACTCGGCCGAAAAGGGTCAGCTTGTCGTCCAAAAGACAACAGTAACACGATATCTGCTGTAGCTGATACCACGTCTGCCAAGGTCACTGATATTTTGAATCCCTCGGCTACCCGAGCCCTCGATCCACAATTTTCACCCCCAAATTCCAATTACACCAATCAGCAGAGCACAATACCTCTCGCTGACGCCGTGACCTACCTCAACCGCACTCTCAATGCAACACTAGCTTTCAAGGCTGAAATGGTATACGATCGCACGTATGCCGCCGAGAATCTCTATCCTCCCTTGTCGGTCCTTTACGCCAACAACACTCCTACAGTGGTCGCTGCCCGAGTCTCCTCTCGCGACGCCATCAGACGAGCAGACGCGTATTATGATCTCCAATTCGCCAGTGGCGACGGTGTATGCCTTGCAAGAGCTGCAATGCTACCCGAGGGGTACAAATGTGCCAAGGGCGGTAGGGTGAAGACTGAGAGAGGTCATGTGGGGTTGCTGGGAGATTTAGAGGCTGTAGGGAGATGTCTGGGTTCTGTCATCGAAGGGCGAAGGCGAGGAACCGGACTGGGGATTGAGAAGAAGGGCCGTGAATAGGAGGGTTACTTTACTTAAACGCTTGTCTGACGATCGTCATGAGTTCACGTAGCATAGCAAGAAAATGTTTATAGGTTGATATGACAAGTATCCCACCCATATCATGGGTACTGGATCCCAGATGAAGATGATACGGCAACGGGTGGTCCGGACAACAGCAACCAGACGAACTTCCTGCCTGGGGACCAGTGGAAGTCAAGCACTCCTGGTTCCCCTTGTCCGCGGTGATGATCAGAGAATTCGTCGCCGTTTCCTGCCATAACATGATCCTCCAAACCACTCGTTTTAATGAATGTATTTGAAGTTCGATCAATTAGTGATGCTATAATTAGATAATGAAGGACGGACGCAAGTCTTTCCCAGATTCTCTACCAGGTCCATCTTTAACTACACACAAAACATTGTCGCTGATGATATGACTCATACCTACTGACAACCCCCACTGATATAGTCCCAGATCATGCCTCGTTCCTTCCTTTCACTGCCATCTCTCTCAACCGTAGGATCCGTCGCCGCAAGAAAGACCGGGCCACCTTGACTCCTCAATCCTCGCAATCGCTGCTCCAAACAACATCCAAGGTAACACAACTATGCCATCCTCTCGTTCTTCACCGACCGTTGCATTCCTTCCGCCCCCAGGCCCAGCCGCCCAGGATTTCCGCACCCTTCCCACCGGCCAAGTCAAGTACTCACCCTCCTCCACCGCCGACCGTGCACCACCCCGCCTTTTCCGCGACGCCCTCTCGATCCGCGCCGCTGTCTTCGTGCTCGAACAGCACTGCTCAGGCGCCGAGGAGGTCGATGCCGATGATGGGGTGAGTTGGCATTGGGTCATCTTTGCTGAAATGCCAAACGAAGGCCATCAAGCGAGTCGCGGGGATGGAGAAAGCGGTAGCGACGTGGATGATGATAGCATTGTAGGGGAGGGAAAAAAGACCCCTGGGAGCGATCGACCAGCCGAAGATAGCGGCGAGGAAGAAGATACTATCAGTGGTGAACGGCCAGCTGCTACAATACGTCTAGTACCTGCGCAAGCACATGCGGATGCGGATGATGAGAAAGCTGTTGAGGGGCCTGATTACAAGGGCAGTAGGGTGTGGGATCATAGCGAGCCCTATGTGAAACTTGGACGGTTGGCTACGGTTGCCGCGTGCAGAGGAAGGGGGTATGGGAAGATGCTTGTTGATACTGCACTTGGCTTTGCTAGGAAGAATAGGGGGAAAGTGGTGAGGGATAGAGGGTTGGGTGAGTGGAAGGGACTGGTGCTTGTGCATGCGCAGAAGCGTGTTGAGGGCTGGTATAAGTCCTTGGGGTTTGAGTTGGATGAGGGAATGGGGTGGTGGTGGGAGGAGGGAATTGAGCATGTGGCGATGTGGAAGAGGGTTGAGGAGTTGGGGGAATGAGCGGTGGTTTGTCCGGTGGATGGACTTTGCAACACAGCTGGTAGGATATGAGTAGTGCATGCTGTCGGTGAGTCGAGCGTAAGAAAAGAGGAGCTGGGTTTGTTTGCTTCTTGGAGGGGTATAGAGCGCCGCTTGAATGCGAGCTGCCAGCTGATCCTGTATCAAACATGTGCTGATATTGATAGTGGAGCACCCGCCCGTTGACGATTCAGACGTTGGGAGAATATTACTTCGATGTTTCACCGCGTCAGCTACCGCCACCTCTGATGACTTGAGCAATGAGCAGTGAGATCACTGATCTTCCACTGCAGCCGGTCACACACAAGATACCCTTGGGTGCTTCCGAGATCCTGTAGCTTATACAAGAGGACAATCAAGCTATAATCGAAGACCTGGAATTCATCTGGAGTTTCCTATTTCAAGCTTGTGGGACACACGATAATTCGAACCCTGCCACCAGCGGAACCAGGCTGCTCCGCCAGCGTCTGATGTGCTCTCCTAAGAAACCGAGAGTTGAAAGCTGCAGAGCGATGACCGCCCGCAATATGCGTACAGGATTGTACAAAGAGTCTGCCATGATCAACGAGACTACATCATATCAATGATTGGACCGGATTAGGCTCTCCGGAAATCCATAACCCGATACATTTCAAACCCATTTCTTCCTCTTGTACTGCGGCTACCCGGGAAAACGTAAATTGGGTCCGAACGTGGCAAGACAACGACGTGTATTGATTCAGACAGATATCATTGCTGCTATTTGAGGGCCTGGAGTATGAAAAACCAAATAACAGCTATCATAATACGGCATCTCTATACCGTTATGAGGCTGTCCATTTTCAGATGGGAAGGGAAGTGCTACAAGAATACAAAACCTACCCCCTACCCCCTTCCATCTTCCACCTTTCCCTTTCTCCCTCCACTTCCCTCTCCCTTTCCTAGCGCCCAATCGATGATGCGAATGATGTTTAGAGCGGACCCAGCAGGTTAAAGACCCAGCAAGCTATTTGGATATTGTCAATGCTAACGATTCAGAGTGTGATGGCACGCCACGCTTCCTATGATTTGCAAATCCAAGCAGAGAGCATCTCAGTGTGGCATCAACGCCAATCAATGATGATGCCGAAATGCGAGGTAGGATCACCTTGGACCGGATCGCTTGCTAGCAAATAGGATACTTCGTGGCTTCTCCCAAACTAAAGTATTTACAGTAGGTTGTCGGCTCGCACTCCCTCGGCATCGAGGGGAGCCTGTCACTTCCTTATTAGTGAGAGATCAACCATTTCCGATCTTCTTGCTCATCTCATAAGTCTTGCCATGATTTGCGCATCTCTACATGTCCAAGCTCCTTCCCTGCATGAATACCCTTGGTTATGATTGTTGACTACAAGACCTTCGTACAAATCACAAAAACTCCGAATTTCTCCTTCTTACGTTTTGTATTTGTAATACCTTGTCGCGCGACTTCGCTGCGCAGTTCATTATATTCTTGTTCCGAACATGACTTCTTAGCTTTTGAACCATTGGCAGTCTTCACCGCAGCCATTCATATAGAATAGGGGCGCCGGATGCCTAACATAATCTGAAAAACTCGGCCTTTAAGGGATGTAAGCTTCTGTTGTTACGAATCCGATCGCCGAGGTTCGTCGTTGTGCGAAAACTACTCTAGTACCCACTAGGGATGAAAGTGGCATTGCTGGGACCCGAGTAACGGGACCTTCCACAGCGCTGGGGCAATTATAACGATATCGCGGTTGAACTGATGGGTGTTGACTCTGCATAAAAGACTCACTTATATACAGGCGTGTCCAAGATGCTTAAAGTTGACAAATCAATACGTTGCGAGCACCGCAACTGAGATATAATTTATATATGCGTGGGGCTAATGTAGCCTATGTTGTGAGTAGCCTCTGGCTTTCCTGCATCCGAACCCCCGAATCACAAACTCGATACCCAAGATTCCCATCCTACCATGAAGACTATCGAATTTTTCCTCGCGAACGTTCACTCTAATAGAGATCTGACTCAAATGAGATAATGGAGTACAGATAAAGCCTATATCAACAACCTCCGAGCTCGAGTTCTACAAATTGTCCAACCGAACCAACATATCATCACCGCAATTCAAATCTTTCCTTCAACGCAGGAGGACCTGACCAATCTTACTTAGCAATGCCTGCCGCTACGCAGCAGCAGACCACCTTTCAAGTTCCCACAATCGACGTCGCGCCCTACCTTACTAATCCCGCATCTTCCGCCGCCAACCAAATCATCAAGGATGTTCGCGCCGCCTGCATCTCGACTGGGTTCTTCCAGATCGTTGGCCACGGTATCCCCAAGCACTTCCAGCAGGGTATCTTCGACTTCGTTCTTCCACTAGACGAGAAGAAGAAGCTGGATTCTTCAAAGACGGTCGGACATCGTGGCTACGATGTTTTGGCGAGCCGGTCATATGAGGAAGGCGTTGAGCCTGACTTGAAGGAGGTAAGCGTGTGAAATGGCGGCATTTTTGAGGTTCTTTCTTCTACCATCGAGGCTCTTTCTCTTCATTTATTGCTGGTGCTTTGTCTCACTATATCTTCACGCGCCTTCACCTACTGTCGATCTGTAGCAAAACGATCAAAGAAGGCATGTGTCCCTTATGCGGTATCTCACATTGTTTGACATGAAGCCTGTTCGCGCTTCTGCAAACAGATAAAGAGAGAATCTCTCCTTTTTAAATCATTGTTGCACTCCATCACGATCAACTGTGTACTCACCTCAATGCTCTCGGCGTTCTCTCTAGTAAGATTACACATCTGTCGCCATATCTGATTCCAGACCTTCAGCAAGTCTTCCAGTGTCAATGATCACTGAGGCATAGGCCAGGGCTACTACGTTGGCGCCGACGTCCCTCCCTCTAACCCCTTGTATGGTCCTTTTCTTCTGGGGCCAACGTCTGGCCTCAAGCGGACATACTCCCAACGGCAGCCTTCCAAACCCCTTGGGAACGATACTACAATACAAGGCTGTCGGTAGTCTAGCCTTGAAGATACTAGAGACAGTCGGCGCTACACTTGCTATGGATACCAGTGCCAACGGAAACGGAGTGGCGACCAGCAACGATGTAGTCAACGGCACAATCAACGTACCACCCGTCGTGCACGACCTCGCTCACGCCACCACCGTCTCCGCCTGCCCGCTCCGCCTCTTGCATTAGCCCTCAGCATCCCACTCCGGCCCAAACAACACCGACAAACCGCAATACGGCGCCTGCGCGCATACCGACTTTGGCGCCATCACCCTCCTCCTCCAAAATGACAATCCCGGCTTAGAGGTCTTAGACACGACCGCAAAGGGCGAGAACATCTGGCGACCGATCGAACCTAAACCGAATACGTACGTTGTCAATATCGGAGATATGCTCAGTATGGTCACCGGGAACGCGTACAAGAGCAGTGTGCACCGCGTCGTGTGCAAGAGGCCTGAGCGGGAGCGGTATAGCATTGTCTACTTTCTCGAAGGTTGCCTGGATGCGGTGTTGAGGCCCGTGGAAGGCGTTTCATTCATTGATGGGAAGGCGATGGATGCTGCTGCTGCTGCGGGTTTTAGTACGGTGGAGGAGCATATGGTTGATAGGATGGCCATGAGTTATAGCACCGGGACTGAGGATGCGAGGTGGGTTTTGAAGACGGAACGTGCTTGAGGTTGAATGGGATCCGGTCTCTGTATGAGGATTGCTAGCTTTATACTACCCTAGCTTTCCTGTAATGTGGGATGAAGCTTCACTTTAGCAATCTGCGGCGAATGCAGTCTGTAGCGCATACGGCAGGTCAATGTGCTTAGCTTCGAGTCTTCATACTAGACCGACGCTTTAGCTTACCTAGGATTCGATCAAGGAGTTCTTATCGAAGGCGATAAAATTAAAAACTCTCATCTTGATACAGAAATGCCTAAGCCATAGTCGTCATCTCACTAAATAATACAGTACAGGCTCATCGTGGCCTTACCAACAAGCGTGCGATACAAAGGAGAGGAATGCGTAGGCGAATGAATGAAGAGGACTCTGTAGAAGTTGGTGCCGTACTATCCAAGACTTAGGACGGGATTATTCGAAGATTTTGTGATTCGGCTTGGAGATATATATTCGGGTCTTTACGTAACATATTCAGGGTCGTAGGACGATCAGCCTCGGCGTTAGCCTTGAGTGATGGATTTTGATAGGTAGTAAGGCAGGTGGATTTTAGATGATTGTTCTATATAGTAGTACCTTGTAGTAAGATGCTTAACGAGATGAGGGAAAAATATTCAAACGTCTTTACGGCGTTAAAAAACATGCTTTACAGGGACGATACGTTAGCTTAGTAGTCCTAATTAGTGTTAGCTATGAGTTCAGGTACAGAAGAGGTGCTAAGGGGAAAGAGGTTATCTATACTTTATAACTAAAGTACTATCTAAATTAGCTTAGATATCAAAATTGATTTCCTAGTCGTCAAAAGGGATATAAAAATTGTTGACAATTGGCGTAACAAAGGGTTGAATGGAGGTCCAAGGTCAATCCTCCAGCTCATGCGGCAAAGCAAACGACTTCACGAGGCCTTCATGACAACAATGCAACGAAAGCAGGTTTATAGACCTACGGATCCTGATAGTACCTACATCGACGAAACAGAATAAACAGGAGCGCAGCTGGCGTCATACCAAGTCTTACTCGCACAAACCGTTAAAAGTAAAAATGCCTAAGTTGTTTTCTTAGACCTTGAGGGAAAAGCGTGAGGATTTACAATGGCGGACGAATAAATACTCCTGCATCCTGTCTTTTTGTGAGGACATGACCACGAAGAATACTGGACTGTGCTGGCTATCGGACACCGTGGTGGACAAATTGCGGCTTGAGGGAGAGCCGATAATCTTTCATCTAGCACAGCGCCAACATTCGATGCTAAACGGAGTATCAATGCAGGAGATCGTTTCGAGTCTTATATTTCAGTTGTTGCAACTCAAGCCACAGATCTTGCGCGCTCGGAAGCTCTTTGACGAAATTCATTGGAGGCTGAAGATGGATGCTTGGTCGACGGATCTAGATTTGGTCTGCGAAACATTGGTCGTGGTCCTCGAGGAATTTGAGGTGATGAATATTATCCTCGACCAAATCCATCAGGGAACTTGTAAAATAGCGGTCAAGCCCTGAGGTTCATTGCAAGATTGATGGGAATATTATCCGTATCGGAGTGCAATACCCGGGTCACGAAGCCAGTATCTGGACCGGACTGGGATGTTGATCTCTCGGATGAGATGAAGAAGAAGTGCATGTATTTGGGTATCGGCCGGTGGGATCAGGAAGTGACGACGATGCGGTGGAGGAAACGGCATTAGCCATGTCCTAGGAAGCTGGAATGCGCGTCGCATGGACTGCGTATCTTTAGTTATTATGAAGTATGTGGTTGCTTGGATATTAGTGAAGTGACACAAGTAGGTTGACGAGATGAAATACCCGTCTACGGCGACATCTGTTTATGAGACGATGCAGCACTAATAACCCTGAGCTCGGGTAGTTTAGCTCACCGGCTTCCCATGTTAGGAGGTTGGTCCAAACCTCCACTGGTAATAGAAGATCTCTATATAAACCCTCAGTGTCAAGAGAAAGTTTTTGCGTAAAGTCTTAAACGATCGTAACAGTAAAGAAAAGCCTCCTCTGTGTCGACCCAGAGAAGACCCTATGCTTACCCTCTTCCTGCGCTTCCTTCGCCCTCCGCTCTCGGTCAGCCTGGTCATCATACACAACCTCAATCTCCAAGTCTAATCCCTCATCCCTACCAACCTCCTCCCACATCTTCGTAAAGGTGTCCAGATTGTGCCGATATATCGTCCTCTCCTCGCCCTCCGCCACAGAGGGCGGTCTCAGTACCAAATCCCCCGCTTCAGTAGAGCCTGTCGTGATCCCAATTACCATACTTCCCTTAGCCCTCGACAGCAGCTTCAAGATCCTCCTGCACGCGCACACTTGCGTGTCCCAGTCGAAAATGTGCAGGAACATGATGATATTAATCACCCCCTACGTCCCCGCCGTCCTTACCAATCCGCCATCCGGCGACTCATCGAATAGATCAGCGGTGATGAAGCGATTTTGAAATCTTTCCGCGTCGCAAAGGAGCTCGTGGCCGGCGGCTTCGTATTCGGAAAAGTAATCCGAGCCCCAGAGCGCTTGCGGGGGGGCGCCGTCGGCGATGAGCTTGCGGAGGTCTTGGCCGAAACAGGTGCCCAGGTCTGGAAATTTGGTGGGCGGATCTTGCGTGCGCAGCCGGGTGAGAAGGGCGTTGTAGTGAGGGTGGAGGGAGAGGCCTAATGCCATGAACCAGAAACTGCCGACGCAGGGCCAGGGAAATATCTCCCATGCTGAGTCGCGCTGGTATTTATCAGTATCGGCTGGAGCATAATGGAAGACTGTGAAATTGTTTACGTTTTTATAGATATGCGCTTCGACTTCTGAAGATGGGATGCCGCTGTAGGTTTCGAGAAGTGCGCGGCCAGCTGGAGTTAGACTGGAGCCGAGCTTGGATTGGTACCAGGGAAGGTCTTTGGAGCGTGACACGCTGCCTCCCAATATTGTGGCTTTTCCATTTGCTGCCATTGCTTATCGATGATGTGTTAATCAAGTAGGAGGGTTCACCAAGTAGAGGGCGTATTCAAAAGAGCGATTGCTCAAAAATAATCCTCTGTACAATGAGGTCTAATTCCATGAGGCTGCTGCCTAGCGAACGTGTGCGAACACTAACGATGGATTACGGTGTACGATGATGGAGGAGTTGTGGCTATGATGGTGCGTGTGAAAGATATGAACCTAGTAGGTGAATCTCGTGGGATTGGAGTCCCGCCATGAGCGCACGCTATATTAGGAAATTGTCTACGGCTACACCACCGATTGGCTATAGTAGGGTGGTATGGTGGGGTATTGACTGAGTACGATTCTACTACTGAATACACTTGGTCGTAGCTTATAACTTATACTCTTGGCCGTATCTCAGAACTATAGTAAAAGCTTTAGCATCTGAAATTAGAGCTCGTCGCCTTCAGTAGGAAGAAATCATATCAGCGGTGGCGAAGGCCCTTTGCACGGCTCGCGCGTATTTCCCACCAATGACAATACGAAAAGAACACGCGCTGGTTTCTTTAGGACATCACATCATAACGTCGTTTATGCTCTGAGGCTCTCGCTTGACGTCCTCGAAAGTGTCTGGTGAAACCTACTTCCACGGATGGTAGCCCTGTTCACTTTCGTGTCGCCAGTCTTAGTAGCAATCTGAGAATCACTTAATCCGAAATCTCACACCGTTCGCATATCTCTTTGGCTCGGCAATCAGCATATCGCTGTAGATATCCACATCCTCTCTAGTTGTCTCATACACTTCCAGAGTGAACCTTGTACAGATCGAAGCCATCATGATGTATAACTCTGCCCAAGCGAGACTATATCACCGTTGGTATGAGATCTCTGGGAGTACGATATGCGGAGCGCAAGACGATCCGGCCTTGAACCAGTATACCTCGAAACTGGGATTTTGAATGTACTTACTTGATACCAGCACACTGCCTTGAGCCTCTTGAAAATGGTACCAGATACATGTCCATCTGCTGCCTCTTCTTCGGATCGAGCCAACGCTCGGGGATGAATTCCGACGGCTGCGGGTAGATATCGGGGTTCTGGTGAATCAGTGTGGACGTCATGCCTACCGGGGTCCCTTTCGGAATCTCCCAGTCCCGGAAATAGATACTACGATCGGGCGCGACACGAGCAAGACGAGTCGATACGCCGTTGCTAAGTCGCAGACTCTCCTTGATCACGGACGTTAGATACGGGAGCTGTTCGAGCTGCTGTAGCTTGGCGGGCCGGTGGGGATCCGGCATTATTGATCTGATCTCGGCTCGAAGCCTTTCTAATCTCTCTGGCTGCACTGCAAGGTGGTACATGGCCACAGTGAGCGTCCAGGCTGTGGTGACTGCGCCAGCACCGAGGATGGCCGATGCCTCTCCTTCCAAACGCTTCGGCGTCTTCTCTGGCGGCGGCAAGTCGGAGTGAATGATCTCGTAGAAGATGGTCGGGTGCGCTTTTTCCTCGTACTTCTTGCCGTCGGTCTCGCTCACCATCTTTTCGGCAATCGCGTAGCAGTTTCTAAAGAAATCCAGTAACAACTTCGACTTTGGGTCCATCCAAAGAATCACTTTATCAGGCAGTCTGTTCATAATGTCAATCAAAGGTGGGAACATCTTCTGCATGTAGCCCATCTCTCCGAATGCTCGTTCCAACTCACGGAAGTCGCTACTCCACCCAGGTTTATCAAGGTAGCCGAAGCTTGTGTCAAGAGAATACTCAGTGATGACATCCATGGTGAACGCATCGAACGCGCACTCTAGCGGTACCACCTCGTCGGTGCCCCTGCACCTTTCAAATTTGGTGCAAAGCTTGTCGACCAACCGCTGTATGACGGGCTGTAGTGCTGCTACTTTCTGCTTGGAGAAGAAGGGGTTGATGGCGGCACGCCGCATGCGGTGAAGATCGTGGTCGACAGTGCCGAACCCAGAGTTGGTGTTGCCGAATGAGTTCACGTAGAATGGATTCTTCTCCCACTTGCCTTCCCTGTTGTAGAGGCTGTCGTAATAGTCGGGATCGTTGATATGGAGCTCAGAAGGGCTGATTCGAATGATCGGTCCTGCAGAGTTGGGTTAGCGACATTACTTCAACACGTAAGTTTGGGGGGGAAAGTTTGGGCGGGACTGGCCGTATTCAGCATGCAGGTCTCTGATCTTGAAGGTGTATTTGCCCCGTTTGACGACGTCGTAGTAGCCTTCGAATAGGTACGTTACCGCAGCCAATTTTGGTCCTGGAAACTTCGCAATTGGGCTCAAGTACAGCCTGTAAACTGCGAGACCAGCGAGGTATAGGAAGGAGACAGCGAGGAGAGCGACGGCGAGGACGACGTAGCGCCCGTGAAGGATGGTAGTGTCCAACATGGCTGCTTTACTCGGTACAGCTGCAAGTAATCCAGCTACTTATCGCAAAGAATCCTCGATGTCGTGCCGTTGAGTCAGAGGCATAGAGTACAGTGATTGACCCAAGGCGCCTGTTCTGTGTCAATGAATGCGAACCCACCAAGATTCGGGACGAGGGGAGCGTGGGGAGAAAGTCTTGACAGCTGACAGCGGGCCACTCCGAGACTAGCCGATTGGGGGAAAGACAAGCTAGGGAGAAGGAGAGGCCGTTGTTAGCCTGGGACTAAGGCGGTGCTTTCTACCACCCTACCAGCTGGCAAAACGTCGCGCTTAGCAATGTACATATTGTGACTACACCGTAGAGTCGATCCTGCTCCGTCTGGAGCCCGCCAAGGCTCACTACGACATTGTGCTTCATGAGCAACCCCCAGAGTGCAATATCGATCAAGTGAATTCCAGATTTGAGCTGACTGTCTATGGCTCTGTGAGGTATAGAAAGTTCTGAGGGGGAAGATGCAATGCACCAGTGTGAACAAGGACCTCGAGAGCTTTCCTTCACAATTGATTTGAGCGAAATTCTTTTGGTAGGTGTAACATTGAGTACTATTGACTCTTTAGAGTGTGACAGGGATTTTTCATCACTTGCGTCTATTAGCGTTGGCCTGCAATTCCACACAAGATATCCTGATACACCAGCCCTTGTGCTGTTAAGAAGTCATACCTTATCCAGCAGCTGCTCGAACTAGATCTATGAAGGCTAAATCGCAAAACATCTCCAGCCTAAGCACGCGGGTCGCAAAAAAGCTGGAACGATCAAGCCAAGAATTTTGGTGGGGTTCTCGGGTAGCGCCAACTTTGAAGGTTCCAGCTTTTCTGCGACCCGCGTGCTAAGGTAGTATACTTTAAAGTACTAGTACTTACTTTACTAGTACCCGACGGAAGGTATTTACCCAGCCGCTAAACCACAGCTAGTTAGCACTTGCTAAACATGACTTCCTCTTCTGGCGGCACTTGGTCTAACACGCGACCGAGCCGCGACATTTTTGACGCAGATCGAACCACAACCCCCAGAACTTCTCAGCACACCTTGTTCCATTATGCCAGCAAGTCGCAAGCCTTGACGGGAAAACTCGCCTGACGCGGACAGTTAGTTGGCTCATAGAGAACCGAAAAGTGCGAGCGAAATTACAAGAGACGAGAGCTAACGCACTAGAGCTGCGCCATTCGTCACACCTCCTAGCGCCTGCGCCACATTTTAAAAGGAAGCTGAAGATCTCATCATGTGTTCCTGTTGCTGGCTAATCTCCCCGACTCTCTGTTCACTTCAAAGCTATCATTCAAAATCTCAGCGGACAGGTCAACCGCGCTTTGCCTCCCTAGCGCAACGCGTGGACGGAAATGGGTTTGGTCCACGGTTGGAGTATTTTCTGGTGCATACTATTGGCTCGTTGTCGCATGCTAATATCCTCACAAGACAGTACGAAGATCGCCCTGATGCCTCAGCCAGCCACGACAGGGCCGAGCATGAGTCTGGAACTTACCACATATTGTGTGAGAGTCCGCGCCTGCCATCGAGATTGGACCATGGGACCTCTCAAATGGGAAATGGTGGTCTAAATGGACGCTATCCATAGTTCTACGCTGCATAACTCCCTCTTTGGCCCCATTCGATGCGGGATCTTCATTGTGTATGCCCGGCGTGATTTGATGGCTGGCTGATGGAGACGACCTAGGCTAAAGGCCGAGCTTAACCCTGTTACAATTGGCCTTCATTGGCCCCAGTTTGCCGAGAACCCCGAATCGGCGTCGGCCTCGAATATACACACAATCCGATTGGGCTAAACACATCTCCCTCTAAGCTACATTCGTCTCTTCCCTCACTCACTGCTGCATGTGGGATGGGTGAATGAACATTCTCTGAGAGATAGGTCTAAGGCTTCTCCCACTGATTCTCCGACAGAAGAGATATTACCGCTCCCCGCCCGCGGGAGAAGTTGATGACCTATTTGCACCGTGATCATCGTTATCGTTTGCATCGTTCCTGCTTTTGCAACATCATCTATGTTTGGTGTAGTACATTAGGCCTTTGTAGTCATACCCTGGGTAGGTGGGAATCTCATGGAAAGCTTTGCCTTTCGCTCCTCGCCACCTCAGTCTATTTAGCTGATCATACGTAGAGAGACACCCCTCAAGCTCCTCCAGCCCAGCCAAGCATAAATCTAATACCAATACGGACGAAGAGCCCTTTGAAACCATGCCTAAAAACCCTCCTACGATCAACGGCGAGCATCATACTAATGGCGAGAAGTCGCACTTTACCGGCGAAAACGACTTTGCTTATCAGCCCCTTGACGTCGAGAAAGGTGGTAATTCAAGCAATGGCCTAAAGGGTCACGGAGAGAGTTACTCCAATAGCCGTATGTGACATGAGCATTCTTAGTGCCCATTTGGCATGGTGACAGGCTAATCATAAGCAGGATTTGGAACTCGCACAGGCACAATGAGCCACAGCAGCAAGACCCATGTCTCCTTCTCCAACGATCAACAAGTCGCGGTGCTTCAAGAGACGGTGATCTATACGAGCGGGAAACTTGTCGCCGAATTTGGTCTTATCGATGAGCATTACATCCACGACATGACGATTGATGGCTTCCTCGAATACATCGAGCGCCAGCGCCTGACCTACATGCCACACCGAGGAAGCCGATGGGACAAGGTACTGAAGTGGGCAGAATTCTTCGGCCTACAGGTTTGGCGATATTCCAAAGTTGCGAAATTGTTTGTCCTGGAAAGTGAACTCGCTACACAATTGATCTGGGCTGCGTCCCATGCGCTACTCGAGGTGAGTTCACTATGGCCCGATGTTTGTCTGAGCAATCTCTGCACCTAGACACTCCGAGCAACTAGAGCTTGATCACTGTTTGTAGCGGCTGTGATGCTAAATTTGGCTGACTTTGCGAAGCTTGGACCGGATAATGCCAAATCTCTCGAGCAAACATTCGGAGTTCTCTACCAACTAGGGATATCTATCTCGCTCCTTTCTGGTCATAACAAGCTTTTATCCGTCACCCCCCATATTCGGACCGAGGTTGGCCAGGCATTCAACGGCATGCTCAAGCTGGTCCGAGATGTCAGTATCTACTATCATGCCGCGGTGCACGGCATGCTGTCTGGCGAAATTAGTCTAGACTTCATGAGCCTCTTTGGTGGTCAGATCGACGAGTTCTACACCCGAGAGAAGTACATCACAGATGCGATATGGAAGCACCAGCTCGGCGAGAATGAGTCCTTGGGAATTGCGACCCTTCGATCCTGGCTTGACACCCGTGACCGCATGTTGAAGAAGCTCCACAAGGAGCGCCTGCTGACTCCTGAACATCGGGATGAGTACACCTGTGAATGGTTTCACAGACACCTCATAGACTTTTCGCGCAGCCAAGAGGATGTTCTTGCTTTGCATGGTCCTGAAGGTTGTGGGAAGACTTATCTGTCTCGATGGACCGTAGACAGACTGCAGAGGCCGTTGGGAAAGAAGACTTGTGAGTGTTGTCTTTTTCGGGACTGCTCGTAGATGCAGATACCCAAGACTGGAATCAGGTTTCATGGAGAGTATGACATACTGATCTCCGTTTTTCTTAGATGGCACGCTCTATTACACAGTCGAGTCCGATATCCCCAGCACGACAACATCCTTGGCCATAGCCAAAAGCCTCTCGTTGCAAATCTTCGAGAAGAACGTTGGTGATGAGTCTCTCTTTCATGCACTTGTGAAGGCCTACGACCTCTCGATTTCGAAAGATTTCAGTGTCACCAAGCTCGAAGAAGCTTTGTGGAACGCTCTGGCTATTGGGCTTGACCGATTTGCCGGAAAAGGAGATGACCATCTGATGATTGTCATCGATGGTCTTGACGAGCTAAAGAATCACGACAACGTCAAATCGGTCATGGAATATATGGGGCTCCTCACTTCCAAGCATGGTAGGCTCCAGGCCGTCACCCTCTCCCGTACTTCTCCCAAGAAACCTGGCAGGGGCAAGATTCAACCATTTCAAATCAAGCCTGATTATACCCGGGAAGATCTTCGCCACATTGCGGAGCATGCGCTCGAGGACTACGTCCATTACAAAAATCTCGGTGGACATGCCCGTGAAATCATCGTCGAGAAATTGATCCACACAGCGCACGGAAATTTTCTGGTTACTTTTGACAATCTATCTCCTCAGAAAGGAATCGTCCTCAGATGCGTTTGAGAAAGCCCTCAAGGTTGCAAACGAAACACCCCTGTCACTGGACCAAACGATAGAGCGTATGACCGAAGCCTGTGACTTAGCCAAATTCGATGCGAGGCTCAGCTTGTCATGGATGCTTGTCGCAGAACGGCCAATGACACTCTTGGAGATCAGGAGCCTCCTTCAGGTAGATCTGCAAAACCGGAATACAATCCAAAGAAAGACGGATATCGGAAAAGACCTTCTTGTGGCATTGGGCCCCCCTGGTACTCATACAACACGAACTTGTCAGAATCCGGCACCCAGCCATCCGAGAATATCTACAGGGGCTTCAGATCCATGGAACACCAGCACTTCTCAAACCTGGAGATACCCAGGCGGACTTCGCCATGAGACTTCTGGCCTATTGTAAATTTAACCTCACCGAGCATCAAGAGCCATCACTGAAGGTAATCAACAAGACCCATGTCCATGAGCTCTTCACCAAATATGTACTACTCGAATATGCAGTACGCTATTGGACCAACCACATCCAAGCTTCGTCCATGTACATGGAGAGATCCCTTCAGCTTTCTTCCGAATTCAAAGGCATCTTTCCCAGCTCGACGTCCATGGCGATGCTGGAATGGGCCTGCTGGGGCCCTCAAACTTCCAGTGGCGAATCCTATGATCTCGCACTTCGTGTGCGAGAGTCAGTCTTCACTGAAAAGCATGAGTGCGTGCTCCAAAGCCTAATTGCCTGTGGCACATTCTTCCGGTCGACGTCCAGGACAGCGGAAGCCGGCAATTTCTTCTATCGCGCATCGCGCATTGGTCAAGCAGTACTTCGCAAACATCACACGCTCACTGTCACTTGTGCTACAACTTTCTTGACCATGACGGAAACTACCACAATAACCACTCGTACAGAATTTGCTACACGGAAGGAAGAGACCTTGAAATATGTCATCGATGTTCACAAGCATCAACATGGCCAGACCCATGATCTTGTCATCCGGTATTATAAGATGCTCGCTAAGCTGTATGTTGAGATACACGAGGAGCAAAAGGCCGAGGCTGTCTGCCGTGAGCTTCGTGAAATTATCATCTCGCGCTTTGGCACGGGATCTGAAGTAAGCTATTCTCACTGGACCCCAGTGCCTGGATCCTGCCAGCAGCATGCACCCTCTACTGATCATTTGCTTACATGCTACATGCAGGAAGAGACGGGTATCTCCAAGCAGCTTACCATTGTGCTCAAGAAGGGCGACAACAAGACCAACGTGATTGAGTATGAGACAGGTATTCTGGAGATTACAAGGGGGCTCGAAGTATGGGACATCCGTCACATCCAGTTGACCTTAGAACTAGCGCTATCCTATGAAGCACGAAAGGAGCTTTTTATGGCAGAGGATCTCTACGTCACGCTCTGGAGGCGCCTCACCGAGCGATGCCACCATTCTGGTCACCATCATGGGGTCGAGATCCACATTCATATGATTGATGTTGCCCTCGAGTACGTCAGATTCCTGCGACGTGGCCACCGACATGAAGAAGCTTGCAACATCCTGATCTGCGTATGGACCGAATACGAAGAATACGATTTCGAGTCGGAGACCATTTTCTTGCGGTTGAAATTCGTTGGGGAGCTTATGCGGGCTGTTAGTCTCTTCTCTATAGCTGTGTCCGTTTTCAGAAAGTGCTGGAGCTGGTTCAAAGTCAAGGGGAAGACTGACCATGCGGCATCCTGCGAAGTCTTGATCATCGAGACCATCGAAGAGATCATCACGATAACATCAATAAGTACTGTATCGACCTCGACTACAACTTCTACGACGACATCATCGACCACAGAGACAGTTGTCAAGGAGGTCTTCGAATCCAGGCTTACGAGCGAAGAGGTGACGTCCGAGACGATTTCGATATGTAAGAGCCTTATATCATATTACATGAAGCTTGAGCAATGGTCAGAAGCTCTCGAAGTTACTAGGAGATCTCTTCTTCTTATCTGGAAGTTTGTCGTATCCGGAGCCGGCACCCTCGCATTACCCCAACACTTTGGGACTGGTGCAATCGATATTGCCATTAGTCTGGCAATATGCCACCAACGTTCGTACCATTTCCACGAAGCTGAAGAGATCTACGTACGCATTTATCATGCTTGCCGGAACTCCTGCCACATTGAGGATGGCCGATTTGTCAGATGTTACGAAGTACTGATCGGATTTTACGAGGAGCATCACCATTGGCACAAGATGATCGAAGTTTACCAAGAACTCCTCATTCAATATCGCAAAAGATTGGGAGCGTCTCACAAGCTGACGATCCGAACGCTCTACCTTCTGGGGTCGTTGTGCTGTGACCATGGGCATGGGCATTCTCATGAGTATTATGAAGAGATCATCACCGTGCTCAACCACGGATCAAGCATTTGCCACGTCGATGCCTTGAACGCGATGTTTGCCATGTGTCGCGTGCACTATGAATCAGGGCATTGGGAGAAGCTAAAGATCGCCTGCAAAATCCTGTGGGAGACTTGGAGAGACAGACACCACGGACACAACAGTTTCACCACCGATTTTGTTGAGATGCTCTACCTGCGTTACCGTTACGTTCTAGAACATCATGAGGCCTGCCAGTATTCAGTCCTGCGGCAACTTACGATCGAATACCGCAATACTTGCATCAAAGTCTTCACTGCCACGGCCGTTATCACCATCAAGGCGTCTATTGAGTTGGCTCAATTATGCATGAGAAGCGAAACGTACATCCACGAAGCCATCTCCATATACGAAGACGTCCTTATAACGATCAAGAATACCACGACGACCACCACTACCACAACAACAACGTCAACCATCTCCACCATGACGATCACAAAAGTCAAGGAGAGCCTCAACAAGGCCTATGTCTCACTCTGTAGCCACGGTTCTGTATCCATCACGATCATAGAGCGTGCTATCATCATTGTTCGTGAGCGCTTCGAGTCCCTCAAAATCACACTGGGCTGGGCCCATACCGACACTTTGACCTGTCTTCGAGAACTGGTTCTCTTGCAAATGAAGTTGAAGAAGCAGGAGACTCATACCAGCATCCTTCGTACGCTTGTGGAAGCTTGTATCGAAATTATCAAGGTGGAGAAACACTCCAAGACCCTTCATGAAGCGGCAAGATCCTTGGGCAGCACCTACATCACCTGTGGGCTTTCCGAGCAAGGCCGCACAATGATTGAGGACTTGCGCTTACAGATCATCACTGGAGTGACTAAGGACAAATCTAGCTTCAAGCTCGACAAAGTTATCGGCAGGGTATCGTACGTCTTTCTAGTGACATTCGAGCAGGTCATCCGCGGACAAGTTGTCAGCTACTCTGAGATCATGGCTGACCTTCTCATGGAGACTCTTCTCTATGAGGCGTACCACCGCTGCGTCAAATCCGAGACAGATGTGACGGTGATCTTGGTACACGCTGCTCGACTCCGAGTTTTCCTTGCGGATCACCACCGCAAGGTTCAGAAAGAGCGCTTGGAGGAGGAAGCCTTCCAGGTATTCATCAAGAAATGGACTACGACCATCAAGAGCCGCGAAGAAATTAGCCGCATATTCTACATTGGGCTACTTATCGAACTTGGAAAGCAAACCCGCGATGTGCAGATTGGGAATGCTGCATGCGCTGCGAGCATTGCAACAGTCAGGGAACTCCTCAATAAAGGCCACACCCAAGAGGCGTTTGAGGTCACGTCCTGCGCACTCAAACTCATCAAGCACGAACGTGCCTTCCATCTTTTGCAGAATGTTCCCAACGGCTTCAAGCTGTCCGCGCTCATGGTGGGACGTGGTCTTGAAATCCCACTGAAAGCCGATACCAATACTAAGCTTCGGGAGAGCATGCTCGAACTTTCCCGCAACATCATCCATGAAGTCCTGCGTGCTTGCAAAGACTCTAACATCAATTTTGTACGACTGAGGCTGCCAGAATTGAACGAGCTTGCCGGTCTGTTGGGTGACCAGCAAAATTTTGCTGATCTCGAGGTATGTTCTTCACTAATTTCCAAGCTTGAAAAGATGCGCATCGTTATTGATACATATCTCAGTGGTTGCTCGATCTCCTGTGGTCGTCCCGCGAGGTACAGAAACAATGGGAACCAGACACTATCATCGCCATTGGACATCGGTTCGTCCAGGCCCGCTATCTCAACAAAGACCACCGTTCTCGCGCCATACGTCTTTGCGAGGACATCAGCTACAACCTTCGTCGTGTCTGGGGCTCCCTAAACCCTAAGACTCTGGAAATGTCCGAGCTTCTATCCGAGTTGTACACCTCCATGGGCCACTACCGCGAAGCGCAAGGCGTGCACGAGAGCATCCTTCGTCTCGTCGTTGAAGGTGACGATGGCGACGACAGAACTATTGACACGATGCCATCACAGACAGCGCTTAAACATGTGAACCTACTGAAACAAAGCTTTCTGCGCCTCAAGGGTTGGGACAAGTCCGCCGCTACGTATAAAGACCTAGTCAATGCACTGAGGGAGATGTACAAAGGCGAGCCAGAATGGAAGGACGTTCAAGGTATTGACACTTGGGATTTCAACAAGGAGAAACCCTCGGAGACGCTGGGTAATTTCGTCGCGCCAACGGAATGGGAGTTTGCAAAGCCTGAAGATCTCGACGAGCGCAGTGATGTCAAGGCAAAGAAGGGCTTGAGACGCCCGGGTATGGGTGTGAAGCGCGCCACAAGTAATTGGGGTATTGGTGAGGTTCATCGCGTGCTGCATGGCTTGCCAAGCTCACCTAATGGTGGCGGTGAAACTGATGGTGCTGGTGGGAAAGTACTTTGGAGAGAAGACGGTCATGGTGCTGATGTGTTGGCCAAGTCGCCGGTGGCTGCACACAAGCCATCTGCTGTACAGAAGGTTAAGGGCCACGGGAGTGCAGCCGAAGAGCCTGTCGCTAATGGTGTCAAGGCTTGACTTACAGTGGAATGGTTCTGATTGTATGACGGGAGTGAATGGAGAGTAATCGTTGTCAGCGTACTTCCCTAGCCTTATTAGTGCCTTCAATGCCCTTCCTTATTTACTTATATACATATTCCAAAAGCTTCCGAAATATTCATCATCCTAGACCCATCCAGCCTCTTAGCCCTCAACTCTGGCCTGGGTCAAGGCAGATATAGCCTCAGCTAGAAACGCCAATATCGTCAGCATCTATGCAATCACAAGTAGTGACCTTGCTGGGGTAAGGATAGGCGTCCAACGTTCGGAGTAGAGATGAAAGGTAGAAGCGGCAATAATGGTTATACACCTCTTAGTGTAATAACGAGGCGGAGAATAGTAGGGTAACGCTTAGAACAGCTAATGGACTGTATATATATCGCGTTGTGGGCTGTAAGGCTTGTAGCATGAATTGTAGGCTCAGGAAGAAGAAGTGCCGAGACCATAGGACGGTGTCATCATCTTGGTACTCAAGACTTGATAGAGATATCTTTACCTCGCGTATCTTGACCCATAATTCAGGTCGGCCAAGACGCGGCTTGACAAAGAAAACTTGTCAGTACTTTACAACATCAGGAGCCAAAACTGACGAGATTGCCAAGCCACTAGAGCTGACTAACATGGCTAGCTTGATCACATGACGAAACTCCTCTGGCGGCAGACGTCTGGAACCATACCGCATCGTCGTCGTTCTCTTCATCTCCTCGTCCAGCTGCTTGAGAGTAGCGGATGTCTGAATTCTCCCACTAAGCTTACTGTCAGGTCTCATTCATTTTCCTAATCAAAGGAAAGATACGGCCAGACACAAGCTCAAGGCGGCGTGGCGAAGTTTCCTCTCTGCCACGGAAGTGGTAGACTTACATGATTGGCACCGATGAACTTATACAGTCAGCCACAGAATAACCACAGACGCTGTTGGTAGGAGCCGTGCCGTGTCCCTCGAATTAAAATTGATCCTGCCGCTAGAAAGCTTCCTCCGGGACCCATTAGAGAGATCGCAGAATGTCATCACTACTAGATTCCTGCAGTCAACCGAAGCTAAGATTAGCTTGAAAGGGAAGGAGAGGAAGGATCGAACACCTCATCAACGTCGCTTCCTTTCTCCGTGATTTGAATACTGCTTAATGTTTTATTGACGCGCCTACAAGCACTATCTCTACAACTTTTCTAATTCTGACAGCAACGCCTATTACTGACGAATTTGACCACTACTCCGAGAAGAATATTCTTCTGCCCTGTTCGACTCTTACTATGTCCTCCACCGAAATGGCACCTACGCAGACGGAGCAAGTTTCCATTCTGCTAGACGACCTGGCCACTTACAGACAAAAGAGTTTGCTTTCTGCAAATGGCACACGAGTGGAAATTCTAGCGAAAGCTCAGTCTCTCATCGCTACTCTTGAGACACCAATTGAGTCAACTTTGCGGATGTACTGGGCAGAAGTCAGCACCTTCTCTTTTCCATCGTGGCATATGATCTCACTTAAGCAATTTGATAGCCTACGAGGAACGCTGCTACACGACTAGCAATTGATCTGGGCATATTCAAAAACCTAGCAGAAGATGGAGGGACGGGGAAAACGTGCGGCCAACTTGCTTCCAAGGCTGATGCCGATCCTCGTCTTGTTGGTATGTCGTCGTGGAAACGATAGGGTTCGAACAGACGGGTTGGGTTGTAACGAGTCTCGCTTTAGGGCGTATTCTTCGGCACCTTGCCAGTATGTCGGTAATCAAAGAGATTGGCATCGATCTGTTTGGCCTCACCCACTTCTCGCAGGCTCTCGCAGAACCAAAATACGAAGGCGGAGTGATATACTGGTACCGTTACTCTTCTATACCCTGATCTTTTCCATTCCTCGAGGGTATTCATTCACAGGCTCACAGTTTCGATTGCATACACCCTTCTCTCGTGAAGATTCCTGCATACTTCGCATCGCAAGGCTACCGAAACCCAGATGACGCTCTTCATGGCCCTTTCCAGTACGCCATGGATACAGAATCCTTGCTGTTTGAATGGTTGAACGCTCATCCAGGCGTAGCCCGGGCTTTCTCGAACCACATGTCAGCATACAACGAAGGAAGGCCCCAATGGATGGACGAAGGGTTCTATCCTATAGTCGAACGGCTGGAGGGAGTGCCTAAAGACCAGGTACTTCTTGTCGATGTGGGTGGAGGTATGGGTCACGATCTTCGATAGTTCAAGGATAGATTCCCACACATCTCGGGACGATCAATCCTCTAGGATACAGAGAGCGTCATCGCCGAACTCAAGAAAAGCAATTCGGGCATTGAGGCCACGGTTCAGGATTTCTTTACACCACAGCCCGTCAAAGGTTAGAAAACCGAGATTCTTATCAGACCACCGAAAAATGCTGATATTTATGGCCGACAGGAGCGAAAGCTTACTACTTGCATTCAATTCTGCACAACTGGAATGACGACCAATGCCGGGTGATCCTAGAACATATCAAATCAGCCATGAAGAAGGGCTACAGCAAGATTCTGATCTACGACAACATAGTACCGGATACCGGAGCCTCTTGGCAGATGACCTCTCTGGACTGGATGGTGATGGCTGTTCTTGCTAGCTCCGAGCGCACGGAGGCTCACTGGCGGGAGTTGTTAGGGTCTGCTGGCCTGAAAGTTGCTGGTATCTGGACCGAGGTGGCTGCGGCTGGAAGCTTAATCGAAGCGGTATTGGAGGACGATTAGAGGGTTTCCTACCTTCAACCCAATATCTTACAAGACGATGGTGCAAGTATTGTGTCGAGAAACGAACGAAAACAATTACAAAGCGTAGACACTAAACATGCTCTTCATCAATGAAAAGCAACGATTCTACGAAGCGATGCTACAGGACAATACGGTAAGCTGAACGCAATAAGACTTCAGATGATGAAGCTCCCTGCCTCCCTACCATCTCCCCTTAGCGACACCTGTCTATTTTAGGAGCGTCGCAATCCGCGTATGCACCTGCGTTCAATAATCACCCAGCTCAGAGAAGGGAAAGCTAGGTATTATCAAGACTGTTCATCAACCATGAGTAGGTAGGTACCTCAGCATCTAAGCTCACTGCAGATAGCGCGGTAGAAAGATTCCAAGAGGATTAAAATCAAAGTAGGGGTACAAATCGCTACCTTGGCTGAGAAGACTATGTAAAACTGTACTAGGCGTAATATACTCGCTCTATAGGGGGCCCACTTTACTAATACTATAGGCATGCCAATCCAATTCGTAGCTGCATATCCTAGTGCAATGCCAGCCCCCCACAATTTGCGGTGGTGTGAAACCTTAGGAAATCATTAATGATCGCGCTATAGTCATTGACGAATATATGGTTGGGTGAGAATACAATATTAGAAAAGGAGCCATGTAAGGGATAAAGGTCTTCGTGCCGCGACTTTATACCGCAGACAACCCTCGTGACGCAGGTTATAGTAGATGCTATAGACATTGAACAAGCTGAAGCTAGAAGCCCAACAGAATATCTGATCTCTCATTGATCCATGACGACGCAGCTTTCACAAATTTCTTGCCGCCTATGAAGGGACACCGCCTTCTATGTAATCAATCACGCGCTCCCCAGCCAGACTGAATCCAGGGATGTATTTCTCTCCAAATTGCGAAACCCAATTATCCACCGTCGTCGCCTTTTTGGTTTGACACAAATGCACGGCAATGCCCCGCACCTCGCCCTGGAGACCGGTCCTGGGAAAGGTCTCCACGATACCATTCCACTCCTCCCACGTAAGACCAGGAGCAGTGACATTATTAGGTCCCGAGAAATCGGCCGCGATACCGATCCCCGTCAGCGCCACCTCCACTTCTTTGTATCTCCCAATCGACGGCGTGGTATGAAGAGCGATAGTATCCCAAAGCAACTGCAGCCTATGCTCGTCCCAGTTCGGTGCCTTGGATCTGAGAAACGCGCGGGCGGCATCGGCGCCATCTACTTCGAAGCGTCGGTCCGAGGTGACGAGGGCGCCTGTGGGGTCCCAGCCGAGATCGTGCAGGATTGCGGCTATGGCGTGGAGTTCTTTGTCGATGGTTTGGAAGGCGGGGACTTTTGAGGCGATGACGGTGCCGTAGAGCCAGGAGCGGAGGACGTGGTTGTAGACGCCGGGGGTGGAGTGGGTGCGGGCGTAGTCGAGAGCGTGCTGGATTAGGGGGGTGTCTGGGACTGTGATGTTGGCTAAGACCCGGGTGGGACACTGGGGTGATGGACTTGCTGCCATGGTGAGGGAGATGTGCAATAGTGATAGAAAGATGTTTATGGAGAGGATCCTCATGAGTAATTGTGTTTCAAGACCAGGTGAGATTGAAGTTATCGATTTGATATCTGGACGTAGCGTTCTCTTATGCAATTTGAAAGTAGCTTCGCCCTCGGACGCAAAACCTACCGACAAAGGTCCGCATGGCGTCCGCGCTTGATGTCAATTGATTCAATCTAGCTCTGAGAAAGCCCAAGCCACGCGATCCACTGCTTTCTTTTGGGATCGGGAGGTTTCAACGCGGTAGCTTTGATGCGGACATCTGGTTTAGTATGCGCGAACTATGCTTCACGTAGAAACCATCCTTCACGTTCCGAAGTGGTATCATGTCGAACAATGCATTGGTATAGCGCACCGCAGCACCTACACTACCTGAGTACAGGTCCCTTGTTGATCTTCACTCTTTCAAAAGCTGCTGCCTAAGCCGAGGCACCCCTATTAATCTTCTACATCACAACGAGGTAAAAGCACATCCTGGTTAGTTAGAAAACCATCTCAAACCCTCTCAAACTATCTCAAATAGCCTCGAAAAATATCGCTTGTAGTAATGCTGTTGCCTGTTAACTTGAAATGTTAGCGCTAGTTTAGTTGCAGGTGACCGCCCGTAGAAGGCCGCGGGCACTAGGCCAATGGATACTAGCGCGTTCGACTGGCGAACATCACTTCATCGTGTAACTAAAACTCTTCTTTCTTTGCTCTAACATCATATCTATACATAGGTACCTAGTGACCTGACTCTCGGTTAACCCTTGCAAAGCGGTTGTGTCTAATAAGATGATTTCTACATGAGCCGACACAGTACTAATGGCATCCATTCGAGACTCGGAAGACCACGATAGATTTTTGGCATTTCCAAGAGATAGACACAACACACTACAAACCAACCAAACAGATATAGCAACTGAAGCGTTGATAGGCGATGACAAGGTCTATAGTTATGTCAGCCCGTACCATGGGCTGTCCTTTTGGCTTGCTCCGATGACCCCAGATCAACAAGACAAAGTCAAGAAATTTCCAGGTGTAAGTCATCACGAGCATAACCGATTGATGTATAATTGAGCTGCTCTAGGTCAGCTATATCTCGAAAAACGATCTGAATGGCTTGACAGATGATTCTGTACTTCCGAGGGTCGAACTCACATTGAATAAATCCGAAGATTCGTCCAATGATCTTCGAAAGCGTGAAGGGAATATCGAGCATCGATCAGAGACTACAAACAACATCATAGATGATTCGGGATCGGTGTCGTGATCATGTGGAAAAGCGTTAAACGTTCTTGAACGACTATGCCTTCGATGAAGTTGACCGCACAGATACCGGGATCAATCTTATCGAGAATGGGGTCAATTACAAAATCCGGTTCGTGAAATCCGAGATCCAACTCCAGAGCTAGTGACTGATTGAGACGTTAGAATATATCGGGCAATGCTTCCAAAAGCCCTTTATCTATAAAACAGATTCCCAGAAAACGGACACAGACAGCAATGGTGTTGGCCCTGGAATGTGTATGACTTGAAAGCTAGGGTCCCAACTTGGGCGTGGCCAGTAGAGCGCGTATGATTGTTCCGAGAACTAAGTCATTAGTCGACAGTCAATGGGCATTTAAACCGGCCAGAGACGGTGTCATTAAAAAGGGTCGTCAGGGAATATCTGTGGCTCTATTTGGGGACCACAGATCTCCCATCCTGCTCAATAGAACCAGTCTCCGTGGAATGGGATCAAGCCATTGATGCAAGATGTGTTAGCCAACGATATTGTTATCGTCACATCCTCACGTAATCTTGGGAAATTAGATGGTCACGAAGATGTGTATCGTCCGCTTAAGATCTAGGTTGCGGGAGACTCCCCGCTGACCATCATGGGCGCTGTCAACAGTCAGGTAAAGATTGCACTCGACCCTGGGCGACAGAAAAGACTCTCCCAAGGGGGCCACTGTCTGGGCACCTGGGAAAAACGTATTATGTGCATCTCACATCAGCATTGATATCAGAAAGGATACTGGCACATCGCCTGCATGAGTAGTAACTGCTAGTTTGATCGCTTATTTCCTCCCCTTCAAGAACAGCCGTCCATTTCCCGTCGGGGGGGGGATAACTGCCACGCCTGCACGATATCACCGCCGGGATACAGCAAGATGGCAAAGACCTGGAGATCAGAAACAACCCCGTCTGGAACATGGTCGATAGCCTCAACGCTCCCGTAGCCCAGACTCCGACGGCCACTCCGACTCCGGCGCAGCCAGCCATCACTCCATCCTATACCAATACTAAAAGGGCCGACATTCCGGATGACTACCACATCGAGACTCACGACATGACGGGAGATGTGCTCCAGCGTTTTCGGACGGGTAGACTCTCGAAGGTTTTTGAGGAAGAAGACAACGGCTGTGGTGGCTCAAGTAGCTGGACCTGTATTTGGGATAATAATGGGCACACTCTGGGCTCTGACATCTTCAACATGCCTTTAGGAGTGAAGGGAGGCTGCGTCGAGAGAGCGTTCATGACCGCAGCTAAAGGTCCCCGGCTCGGCAAATGTGTGCAAAAGCAATCTGGATAATGGCAACTTGTCTCGTTTGAGTTCTCTGGGAATCTGGGAACACGCTCGAGAAACTCGTCCTGTCGCTTACATGTATGATCACAATATATTCGCTCTATTTATTTTGCGTTCGTGGCCGACTTTGGGCTTTCCTGACTTTGAGGAAAGCTGTGAGGATAGGCTCGCGCAGATGGTCACCTGTACATTAGAGGAAGTACGGTCAGACTAGGTTCAGGCAAAGCCGGAGCATATACCCAACAGAACATAGCGTCTCAGTAGATATTTATCCTTGGCTCTTATTCTCTCCTTCCTCATATGTCATGCGCACCTAGTAACCGAATTCAACATAATCCACAAACCCCCTTCGGTTGACGAGAAACCTTAGGCTGTGAATATCCATGTTAATTTATCGGTAGTATGTCGATAAGCAGAGATCGCGGATAGCCAGATCAACTAATCGCTGGTGGAGACAAATCAGATGAATGGAGGAGAAGTCTTTTGTCCCTGCTAATATCTTCAACGAAAGGGATTGCAGGACGCTTTTCATGATGAGGCCATAGCCCTTCCTCGTACGCACATCACCCTTTAGACGCTAATAGTAAAGTGGAAAACACTATACAAGGCATGCAGCGCACGTACCGGTCAGGATTGTAGCTAGTTTGATCGAGATAATCGTGATCCATAACTAGGAGATTGAGACCCGAGGGAAGGTTGGCACTGGAGGCTGTAAAGCACTGTGGGGGAGCAAAAATCAGCAACAGTGCCTCTCAATCTTACCAACGATTGATAGGAGTCTGAATGGGAGTGACTCTGTTCTTGGTTTTCGATGCCTCGATCTGTCCGCACTGGGAAGGGCAGAGATCAAAGGAGATATTGCGAGACGCACATAGTAAGACGCGATGATCCTGATGATCTCATCCGATAGATTGAATTCCCGTAGGCACTACGATGGCCGCATGGGTAGGTGTCAGCGGATGAGTCGTTGGTGGCATTCTTTTAAAAGGGATGATACATGCCGAAGCCGTTGATAAAGGACAGTGAGGGCGAAGATCTTACCTTTAGATCATCGAACCCGTCGTTTTCGTGCTTGACATACTTTCGGCCTACGAGCTGACGTTGCCATTCCTGGTTCAGAACGTTGATATCTCGAACGCTCAGAATCTTTTCTTGTGGGTGGTTTGACATGAGGGGGACGATGACTGGGAGCATCTAGTTAGCTATGTTTTCCTGAGAAGGAAGGTGGTAACTTAAAGTAGGATAGCTCTAGCCTCAGCGCGAATCAGCGGACCGCTTCTAGCGTCATCCCCATCATTGTTACAGCGGCAGTGCGGCACATTAGTCCCTCTTAGTCTTAGCGGCTTTCAGCTGTCGATCAGAATAAGTACTCCGTCCAACCACATATGCCGCTTCAAATGAAGTGCACATCAATCTGCCTTACACATCAATCTGCCTTACCCTTCAAGATCTATCTTTCATCAAAGTGGAGCAAGCTCTGACGAGGCTACTTCCAGCGTTTGGGATGGGAGAACACGCAGTAGATCTAATCCAGGTTCAAGCACTTGGACAGCGTAGTACGCCATGAGATCGTCAATATTTGCAGGAAGCTAAAGTCCGCTACCCAGCGCTCCCTGATCGATACTTGTTTTATTTCCAGTATGGGTGCAGATGACCTACCGCAAAGTTTTGTGACTGTCACACCTCCACATCCGTGACCCTGCATGATTCATGCGCTACATCGAGGTTTGTATGGTTGCCTTGTGTTTATGCCTGCACTCTTCTAATCGTTCCAATCACCTACTTCATTGCTGCAGTATGGGACCTCAACTGGGACACGGGACTCGTCGTAAGCTGGCTGCTTCATCCTTGCTGATAGTCTCGCCAACGAAACAAACCGAGCTCAGATGGTGCCTAATCAAGACACAGCCGAACCAAGCCCCACTTCGCTGCTCAATGTGCTTCAGGCACCGTTAGGCACATCCTTTCTACTGTACCCGTTTATTACTTATTCTTCCACCAGAGATCATTTGGAGATTAGAAGATAAAGCAAATCGTGCTGTCTTGACCTGATCACACCACCCACAGTGGAACTATCGACGTGTGTCAGTCGACGATGGATTTTCAGAGAAAAGTGGCAGAATGAGACCCTGTGCTACCGGGAGAGCCACACATTTGCGAGTAGCTACAACGCTACATCGCTCATGCCTGAAAAGCTTGGTGCTTATGCGTGAAACAGACCCGTACCACCCCCTTGCAGGTTTATCTCTGGGGAATCTATGGCTAAACAACAATTTCGCCAGCATTACTCCCTCTATGAGAGACATCGATTTCGGCCCTCTCCATCTACATGATTTTATATCTTCATTCGAAACGTACAACCACCCCAGGAGCTGCTTGCCTGCTTATACGGTCATTCGGCCAAGTATCGACACAATCGGAATATCATGACAAAGGAAGCCATATCAGCAGCGGGTATCCCTCCACAAGGCGTGAGACCGAATTTTGACAATCCGCCATCTCTGTATCGACCAATGCTAGCTACCATCGTGCTGTGAAGCTCGCTGACGACTCTCTTCACTTTCGCACGACTCTTCACAAAATGGGCGATCTCAGCTTGGGCCTTGGAGGATCGTAGGTACATCCCAGTACTTCATTGGCGAATCACCATGAAACGCTAAATATCCTATAGATCTCTTGATGCTGGCGTGGGTATGTATTTCATATCGTCCAGTTGGGGACTTCCCTCCTAGAAGACAGGCATTCAATGACTGACATGAGAAAGGCTTTGAATGTGGCGTACGATTATATATTTCTAGTTCAAGGACGAGCAGGTACAGGACGCCATATATGGGATATTCGAGCATTGGACATGGTCAACTTGGCTAAGGTATGTGTTCAATGGTACATAATATAATTGACTGGAATCTCAAGTAACTCATTGAAAATAGTACCAATGGATCAGTTCGAATCTGTATAGCCCCACGATGTGGCTAGCTAAAACTGCTCTCCTTCTCCAGCTGAGACACATTTTCGCGCCGATGAGGAGTGGATCAATCTACTGGGCGATTCATGTGCTCATCTGGGGCAACCTGGCGTTCTACATCAGCACTTGGATCACGATTATCTTTCAGTGCATTCCTCAGGAAAAGATTTGGAACCCGGAGTACAAAGGTGGCCATTGCACTAATTACGAAGTGTCAGCTCTAGTAACGGGTATCGTCAACGTGATATCTGATTTCTTGATCCTGCTACTCCCACTAGTGGCCATATGGCGTCTGCGTATGGCGCCAAAGCGAAAGATTGGAGTCTTGGCAGTGTTTGCTACCGGGTTGCTGTCAGTGGAACTCACCCCTCTCTCAATCACAGCAGGGTATACGCTTACGATTTTTCACCTAGTGCGTTTACCTCAAGCATAGTTCGCCTCGCTTACACAATTAGATTCTTCACAAGCCGCGACGTAACATACATTGCCGCCCAAGTTGGCATGTGGACGTGAGTCTACACACACTTCTCTCAACATCCGCAATTCGATCTAGCTAATACACTGGATCCGTGGCAGTCTTGCAGAACTTGCCACAGTCATCTTGGTCACTTGCTTCCCTGTCATGCCTCGCTTTGCACAACTCATACTCAGTCGGCTCAGCCCATCTCGAGACACCGAGGCAGCCCCCTCGAACCAGGCGGGTAGAAACGTACCCGGTGGGGCCACCACACCTTTGGGCTTACATCTGACGAATGGATCGGAAGCGTTCGCCAAACGAGGGGACGCAGTGGCTCCGGCGAATAATCTATACATGCCTTTGGGTGAGAACGAGGAGATCAAGATAACCAGGCCATTGCATGGTGGTATTCAGCGGACTGTCAGCATTGAATTGACATCACGCGGATCGTCGGGCTAGATCGGTGTTGTCGATGAAAAGATGGGGGAGTCTTGAATGATAGATCGTTAGGATAGGAGCTCGGGGATTAAGCGATCGTACTTGGACAGATTTGAAAGACTAAAGCATTGAACATCATATACAATACCTTTGGCGCCGTATAGAGTCAATAAGGCGTGTTCGAATAATTTACGGCAAGTCATCTCGATAAGACTACCAAGCTCTATAAGCCTTGCCGTAAGGAGCTTCAATCATACATTGTTGGAATTATCGAACCAAAGGATGATCTAGATAACGTAATTGCGAAGGTCATGAAGAGTGAAGAGGTATAGTAGTGGCATAGAACGAGCCTCTGGAGCGTGGAGTGTGTCTAGCATGTGCACGTTAGAGTATCATTCGAGCATACTAGTAGATAGACTTACCGTTTTTTATGAGGATAACACACCCAGGGTAGCAGTGTAGGCTTGGGATCGAAACAGCTCGGGATGAGCCAGAACTCATTAGTAAAATTTAGAGGATTATGTCTAGAAGCTCTAGTGTAGATCTCGATGCATGGAAGCTTTGCTTTTGAAAGCTATGATGTTTTATTTTCTGCTAGCTAGGTTGCATTGGCAGTCGATATGAGGATGAGAGGATGATGAAAACTTTGTGCAGGCCCAAAATCAAGTTGGTGGACGCGTAGAATCAGGATCGTGTAATCATTAATCTAATTCTTTCAAGTGTGATCCTTCCGGCACAACAACTCTGGCAAAATTCATTCGTGCAGCTAGTAGCGAGTACATGAACATTCCCGTCGTTGTCATCATCTAGCTCTTATGGACAGTCATTTCTTACCAGGCCGCTCCCTGTGAGCCCCGCCTTAATCTCTGCGGGCATCTCACGCAGATTCAGGAAGCCTCTCCTCAGCAGGCGGGTTTGGATAAGTCTCCCCCTTATCCCCTCTCTTCCCCGCGTTCACCCCCTCCTCCTTAACCACCGGCCTCTGCTCCGGCTGCGTATCCGTATCGACCATCTGATTCCCACTCGCCTGCCCACTAGCTCCCACCCCCATCAGTCCCCCTCCCTTCTTTGAGCTCGTATGGCCTCCATCATGTCTCAACTCGTTGCTCGTTTGACCCTGGCCTGGATGACCCATACCGGTGTGTACATCGCCCGAGGTGGCGCCGCCGAGAGTGTCGGAGGCGGTGGTCTTGGTTGATTCTTTGCCGTGGGAGCGCTCGGTGAGGTCGTTGTTGGCTTGGCCGTGTACTTCGGGCGTGCTGTTGGGGGCGAAGGTGCGGTCTTTGGGAGCGGAGCCGGCAGGGAGGGTTTTGGCGTGGAATTCTGGGACGGCGTCGTTGCCTACGAGAACACCGGGCTTGTGCTGTTAGATGGGAAGGTTAGCAGCTGTTTCGAGTGATGGGTAGAGAAGTAGCTCACGCCATGGGTGGTCAAAGGCTCATCACGCCCAATGTGGGAACCAAATTCGCCGAGATTGTTGGCGTTGGCATCCGGGTTGCGTGAGGCAGACATGATGCTTGTTGTTGATAGTTGTGTTTTGAGCGTTCAATTCTGTTTACAGGAGGAACGGATGCGATGATTGCTGTTCGGATTAAAATTGAGATTGGCGAGGAGTTGAATGTTATACGAATCTTTGCATCACACGTCATTGAATATGTAAAACGCAAGACATATTACATCATCAACAGGGTTCTATCCGCCAAGCCCTCGTCCTATCAGCCTTATCCTCAGGTACATCCCTTAGTCCTAAAGTATGCAAGTCATGATATCCCGTTAGTTAGCCTCCGCGCTAAGATTGGAGTTTGCGGTACGCGAATCAGATACTCTAGACAAAGCCTTCTCAGTAATGAATTCTTGTCTGTTCTCCATCGAATGGTAAAGTACTTCTCCTTTAGGGAGCTGCACCGTCGGCTGTCGGCTGTCGGCCGTCGGCTGTCGCGCCAAAGGTTTCTCTTAGCCCCGGCTGCGATTGCCGGCTTTTCCGTTTGCAAATCGGGAAACCTTCCTTAAGTTCCTTCTCGAACCTCAACCATCCATCGTGCCTCAATTCTACGGTACCGTAGCAATCTTTCTTGCTGGCCCTATGTCTTTATACTATGATGCAGCACCTCTCTTGATGTCAGCACCAGATGCTGCTGGCTCGCTGAAGTCTCGAGTCTTTAGCTCCAAGGACCTCAAGTCTCCGCCAAAGCAAATCTTCGCTTTAGTGAGCGAAGCCTCCAAATGGAGTCCAGTGCTCGTTGATGTCATCGAAAAGTCGCAGCTGCTGCAGCTAGAGCGTAAGGTAAGCGCATTTGCATCCAACCTCTGTCGCCCAAATTGTACTGACTGACGGCAAGGTCTATTCGAGTAGCTGTCTCCAAACCTTGCCCTCCTACTTGTCCATGACCTTCTCCTCGCGAAACGAGGCGTCTCCGCCCCGACATCACATCCCCTGAGGCTAGCTGTTGAGAGGAACAAGGCGCGTCTGCATGCCGAACTTACGAAAGTCAGGCTGAAGAAGGGGTTCGTGTCGATCGAAGATCTGAGAGCCAATATAGAAACCGGCGACGCTTGGCTGGACCATAGCAATGAAAGGCAGACTACCCGTGACAGTGAAGATAGTGTCTCAACGGGCCAATGGGCTCATCCACGATGGGTGCGAATGAATACACTCAAGACGACCATGCATGATCAACTCAAAACCACATTTGTGGAGTACAAAAAAGTCGATTCTCTAGTACAGCTTGTCAGAGGTGCCTCTAATGCTTCGATTAAGCTGGTGTATGTAGACAGCAATATACCGAATCTACTGGCGCTTTCAGCTGCTACAGACATATCCAAGACACCTGCCTACTTCAATGGCCTTCTCATACTGCAGGACAAAGCGTCGTGTTTCCCAGCCTACTTACTAGACCCAGACCCTGCGGATGGAGATATCATCGATGCTTGCGCTGCTCCGGGCAACAAAACGACACACCTAGCCGCGATCCTTCGGGAAAAGAGTGGCACCGTGCGGAATGACAGGATTTACGCCTGTGAACGAGACGCGGTTCGCGCAGCCACTTTAGATCAAATGGTACATATAGCAGGAGCCGGCGAAGTGGTGATAATCAGAAAGGGTCAGGACTTCCTCAGATTAGATCCTAACAGTAGCCCTGGGAGCAATGTGGGATCCTTATTACTAGATCCAAGCTGCTCTGGGAGTGGTATTGTTGACCGTGATCAACCGCTTAGGGTCGTTCTTCCAAGTATGCGACCCACTGATCCACTAGGGGCTCAATCAAAGAAACGGAAGAGAAAAGCCGACATCAGCACTCAGCCAGTCCTTCAGGCGCAACGAGAAGAGATCCCAATCAGCGAGTCCAAGCAGCCAGATCAATTAGCTGCTAGACTCACAGCCCTGTCTACGTTCCAGCTGAAGCTACTTCTGCACGCCTTTCAATTTCCCAAAGCGCGCAGGTTGACCTATTCTACGTGTTCCATCTATGCCGAGGAGAATGAGCACGTCGTCATGAAGGCATTGGACTCTTCGATCGCAAAACAGCATGGCTGGCGTATCCTGCGAAGAACGGACCAGATATCGGGTATGAAATCTTGGGGAATCCGAGGAGACCCCCAGGCTTGCAAAGTTGTTGCTGCTAGTGTATGCCCGGAGGAGGTAGCAGAGGCATGCATTCGATGCGAAAAAGGCACTCAGGAAGGCACTCAGGGGTTCTTCGTCGCCGCATTCGTCCGAGAATTTGATAGCGGTGTGAAAGAACAGGTGCTGGAAGAAGAATGGAAAGGTTTCGGGGATGATGGCGGTGACAGCTAAGATAAGTATCGTATGTGAAGATTTTCCTTCGAAAGACTTCTCAGCTTCTGTCGCAATGATAATCTAAATCTCATGATGCTTCCTTAATGTTACCATCAAAGTCAATATTGACAGACGATTTACTATCTGCCAATTCAGCTATCTCTTCCTCTCACAGTAACAGTCCTACGACATGATCCTAATACGAAAGACCTTCTTCGCCCCTAAAGCTCTCTCTGTCCGCTACTCCAGCTTCCGACTTGATCAACTCACAGCGTGAGGCCTTTTCAACTTAAATCTCCGTGCGTGACTAAGAGCAAAGCGGCGACGCGTTGAACATATCAAAAATTTCACTCTGTCATGACCTTTACCAACATGCAGCCATCACATTAGCCGTTCGGCACCGTCTCCAATCATGATCATCCTTTCATCACCATGCATTCCTTACCCTGAACGTTTCTCGCTTAAGACTCCTGCGTTACCAGTAATCCAGAAACTTTATGACGATCGCTTACTCGACCATGTGGTTCATGCCTTACTCAATTTCTCCCCCTCCTGGACCTTCTACAGCTAATACTTCCAGAGTCCGATAGCATAGACCTTGTTCAAGCCAACTGCGTTACAGCTTACGGCATAGCTAGACTGTTTTGGATAATTGTTTGGTAATGGGAGTCACTGACTGCAGTGGGGAAATTGAGGCAGATGCGTGTTGGCTTTGCGGAAATTTTGTATCGGAAGGTGGGAGGTTAGGAGGTAGTTCATGGAAGGAGTGGAGCGCGTTGGTTTGGGGGATTGTGGTATGGATTGATGGAGTGAGCTTCAGATGGTGGGGTTGTATTTCGAGAGTGGAGAGGTGGTGAGTGGTTGGCTTTTAGGAGTGGGAGGTGATTGTGGGTTTTGATGTTCGAATGCATCTGGTACATGATCAACCAGTACGACTTGACTGTGATTCTTGGTATTGGAATGCATAAGGGATATGATGACATATCACACGCGTCTACTGGGAGAGTGGGAATTTCTTTGTGTTGTCTGTTGGAATTGATGTTGATCTCCTTTCTGTACACCTCTGAGTTGGCATATTGTTCGCTTCCGTGCTGGATATATAACCTTTACTTTGTGAGTTGAGATCTGTGATCGATTACGTCTAACTCTCTGAGCAAGAGTCATGATTACTAATAGAGAGTGAATACGGGTACGCAGCTCACTGTCTCCCTATAGAAATGTGTATTGTACTCCCCTTGCGTGGCAATTAAGGCAAGAGGGTAATGCTATGGAATACAACAATAGCGCGTCAGATACCCCGGCTCGCGAATTTTGGTCCACCAGGAGCATCCACTCTTTCGCAATAGAATGTCGTCATTGACACATCTGTAGGATCAATCTTCGCACTTTGAGGCCGTAGCAGACCGCTATGAGATGGCGTAGGGGAGTTCGGTATCGGTGTTCCTACACGGTACGGGTTGAACACGGAGTTCTGCACGCCTATGACATTGTATAACCAACTTGCACAGCGCCAACGGTATGTTATGGAGAAGACTGGAAGCTTGATGAGGAGAAAGATCAGAAACGCGCATCACAGAAAGGAATCAATGATAAAGCCTAGGAACGCCATGACAGGTCTTTTTTTCTGGGATGGATTTACCTACCGTCGTACGACGCGTTGCTCGTGCAGATTTGAAAATCGATGTTGAGCTTATAGGTGGTGGGATCTTTGAGATAGGACAGGGGGCTTTCGTAATAATAGGACAGGGCCTTGTTCGCAGGAAGTCGAAGAAGTTGCCTTGAAAGTGAGTCATTGCGGCGATGGTGACAAGGTGTTCCTGTAGGTTCTGTGAATGCTTTGATGAATGAGAAACTCGAAAAGCACAATAGTAGTCGAAAGTTGCATTCGAACTTGACACTACCATCATGGGACAAACACCAGAAGGGTCAGTACTTTGTTGATCCGTTGACAACATAGGTCTTGACCTCTTTCGTTCCCGTGACCCCGAAGTGGAACATCGTTGTTATTTAGTTAAAAGGCAGACACAGGTAGCGAGTTCATAAAAGCAGAATATGGATGGTGGTAGATAAAGAATATAATATATCTTAACTCAGTTAGATAATACAAAGTTGATCGAACCAGGAATGTCGATGCTTGAATCCAATATGAAGTCCTGACAAACATACATTCTCAATAGGCTAGATGAGATTCGCGGACTGGTTTGACATATATTGTTGGAGTTCAGATTGGGTACCGCAATTCGATGGATTCTGTGATATCTCAGCGTCTTTGGCGTCCTTAGGCGATCCCTAGAGGGGATTTCACCGTGGCACTTAAGGATCGTAGTGTTCATCCAATACCAATATCTTATCTGTGCCAGGATCATCATTATCCTTAGAGAGCCAGAGCGCGCGGTTCCAGGTCATAGTGGACTAGGAATTTACTCCGCTTAGAATCCTAGAGGACGATATTCCAGTTGTTGTAGCGGGCTTATAGAGCCACCGCCTGTGAATGTTTCCGCAGGTCTTTCATGCCGAGAAGAGCCAAGAAAAGACACGATTATGAGCCATTCATGCTGTATCAACGGTACCCCATTATCTGCCAGGCCTTGCTCTATTCGTCCTCGACCACGACCTTCTTCACATCCGTCGTAATGCCATTGCTAGGCAAAAGCATTAAGTACACGGTAGTAACAATAAACGTAAAAAGCCCACCGCAAGTCATTGAGGAGCTTTGCCCATAGGCAGTCGAGAACACGCAAAAGGAACGCTGGCAACCAAAAGCACAGCTTTCAAAAGATCCAAGCTGTAACTAGCAGTAGCACAGAAGTGGTCATGAGCGAGCAAACTGCTAGAAGAACAAATTCCCAGTTCCACCACGGGACATCGACGCAAGATTTTGCCGTTGGATAGATCGACCATGGGTGGCTGGTGGTGTCATCCCTTAGGGTGGTTTGGTGGCATATCTGGAAGGTGAGGGTTGAGATCCAGTTGCTGCTTTGAAAGAGGTACGCGTGGTAGCTTCGAGCTGTGCCGTCGATGAATGAGGGGTAGATTTTGCGGATGAGGTGTTCAGCTGCTGCTGCAGCTCCGTTCATGTTGATGTAGTAGATATACATACTGCTTGTGTTTGCGGATTCTATACATTGGTGCGGGATGCTCACAGCTTTGTAATTTTGTGGATCGGCCTATAAATGAAGGATTCCGTTTGCGGCGATGAAGGTGTAGTCAGACTTCGTTGCTTTTGAGAAATCAAAGAGCAATAGGGCCTTCCTTTGTCAGGTCGTGAAAGTTCGCCACTTCCGGATGAGATTCGAGCTTAAGTCTTAGCGTAACACCGACATTGACAAAGATGGACTAAAACACATGGTAGATCTAGCGCAGGTAGAAGATCGTTGCACCCATCAACTTCTCCCAGCAAGAGAACGACACTTGTCATAGTGATCCTGACGACGCAAGACCGAATTTACCCTTGAGAGTTTTCGAGGTTGGCAACCAAGATATGAAATTCCTAGACCCAGTCAAATGCTTCCATCATGGTCCATGTGATTTTCGCGACCTCTGAGCCAGTCCCCACATTATCTCTTCTGAGATATAGCTTCAATGTCCAAAAACGTTGAATACATACTGAGTGAGGGAATACTTCTCAATACTGAAGTCGCAGGTGTCGTCATGGTCCAGTAGTCGAAACACGCGTAACCCATGGAGATCGGCAACCTGCAAGACCCTTCAATGTAACCACTGCAATCACAGTGTTGGCCGCAGCTGATGCTGCTCATAATATTCCACCTGTCGAGTTCAGCTCCCATCAATCAAGAAACTCCCGTGCCATATTCCTCCCCTTCTGCCCACTGACAGCGTCCAGCTTTACAGCGCAGAGCACTATCTCCATCCCTACACCCTCGGTCTCCCTCGCCTTCGGGTTCAAATCCACCCTTGGCTGCACCCTCATTCGCCACTGTCCCTTCTTGACGATCCATTCGCCATATTCATCCAAGCTGCCTCTCCGTTTCCTTTTCTTTGTAGGAGGCGGTCTCGCACTCGACGGGCGTGCTTGCGGACTTGGCCCAATAGACATGGTAGGTGTGGCTAGTCTGGAGGAAGAGCCGGAGGGAGGGTCAACTTCGATGTCGAGATTGTATTGATGATCGGGTGTGCCATCTTCCAGTGTATGATCCTGGCCATCGAGTATAATGTGTGCGTCGGAGCCGATACGGATCTTGACCATATCTTCGCTGAGCGGCGTGTTTGCAGGGCTAGCAGGTGCGGCGGAAGCGCCGCCAGAGGACATCATGAGGCCCAGTGGGAGATTGCTGGGGAGATTCATCTTATCGGCTACGACCTGGAAAAGGGAGGAGATGCGCGCTTTGGTGTTGCCGTAGAATTCGGCACGCATGCTTCGAGGATCGATTTTCGTTTCTTGGTTGCCTATTTCGATGATTGATTCGTAGCTGTTTTCGTCTACAAAGGGACGGGAGTAGTTGACCCAGCCTCCGAGAGGAGATTCATCCGAGGGTGATGCGTCGCTAATGAAGGAAATCCCCGATTTGTGGAGGTCTTCGAGACGCATCAGTATTTCTGAAGTGCCGCGTTCGGCGTTGTAGGCAATATTGTGGACGAAGATTCTATGCATCAGACCCTTCAACCCATAATACTTGCAGTCACCAAGAAGTTCGGCACGGTGGTTTGTGTCTCGTATTGTCAAAGGGTATCCTCGGGCGAGGTGGATGAGGTCTTCGAACACTGCGGCTGAGCGCATAGGTACGCTTTGGGGTTGCACCGCTGGTGGTCGCATCAGACCTCTACTCTCGAGCCCTGGAAAAGCGTTATCACGCGAGCTGAGGAAGCCTGCGAAGCCTAGGGAGAAGAAATTGGAGGAGTTGCCGGGACCAGAGAACGTGTCTCTCGGCAGCTGGAATTGCTTTCCGCCTATTGAGACATATATCTCGGATTCAAAGAGCTGGGAAACCAGCCGTGGTAGACTATAGAATTGTGCATCGGCGTAGAGCTTGACATAATGAGAATTGTCACGAGGCACGACCCAGTATCCTACCAGCATGATTAGTAGCCAGCCAGCTTCGCCGCTCAAGGAGTATACCTTGCAGATGCCGGCAAATGTCCGCGAAGGTGTCTGGATCTCGGTCAATGAAAAGTGTCTTCAATTCGCCAGCGCCTTGTTCAGTGAGACGCATCTGCCTCTCGAAGTAAGAAGAAAAGTAGGAAGGCGCTCTAGAGGTCTCAGTATATTTCCAGACCGAATTTCCGCTCAAGCTGCTTGAACTTACCATCGGACATGATCGAAGCCCCAGAAAGCCTGACGAGCCTCCATCCTATCTGTATCGCAAATGACTTCTCTGCAGGCAGTGTAGGTTGTCCGTCCCGCAGCAACGCAGCATCTCCAGTTCGCAACACGCCCGGTGTCTGGATGGGACCTTTCCCGTTCGATGAAGATGGTGTTTGCTTTCTGGTCACGGTTTCGGAAGTGAAGTTCTCCAGCTCTGGTCGTGATTGCCCGGATCCATTAGAGCGCAATGACGGTCCCTGTGCATCATCAGCCAGCCATGTGTCCTGCATATGGTTCTCCACCGAGAACATCCCTTCATATTGTGTCATTCCAAGCCAGTGTCCAACTCTTGCACTGATTCAAAGCAGCCGCGTGGGAGTATCCCTTTCCCAAGGAGCCCAGCTCAGAAGGCGCTTCGTATGTCTTCCAGGGTTAAGTAGATTTTGCCTAGCAATGCTCGTACTCAGCTGGCGTTCTCTGGCCAGGCGTCGCCGGCGTAAGCAGCTAATCTGGGAAGCGAAAGGCCGATCTGCCCACCAGTCACCACTTGGCACAGCTCCTTCGAGGTGAAATGGATGACACGAAGTGAGGATGTACTCAGTATGTTGAGGGTGGGAAAGAGGGCGCATGTTGGGCCCTCGTCCGGCGCTGGCCGTCAAGTCCAATGTATCGAGGTTCGAGCAGCTTGAGCTTGGACATTTTGGTGAGTTCGTAACGGTCCCGATGGCGCTAGTAACAGTCCCACGGCGCTAATTAGTAAGTTCGGAAATATAAAGTAGACATTTAGATGTCCTTCGAAATTTTCGATACTAGGGTCCACAAGGCCCTTGATAGTCATTAAACCTAGCTATAAATAACTCCTTGGAAGTAACTTATATCACTAACGCTATTAGCCTAACAGGGTATTATAAGGGCGTATATGGAATTAGAAGGTAACTTAACTAGTACTAGCCGCTAGCAGTCTATCCGTACTTTAGAAAGTCGCGTCTCTTACCTATCTCATGCTTTAGTAATAAGTCACACCCTTACTAAAACTCGGAAGCTAGTTTTTTAGGGTTAGAGGCGCTTATCATATAAGCCTATGAAAGCTAGTTTGCCCAGCCGTTAAGAAAAGGTTAACTTCCGGAACTCTAGTGAGGGTGTGACTTATCGCCGAAGCATGGGATATGTTGTCCGCTAGCCACGAGCCACAGCTTCCTTCTAAATTAAACCCATACGGGTGCATGGCTACCACAGCCGTCGAGAGGTGATAGAGTGGCTTAACGGGCTGATGTATATGCGGACTCACCCTCCTTCTGTGGCGCTTGGATCGCTTCGCACACCGGAAGTCACAATCTTTCACTTAGATTTTACCGCCTATATGAATCGTTCTGTTTTCGCTTTCTGGTTCTGACTTACAGAAACAAAAAGCCCTTTTCACCTTCGTCCGCTCACTCCTCATATCATGATGTATGTTCTTCTGCTTAGTTCTATGTTGGCTTGCTCGATCTCTGCGAGCCCTTTGATTTATGATGGCGTTCAACCAAGAGCCCAAGCTCCCAGCGTACCGAACGCAATACTTGCCCAAAGCAACCTATCTTCTTCTTCGCCACCTTGGGGTCCTCCTGAATTTGAGGTAAACTTCGACCTACCGCCAAGGCGCCAGAACCTTCAACAAGAGGCGTGCTTTATGAATGCCGTCCAAATGGTTAGCGAGCTAGCCGCCGGAGACTTCGAAGAGCATCTCCCTGAGCCCAGGCAGTTCTGGCGCCTCCCACAGTATCCTAGGATGGCAATTTCAGTTGCTAAGGCAGAAAATATGCAAAATCTCCGGCGAAAATTCGTGCTTTGGGGCATGGCCAGGGCTATGAACCAATTTATCACAAACGGTCGGTTCGAGGCTGCCATTTTTGAACTCGTATGGCGGGGTGTAAATGTGGGTTCGATTCTCTTTCTCGGAGGCACTCCTGGATTAGATACCGAACCCACACTGGGGAACGTCACAGGGAATATGACGGAAACAACAAATGCCACGTCCACGTCGGTCACCCTAGACAATTTGACCTGGGACTTTGAACTTTTCGGCGACCAATTGGGCCTGCAAAGTATCAGCATGGGTGCGATCGGAGCTCTGATCGAAGCCGCCGAGCATACCGCCCACAACTTCGACCACTTCGTAGGGAGTTTTGGTCCTGACAGTGCAATCTGGGTTTTTATTGCTAGTGCGCGGCCAACATCGTTCAGCAAAAGCTTGCTTGTCGCCTCGATAAATGCAGCTGTTCGGTACGCTGTGAGGCACCAGGATTACCGCCAGAACAGATTTGGGATCAAATTGGATGGAGTGGAAATCGCTCGCGGTGCGACCGATCTTTTTCCTGCCCCTCCAGGTTTGTCTGCTGGTGTTGGTACCAACTTGACGACTTCGTGACATTGGTCTGCGAGTCTCCGGTAAAGCTTGTTCGAAGCTCATCAATCAATGTACACACACTTTGTGCGAAAAGCAACTGCATTGCATCTCATGATCTCCCGGCATTGAAGGACTGTGAACCACCATTGACTTAAACAACTGAGAGGTTTCGACCCTGGGTGTTCACTGACAAGTATGACCGTATCCAAGCTAATAGGCGGACATACAGCGTCCATAGTCTGGACTTTGTCTAGTATATCGGGTATCGCATGGTTCTTTTTGAACACGCGCTCAGGCGCATGGGTCTCTTAGTCGCTTTGATCTTTATGCTATCTAGACGAGAAATAATTCTGCGATGTTATGTAACAGCGGACAACATCTCAATCAAATAGTCGACATTACGCTTCCATAGGACATAAATTGCAGATATTGAAAGCATGCGTAACCTAGAGGCCCCTATCTTCGTTCTTTTACGGTTGCTGTGCTCTTCGCCCGCGGCGACATCGTTCACCAGTACTTCTGCTTCCAACCTTTCGCTACTCAACTCAACTTCAACCATCAAGTGCGGCCAATTCACCGAGGTCGAATACCCAGTTCCAAATTCCGAGGTCACATTATGTCTTCCCAAAGTCTACAAGCCCATCCAAGTACCCGATCGCATTGAAGACTTCATTCATGACGCCATGTATTACAACAACAAAGCAATCGCGCGCTCTGGAGAAACACCAGTCAAGGGGAAGGGCTCCTACAGATTCGACTTCCAGCTGGATATGGTACTCACAGTCCAGAGCACTCCGCAGTATATAGCATATCTCGACCGTTATGTCATTCGACATCTGCTTGAGGGTTTATACGACTATTTTGTGACGGAGAAACACCCCTTCGGCGCCTTTAGATTCGAGGTTTGGCTGAAGATCGGCGATACAGGGTGGAAGGAGATAGGTCAAGGGTTGTTCAGTACTGACCGACCGTGGGTTACGACCAATCTCTCGCTGGTCAACGAATCGCACTATGGAATTAGTTGCCAGTGAGTATCGATAGCCTAGTACAGCAAGTTCTCACAGTAAACGCTTGGAAAGCACAGTATCTGGGTATTAAACGAACGCTTTCGACGCTCGAAACAACGATGAATCATTGATACGTTTACCAATCCGCATGTATTCCTTGAGCGTTCTTTGGGATGCATTTAGCGTGTGGAGGATCGTTGGGAAACCTCGACACTAAACACGTAAATTTCTGCCCCTATTTCTAAATAGAAGTCTACGTATTCCATTAGTAGTAGTTAACTTCCAATAAACAATCACAATAACATTCTAGATACATTATTCTAGAAATCTAAAATCTAAAACCTAACGTCGTGATACGTAACTAAATGATTAATATAAGACTACGTAGATATAAGTAGGATAGATACCTAATAATATCCTACTCTTATTATACTATAAACCTACTATTATCTTACTATAAGCCTACTACTATCTTACTATAAGCCTATTACTATCTTACTATAAGCCTATTACTATCTTACTATAAGCCTATTGTTACAGCCTGAACCCGCGGTTCTTGTACTACGCTTAGACGAAGCACTTCTCGTCACGATCAGTGGTATCAGCACTGATCCAACTGATCCAGACAAGTCAGTGGTATCAGCACTGATCCAACTGATCCAGCAAGTCAGTGGTATCAGCACTGATCCAACTGATCCAGCATTTCCTATGTCTATATAAGTGGCGATGCTTTCCAGTAGATAGGAGCTTCGTGCTCAACTCATGTTACCAACCTAGCTATCTCCTAGACACTGAACACAATACTATTGTACCAGACCAGCCTAGCACGAAGCCTGCCTATCCCGTCCTTGACACTCCTCTCTAAGAGATCAATCCCAGACCCCGATCGACCTTCGGACGACAGGGTCGTAACACCTATTACTATCTTATATTAATATATCTAGAATATTACTATAACTACTCTTTATAAGGTAGTTATATTAATATTCTAGATATATAAATATTAATAGTAATAATAGTTAATCCTAATAATAGTAATAGTAGGTATATTATTAATACTAGTAATAATATATATAATAAGTATTATAAATACATTAATACTACGTAGTTATATATTATTTAATTATATATAATAACGTTGAATTTTATTAACTATTTATAAAAGTTGATTTTTAAAAGTATATATCTACTTATACTTCCCTAGTAATATAAGTTTATAAAGTCTTAATTTATTAAACTAAAGTAATAGATAATCTTATCTAATCTATTTTTAAGATTAAAACTAGTTTATCTATGAAAATATTTAGCCTCTTTAAAGTACTTATAGTTAGTTTTATTTAGTTTAGTAGAAATATCCTATATTATTACTGTTAAGCGCTTAGAGTAGGCTTATTTATAATTAGTTACTTATAAGTTTTCTAAATTATATAAAATTAGCTATATTAACTAGGAGGAGGAGAGGCTTATAAATATATCTTACTAGTTTACTTATAATATAGATTTTATTTTTATAATCTATTTTAAGATTTATTAATTATTAAGTAAGTTAAAGAGGTTTTTAATATCTTCCTTAAGAAATAGCTTAGCCTAAGCCTAAATTTTTTAAAAACCTTAAATTAAAAACTATTAATATATTACGTATATATAATTGAAATTAATGTATTTTTAGATTTTTTAACTACCTACTCTAGCGTACTAATATTACTTAGATAATATATAAGTTCTCTCTCTTATTATAAGTAGATCTAAGTTTTTTTAATATATAAGCTTATATCTAATAAGAGATATAAGTAATATATATACTTATTAGTTAAGTATAATAGGTTATTATCTAGTATTAATATATCTACCTTTATATAAAAGGATTTATATATTTTAAAACACTTTATATATATATACTAAGATCCTACTTAATTATTTATTAAGTTAACCTAGACTAAATTCTAATATATACTTACTAATATTTAAGCGATCTTATAGTTCATACTTTACTAATAACAAATTACCCTATTCGCTAATTGAAGTTAGAAGATTCTATCTCGCCTACGTATTATTAATGCAGGATTCAGCTAAAATACTGCTATTTCCTTGTTTAGTATGACTTGAAAGATAGTGTTAACTCGTTACACTCTCTACGCCTCCCACGAATGTATGAGAAATTCTCCCTTCGGTTAGCGCGTATCATATTTCCAATCATCACTCTGGATTTTATTTCCCATGTGCACCGGGATTTCATAAAGTCAAGGGCAACCTAATAGATTTTCAGCTTTGTTCAAGATGTGTTGAGGGGAATATCGATCACGTCTCCTCCTGATATATATCTTCTATCATCCCCACATAAATAGCGCAATGATACTTTTGAAAGATACTGTACATGAAGAAGTAAATTACACGGGAGAACATCCGATTAGCTACGAGAAGTAGGATGAAGAAGACAATAAAGAGATACAGTGAGGCTAAACTAATATTTACTACTTCAAGTGCCTCTACTTTGCGCCATCAATGCGGGGCCGCCTATACAGCTAAGTAGTAACACATTGATTGGCTGATTTTGAGTTTACAGCGGCGTGAGCGTTCACGCAGGGACACCCGTCAGCTGAGTCGATGTAGGCGCCAGCCTGGGTCCACTTTGCCTCTACTGCTAGGTAGGTCAATCGATATTTAGAGGACTGGTGGTGAATTTCACGTGGGCAGCCATTGCCAACACCCGACAAAAGATCTCTCTATCTTAGGTATGGCCGAACTGAACCTATCTGCCGGACGAGATTTGTGCAAGCCGAGCTACAGCCAGGTAGCGAACCATCGTCAAGACCGGGGATAATGATTGTTTACCGAAGATCTGCAAGATATCAATCAATCCGAGACAGCCTTGATTTCAGCTTGCTCTGTCATCAACACGACGCCTCCTTGCCAATCCCACCGAGGCTGGAATGCTTGAGAAAGGAGAAGCGGTGAGAATCTCAGTATAAGGTAGAGTCCACGGCTTCTATGTCGCGGAAGCGCTCTGGTGTACACGAGTGACACAGGTTGTCATTACTGGGTCAGATGGTTAATGTACTTATTGCCCGTGGTACGATAGAAGACTTGGGATCTGTGTTCTGGCGGCTGGCCGCACTGTGAAAATTGAGTCCACATGGCACTAACACATCTGATTACTGCAAAGGTAATGTAAGTCTCGCTTGCCTTGAGATTATTGCAGGTCGTGCAACTTTCGGCAAGGTCAATTTGCCAGAGCTCACATAGTTGAGACCAAACAGTAATAGAGCAATCAGAATTCGCCTGCGATCCTTTTGCCAAGAAGGAGCGTATTGTGCTAGGTTTGTCACTCTGGTTTTTGGATCATCCATAAGCTCTTTTGGAGACCACAAGCAGAGAAAACTGGTGCAGAGGTGTCTCAGCTGATATGTGGATAGTATTTGGACCAGTCCGGCGTTGTGTAAGCTCCTGGTGGAAGTCTTGCAAGCTGTAGGCAGCATTCAACAATCAAAAAAATCCTAGCTGGTATGTACGCCATTGGAAATAACATGATGATGGTGTAGAGAGGCGTGAGGAGCGGTCCGAGAGAAACAAAACCCAGCAGGGTAAGGCTGGCAGCTGGCAAGATTGACGCCTCATCAATTTTGTCTTCAAGGAAGGTTGTGAGTCTGTCTGCGAAGCCTAAAGGGAAGCCGAGTAGTACAAAAAATCCGGACATTACGAGAAGTGAAGCAGAGGCGCGCCAAAGGAATTGTTGTGGTTCTGAGCCGAAAGGTGCCTCCCAAGCCAAAAGATGCAAGCCACCATAAAGCCCTGCGGCAACTGAGACGGTCAGTAAGCGTATGTCGAGAGTCACGTCTCCTTCGAGAAAATCGAAGAGAGAGAATGAGGTCCCAGGCCAATTCCCTATGCGCCTGCCAACCCCATTGTAAAGACGAGGTGTTGAACTCCTGGCAAAGGGATCATGTTCTCGGAATTTCGGTCGATACTTCTGCCAGCCACGGGAGACAAGCTCCCAGCGTTTGAGATCCAGAGATCGGAAGGTGCATTCTTTATGTATCGGTTCGTGGCCTCCAATTTGCTTTGGAAAAACGAAACGGTCTTTCGATGCAGGGAAAGCGCGACACCAATCGGCTTGAGTATAGACGTCTATGCACCTGAATCCGAATATAGAGTCGCCTTTGCGGACTTGGACTGCTTCGGATGATTGTGAATGACTACGGAAGTCTAATCGGCTCTTGTTTACACTGTCCGGAACAGGATCCCAGCGCAGGATTGCTCGAAATTGATTCTGATGCTCTTGACGCCTCGCCAAAAGCCGACCGTCAAAAATGTCTTTCCATCGAGTAATGACTCCGTCCCCATACTTTTGGCCTCGACTCAATTCGGTCTCCTCCCAGTCCGCGTAGTACCGGCTGAAGTGGCGCCTGAATAAGTAATGCGAAACAAATCTGTCCGAAGAGTTCTCTCCATTGCTCGTGACGCACATTAACGCGCACATCTCCCAGGCTTCATCTCCGACTATCAGGCTTGGAGATTCAATGTCCAGAGGTTTATGCCACCATAATGCGTACGTTAAAAGCGTGCATACGGCATGGGCGAATGTGTTAAGCTCAAGGAAGCTGATGTCTTGGTCCTGAGCCACTCGGACAACGCATTGCACACAGAACCAGATGGCTTGTAGGCACACAAGGACCTTCGCAAGGCTATCAGCCTTGCTCTTATCTTTAATATCTTCTTCCGATATATCAGGTACGAGAGATGGAGCATGCTTCATTATATAGCGCAAGCCTTGGAGGCGGACCGTAAGACGAGTCGTTTCAAAGGGCAGGAACTTGGCTGGTGCGCTAGAAGTATCAAAGGCGAATCCACCCATAAGAGCGTAGAAGCTATGCACATGCGTCCATCGATGCCGACGATCTGTGATATTCGACTCACGCTCACTTGGGACCGCGTCGTCAGATACGGGCGGGTTCCTCCTAGGCCGGAGCCAGCGTAGCAGCTTGGGCCAATCTGACGCTTGCTTCTCCCCGAACCGAGCCTGCATCTCTTTAGTCAATCTCAAAGCCGCTCGCCGTTGTTCCAGTGCTGTAAATACAACCATCTCGGGCGCAAGCAGTCCAGTGAAGAGCCATCAAAGTTTACGCCACCTTTGATTGATCGTCCCTTGGTGTTCAGGGATGTTGAGGTGTAAGGCAGTGTACAGACAGAGACAAAGCGTAATCACGCAGCTTGAGATAATATCCCATGTTCCGCGAGTGTTCGGTCCCTCTTGCCAATGTACCGGTGGAACAGTAGAATTGTGGTGAAAGAATGTCGATGTCGACTGGTTCATATTTGCCGCAGCTGGTGACTGTCAACCAACTTGAACCACTGGAGGTCCTGCCGTCGTAGTACCAGTCAATGTAAAGACCAAATAGGGCCGGTAGATAGACGTATTCGTGTATCAGAAGCGCCAACAATTCTGCCCAGGGTTCGGAGGGCAGCTACGGAGGACAGCGAGGATTATATATGTTCAGCACGTCGCAAGAGGTGTGCGATGCCTTGTGTAAGACGACAAGGCTGCGGTCAGCCTCATGAAGCACGCCTTACCATCCCTCAATGCTAGTCCCGTCACACTGCATGTCACTTGCATGTACCATGCTCTAGGCTTGGGGGCCCGTGCACCGCGTGCTGCAGTGCCTAGGGAAGATTGTTCGCGCTCTTGAAGTCGCTCATACAATACAACCCTTCGTCTTCCCCCTACGGTACTAACCCTCGGTGGTCGTATGAGACTATTGGTAAGATCAGTAGACCGAGTTCTCGGTTGGACGGAGGACTGAATTTTTTGGTGGCCTTATATTGGGGGTCGCAAATTAATTCGGACACTAACAAAGATCCTCAGTATTGGAGTCGGCTACGGACAGGCTACTGTTACCGAATTATAGGCAATATGCAACCAACATCTTGTGCTAGCTTGCGACTCTGGCTAGATCACACAGAGATTCGGGGCCCAATGCATGCACAATCTGGCTGCTTGGACCAAACATCGATAAAGTAGGTATAGCTAGAGTTGAACCAAGACCATTTGGACAATGCCACAATGCCCGTGGTTTCAGACAACACCCAAGACCACCGAGCTCTTACAAAGACGAACTGTACGAGCCTTCGACCTCAACGATTTTCTGCACCGCCTTTCTGAACCCATCAAGCGCTTCAATCCTGTCAGCATAGGCCCAAAGTTTGGGGTGATTCTCCTTTGAAAAGGCCGACCTTCCCTTCGCCGCCCCCAATGGGAAGCTCATCAGAATATCAGCACCCGTCAGCTCAGTACCACAAAGATATTTTCCATTGTTGGGAGATGAGGCGATCTGACTTTCGAGAAAGTCAAAATGCATTTTGAGATTGGGATTGAGGAATTTGGACTCGACGGCGCCCGTCATCATCAGCACGATAGGTTTGATAAAGAATGGTGACTGTGCTTTGATGGCTAGCAAGCGCAATTAGCAAGTCTCGTATCAACAGTTTGGAGGTGCTTGTCTTACTATTGAAGACCAAGGCCATGACCAAAAGCGGCATGATACTTCCTTCTGCGTAGTGCATGAGGTACCTGTAACGGGTCCATTCCTCGGTCTCGCCGCCAACTTGGCCTTCTTTGCCTCTCTGGTACCTCTCCGGAGCAAGCCAGGTTCCGAAATGGTCGATGAGATACTCGACGATAAAGCCGGATTCCGCAAGCACTAATGGCTTTTCTGTGGCTTCGGATTCTATCGTCACGACTGGTGCCTTGCCCAGTGGATGAACCTCCTTCAGCTCTTTGGGCGCGAGCTGATTCTGACGCTTATATGTCTTGATTTCGTAGTCGACCTTCAGCTCCTCTAGGAGCCACAGAATACGTTGCGAGCGGGACCTATCAAGCCTTTTTTTACAGTAGATCGATCAGCATCAGACAAGCTGATCGAGACGAGCTTTGGCGACCATTTCACTGCCTTCTTGGAAACATCTCCGTAGCGTCCGAATCGATTCACGGAGGCACACAAGATGAGGTACATGCTAAGAATACTTTTCAATTGCATAAGGAAAGGGCACGATAGAATATGTATCATAGCCGCAGCAAGGCATATGTCAACGGGAAAGACCATTGAGATATGCGATAGTAGCAGATGGAGAGGGAACGCACCAATACAGGGTAATTTTGGCATCCTTGCCTGTCCTCATTGTGGCCTGGTCCTGGCCTTTGATGATGGGGGCCATCACCTGCTGATCTATCGAGAATGACACTTCTGGTTTGGGGGGAGAAGAGATGCGGGAGAAGAGTATTCAGATATCAAAATATCAATGGAGACTTGGTGACGAACGAGCGGAACCTCGGAATCCCCGCTGCGACTTTGACCAATCAGAATCCTTCCGAGGCAACAAGATGCCGAACGGGTTTGAGGCCTGAAGAGGAAGCCTCTTGCAACGTCTTATACATAGTCCGGAAAGTTGACCATCCTGAGTCTAAGATCCAACAGACTAGACCTTATCTCCTCGTTCCTCTTAGCTACACTTCGGAAATGTGGCATGGGTGGACTTCAAGTCGCCAATGAAAACGTGCTATGGTAAACTTGTTTGGCCTGTTGTCGTATGATTTCTTCCTCCCATCCTGGTATGGTCATATAGCCAAGCCTTACCCTTTGTACGAGACTATGGTGAGATGGCCTACATCACCATTCGACGACATAGATGGCATGACTGCGAACTATAGACACTGGAGCTTCGGTAGTGCCATGTCTTGACGGAGGATAGAACTAGAAGAGACGAGTAGCTCTAACGACACAGTGTCGAAAAAGAAAGTCGTTGAACACAGAAGAGAAGAACAAACATCAACAACGAAAGGCGATGTTTTGGCAGGCAGCGCACTATCTCGGTAAAACCTCGGCAACATTCCGCACTACTCTAGCGCTAGTGTTCCATCACCACCTCCACTCCTCAAGTACAATCTCCAATCACCATCTTCCACCGCGGTCGCGTTGCTATACTCAATACCGCTAGGATGGCAGGTCATCACAATGAATGTATGCCAGTCTCGCTCTCCTCTGGCATGGAATTGACTGCTAATTCGTCCCCGTCAGCGCTCAACATGGACCCGGCCTTGGTCAAGTATTACAGTACGCTCGAGTCCCCTCTGGCATTCCTCTATCGCTGTCTTCAGCTGGAGTCTGGCAATCCGCTGAAGCTGGTGATTACATGTCAAGCCGTAGCTGACACAGGGTCTCTAGACATGACCTCCAATCGATGGAAGTACTTCCGCTGGACGCCACGAACAGCCTGGCTCACATTCGTCTACGCCGTTGCAGTGCCGTCGGCTATCGGATATGTGGGCTTCGTTACAGATGTACGTTATTTGATGCTATAAAGGGCCATTTGCAGCTGTTGCGGACCGGACTCTTGGACGAGAGGGCATACTACAAATGCGTGGAATGAATCATGATGCTGATACATATCGAATGACTAGGGCAAATATGATATGAGGAATAAGAGGAGAGGGGACACGATTGTGGAATTCTAGAATTGGGGAAGGGAACAATGCGTATGTTTTGGCGTTGGGCACAGCATGAGTTGCATGAGCAAGGAAGGCCGAGCGTATATGAAGGGGACAGGCTGATACCTCTGGCTCGGAGTGATGAGGCAGAAGATCGAAGCAGGTTTCACATCAAGATAAGACCATGAACTTCTTTGTGGTCGAAGCAGTGGCTAGCGCATCGACTCTTGATGCATGAACGGTATCTGCTTGCCGTTCAAAAGCTCGAGTCCCCTTTCCTTGCCAAAGTCTTCCAACGCGCCTGATTGTTTAAAACACGCCTGGAACAGGGGGATCTTGAGCTTGGGTTCTGTGCCATTGATGATGATACCAGTGTCTGCCAAGGTGACAGAGATCTGCCCCCGAACTCTGGTATCGTGACATGTATGTCTGATTGGAAGGTACACCTGGGGTGCCGAAGTAGTCCGAATTATTCTAGACTTCTCCACTGATGACTGCAGTATGTATGACAAATACTTTCATATCAAGCCCTTCCTGATGAATCAGCAATTCTCTTTCATGTCCAATGGTATTTCCTATATTTATTACACGCGCTTTAATCTCGAGCTCCTCAAGATATAGAAAAGCATTTCTTTCGCTTCCATAGCGCAATCAACGCTGAGCAATCGCTCTCTACTTTAACGTTCATGTATCAAACCCTTCTCATTCTATCCCTCTGGGCGATTTCTATTTCATCTCAGCACGTGGTTTCAGATCCCGGTGTCTTTGGTCCTCCGATTGAGTTGGTACATATCTACAACGACGAGTTCCCGAGTGGTATAACAGCCCTTCCACTATAACTTGTTAGCAAGTTTATATTAATGGTACTGCTTTCTAATATTCCGAAAGGGATTGCGGTATCCGCAAGTGGACGGAAATTCTCCAATTATCCATCGAACCTTGATCCGAACAATACGAGATATGATGTTGCGGAGCTTACTTCCTATGATACGGAAACACCGTATCCAGCGGAAGAGATCAACAATCCACCCGGAGGCTCCATTAATTATACGACTGGCTCTCCTGGTATGCTGTCTTCTTTCTGGAAAGACAATGTGATAAGGTTGGGGATGGCTGAGTTCCTTGCAGCCGGAGCCAACTTTCAAGAATATTTCGTTGGCGTGCAATCCGTGGTGATTGACGCCAAAGACCGACTCTGGGTTCTCGACTCGGGTCGTGCACTGACTCCCAGTGGGGGCCAAGTACCAGCTACCCATGGTGGTGTGAAACTTATAGGAATAGACCTCACCCATGACACAGTTTTCACAACCATAATCTTGCCTACCACCGTTGCGTTTTCCGACTCGGTAAGACGCGCTCTTCTGCTTTGTTATTGACGTGTACTGATTTCGATGGCAAAAAGAATCTTAATGATGTCCGTTTCGACCTGCGCGAAAGCATCACGATTTCAGGGCAGGGCGTCGCATACATCACTGACTCGGACGCCAGTCACAACGGAATAGTCATTGTTGACCTCGGCACGGGGGTTTCCTGGCGCCATCTTGACAATGCCCCTCAGTTACATGCAGAGCGCCAGTCAATTCCCTTTATTTGGGGTGAAGCAGTCTATTCTGTTGCCGGCACTAATCTGCCAGTCACTCGTGTCCTTTCTGGCGCATCCGGCGCGGATGGGATAACACTGTCGCCCGATGGAGAGACCCTATACTGGACGGCTGTTGGTTCCAGATACTTATATAGCATTCCAACGGCAAGGTTGCGCGACAACTCGCCGGCATCGGAGCTGCTGGCGCAAGCTTCCATTGTTTCTCACGGTGTGATTGGGATCTCGGATGGGTTGGAAACGGACTCGAATGGACTTGTCTATACGGGGAATTTCGAGCAGAATGCGATTAATATCTTCGACCCTGTTAGCGGTATGACGAAAGTTTTCGTAAGAGGTATGTGCCTTTCAAAGATTTTGGTATTTTCAACGTGCTCCCTCAACGTGGTGTCGTAGAGCCTGTTTTTCTTACTGTAACATGGGGCGCTGACTGGGATGTATGCGCAGATCCGAGGATAGGATGGACAGATTCGATGGCTGTTGCAACGGATGGGTATCTTTATTTCACCGAGAATCAGCTATGGAGGACGCCCAGTCACTTTCCAGGTACAGAGCGCAGAGTAAGACCATTCGCGTTGTTCAGAGCGAAACTGCCAGGTAATGGTACCAAGGTTCAGCTGCTGTAGCGGTGCTCGTAATTTACTGGGCTTGTGACTCTTTTTTCCCACACGCACCCCGTTATCGTAACAAAGTATCCTCTGGGACTTAGAATACCGATTGGCATTCAGAGCTGAAAATGCTTTTCTAGGTCATTCGAAGACTTGTCAATGCAAGTTCTTATTCACAAGAAAGCGCAAAAGCCCTCCGGTATCTGTACCAATACAAGCGCAGCCCTTGTTCCTTATTACTCGATTGTACATCTAGAACTCGTTGAAATCAATCTCTAGATATCATAGGACCCGAAACGAAGTGAGATTAGACGAGTAAAGGGATGGATGAGAGGTAATTGGACACGTCTCGAAAGTGGTAGTCTGCGGATGTCGTGACCTCACTGTGGATTATCCCAAAGTTCTCTCAGTACTAGACCCCTATTGTTGTAGGGACCGATGCGTTGCTACCTCCGCAGTCCACAACAGTGAAGTACGCAAAATGTTTTCCAAATCACCACGGTAGTATGAAGCTTTTGCGATTATTAGCATACACAAATACGGGCTGTGGCTTGCTGTGCGGGCCTGGGCTAGAGCAACACACAGACTGGACTTCAATTAGCTCGTATTTTGTTGTAAGCACAAGGTTGAGATCCCGGATGTGATAACAGGGGGCTTGGTGGCTACCTAACAGCTGTTGCGGTAGTGAGACTAGATAGACTAGAGCGGTGCTTGAGGCTACTAGATATTCTCCAGTTGTCCTCACTTTGAGCGTAGCAATATTCCTGCTCTTGTCGCAGTTGGCTATAATGGCCTCTCATCAGCTTCGCGAAAAATTCAGGACGCGCTTGGATCTGCATGGCTTTCCATCGTGGCTCTAGCTTGTGAGGGTTCGATAGCACATTTTGGTGTATCGAAGCTATTAGTAGAGACGGGCGTGACCTTATGATGCTGACTCTTACGGTCGTTGTATCTGCGGCGCTTTATCGATCAGAGCCGGAGGTCTGAATAATACAGAAGTTTGTGGTCCTGTACGCGAACACTTGTGTTAGCGACTTTTGGGTGTCGATATTGCTGATGCGACCGCTGCCACTGAGTATGATAAGGAATACTACTCAGAACGCAGGCTTGTCTGCATGCTTAAGCGAGAGCGTCTTAATGAGTGGAAAGAAAGGTGTGAGCGTGAAACTTTAGTCAATCACGTTAAAGTGGAGAAAAGGGAATCAATCAACAGTCTGTAGAAGTACTGTTTCGATGGGACGTTCGTACACTTCTGATCACCATCAGAGTCTGCCTATGATGCTAGAATAGTTCTACTAACTCCTGCCGAGGTGCATGAAGAAGCAATGCGCCAAGGCGCTAGTTATCTAAGCATGCCAAGGGCGCCAAGTCATTTGCCCCGGGGGGTAGATTTGAGCCCAGCCGGGAGCTTCGATAGTAAAGTACATAACATATCTGCCTCGAAGACAATCAATACCTCCCGCATCGGATCCGCATAATCGCCATGCTTCTACGGTAGCCCGTTGCCTTCAGTCAGCCCAGTGTCGACTCCCCCATCGCGAAAATGGCGATGCAAACCGCCCCAAACGGCAAAATTGACCGCCAAACAACCGTACCCTTCCACCTCAAGCTCTTCTACCGCACCGGCGCCTTCCACGCGTACATACATCCCCCACCCCATGCACAAAAACAAGCTAACAACACTCCAGCCCCTCCGACTTCCCCACCGCACCCTCAACCCCACTCCCCCCACACCTCCAAATCTACACCTGGCCCACCTGCACCCTCCGCGAACTCTCCCATCTCCTCACCACCGCCCTCCCCTCCCTCCTCCCCTCCCCACAAATCGGCACCCGCCTCTCCTACCGCCTCGTATACCCCGACACCCACAACCCCTCCGCCTCGGCCCCGGGCCGCTATCTCATCAAGGAGCTCGGCTCCGT
>JAABUK010000570.1_pt1 | contig 75536 bp, 78 predicted proteins | sample 5559141 | NCBI WGS metagenome assembly JAABUK01 (sample SAMN10711869, study PRJNA513367) | rock metagenome | isolation source: Antarctica rocks | place: Antarctica: Victoria Land, Pudding Butte nord | collected 2016-01-03
ACCGCTCAGAACCCCTATACCCCTTCCCACCAAGCCGATAAACCCACTCGGCCTTCCCCGTACAAAACCGGAAATCCCGTATATAGCGCACTTCCCCCCTACCATCAACACTAGTAGTATCGAGGACTGTGGTGCCGATGCTAAAGGCGCGCTTTTGGGAATGTGGTTAGTGTATCTTTCTTTGTCAAGGATGGAGTTGGGAGGGGGGGGTAGTTGGTACTGGAGAGTGTGATGGTTTGGGTTTGGGTTTGGGTGTCAGTTTGGAGATGAATCTGGAGATGAGGGTGCGATTGTTTTGTTTTGGGTTTTTGGGGGCGGGCATTGTTGGAGAAGTCATTCTGTGCGTTGAAGGTGTGGGAGAGATGGTTTTTGAGAAGGAGACGGATAGGAGAGACAATGATATTTCTTAGGTTGGACTCAACAGTTGGGACATGGACCCACATTTTCTTTATGAGACTTGAGGTTCTGGTGGCAAAGGGTATCATTTCGCCGTCTTATCGTTGCACGTGCACCGTGTCCCTCTTATCATCTTGGAAGAACTGCAATAAGGGTATGTGATTAGATGCGAGTATGGATGAAGTTTCCTGGTGAATGGCTTAACATAATCATGTTGATGATCTCATATGGCGATGCAGCCTTGACTGTACTCAATACATAGGTCTTCGCTTCGTCTTTGCTCCGAGTCTCGATATAGCTGTTCATGGTGAACTTGAAAGCAGCCATTGGTTAATCCAAGATCGGTTTGTCATCATTGGACACTCATTTGATCGAAAGCCCACGCAGGCTGCTCTACCTTTTGACAGGCAATGCGTTCGTTTTGGTCTTCCTAAGAAAACACCCGAGATAGTGGCAATTCCGAAAATGACCATACGCTAGTCGAAGAGAACAGGCCGGATCTCTTCAGCGTCTCAAGGACCAGCCCAAACCGGGCAGAAGCCAAAAGAGCTTTAAACCTTACAGTCTATTCACATCCTCTCGAAATGAAAGCGGCGCCCGTAGGTGATATCGTAAGAGTCTACGTACACAGGACAACTAGCTTTAGGCAGGACAGGCCGACTAACAAGACCTGTTGACAGCTCTCCAAAGTGTTTGTAGCTGGCTGAATTGATGATGGGGAAAGTGCAGTCGTATCCACAAGTCTGGTCACTCAGGCAGGATAGTTAAGAAGGCGTTACTGAGTTGACAGCGCAGTCTGCCAGTCAGCTCGATCCTCTGTTCTCCTCAGCTTTGTATGCTAAGATGGCGGTGGTGCTGCCTATCGGTGTGCTGCGCCTTAACATCCACATCTGAGTTCCCTAAAGGTAGAGACCCCGTGGGTCAGGGTAGCCTACTTGCTGACCTGGTGATGACTTAGAGTCATGATGTTTCTGCTAGTGGAGAGGGCCAGCAGTATGACGTTATCTCCTATAGTTGATGTCAGTTCTAGATGTGAGAGGAATATTTGCTGCATTGGGATATCAGAATGATGGATAGCCGACTTGGCTAGCATCATCTGAACGTTCCTTGTCTGCTTGCCATATCCTTTCCATGAGCGTAACACAGGAGCTCGCCTACGCCGAAATGGACCCAGCGCCTTCCGCAAAGCCAAATTGCACGCAAAGAGCAGGGTATCGCTGTGCATCGCTATATCGAAAATTAAAACCCAAGAAATCCCATACGCTTATTACGCTATGTCAACAACCGTCAATCAATCTGGATCACTTCTCGGGCAGTACTCTGTCTCCCCGTGAATGGCCTACATTGCAGCGTGTTGCGGATGGCTGAACCGTCACCTTGCTCCCCCGTCACTTCTTCCTCTTCTTTGATATCCCAGTCACCAGAAGAATGCAGAACGATAGCTTTGGCGTCGAGCCTACCAATTTGCTGCAACTTTTCCCTTACTTGCACCAAAAAGCCGTCGATGACCAGGCTTTGCGGACGAGCGTCTGAACCGCAGATTGGACATCGGAATTCGTCAGGTCCGCAGGGCTCTTTCGCGTTCGTGCTGTTACGTGTTTCCAGAAATATATCTCGGTCGAAGCACTCGTTGTGTCGACAGTAAGTCCCGCGTACTGGTACCACGAAGATCTGAGCCGAAAATGGGTCATTAAGATCAATGACCAATTGCGAATCGACGACTAGGACGTCCGGGTCTAGATTCTCCAACCGACCGATTATACGCGTACGAGCCTCTTGCCATGGGAGCACTGCGATGCTACGTTTAATCAGCTGTTCCTCGATGATTTCAACGATTTCGACCCCAATAGCGTAGCGTGTGATGGAGTCTTCTGAAAAGCCTATGACTGCAGTCGAGATACTGTTTATTCCTTCTTTGACATAAGACGTAGCGTCAATGGGCAAGTCCTTCCCGTGGTGTGACTTTTGCCGGATCTCGAGAACATTACCGTTCAAAACGATAGCGGTGCTGCTGTGCCACACATTATCAGAAACCACCCACTCATGCTGTGAAGGCGATCCACTTGCTCTATCCACGTTGATACAACGGATACGACAGAGCCGTGAGCCAGGAAGGAGCGTTCTTAGAGAGGGTGAGCCGTACGAGCCCGGAGTGTCCCTCACTAGAGTGTTTGCGAGCGCTTTCTCTATATTGAAGTCCCATTTGAGAAATCTTTTCTCGCTACTGACTTGTGCTGGTGGCATGATGACATGCTTGATAAATCGGAAAGTCTTCCTCGTGTTGATGGGTTTCCCTTCAAGATCATACATGGATAGAACTGGGCTTCTCACATGCGCCTGGTGAAGGGCGTTACGCTTTGGATTTGGTTGGGATTGGACAAGATTGGGGTCAGCGCGGATAAATTGAGTTAGGTTTTGCTGACCCGTCCGGCCTGTCTGGGGCTGGCGGGACCTTTCAAGTCTCAGTCGTTGTGCCTCGTATTGGGGTCCAGGCTGCGTGGGAGAGTAAGGATCGATATAAGGTGAGTGTGGATATGCGGGCTGCTGAACCACAGAGGTACTATGAGTCACGCTTCGGGTGGGAACATTCGAAGGCAGAATGTGATTTGCTATGATCTCGGACGGCAGACTCCTTGAAGAAATGGGACTTGCGAATACGGGATGGCTAGTTCTCGTCTGCTGGTCCTGAAATTGGCGGGAGGAATCATAGCCGTGAGTCATGCTTGAATCCTGAAGACCTTGTAATGGTTTTGGTGATTGGGTGAGAGAAGTACTATGTACGTTTGTGGCAGTATTGATAGCAAGAGCCTGAGAAGGTGAAGAATATTGCCTTGGTAGAGGGCCGGGAATTATGGAAGGGCGAGAATGCGGAGCCGCGGATAAAGGTGACATGGTGGGGTCCGACGAGCTGGTCTGAAAAGACTGTAGTCCTTGCTGGGTTGAATCGATAGGCAGAGATCGAGGATCATGATGTTGCTCGTTTGATTTCGTTTGCACTGGAACAGCTTGACCATGTTGTGAGGGTAGTAACTTTCTTTGGTACGCCTGCTGCTGCATGTGGTTGCGATGGCACAAAGCAATATACTTTAACTCGCCGATTACGAATTGCCTATAGGCTTGGTTCGCATCTTCTGGATCATTGCGCGACCTTCTGAGCATGGTCTCGTTGTAATTATTCGGGAAAACCGCTTCAGTAAGCTGGTAGCAATGATCTTGTGGGCCCTTCCAGATCTGTCTGAGCAGCGCAAGGAAGATGACCTGTTGGAAAGTAAATGACCCAACATCAAAACAGGCAGTCATTTCCTCCACGAGAGGTGGATAAGCCCTAGATTTGCACAGACAGCGCATAGCTTCCCAATGACTGGACAGATTCACCAAACAATTCAAAACCTTCACATTCGCGGAGTGAAACGCCGGCCTCGATGGATGAAGGACATCCCAAGGCAGTGGAAAGCTCGAGAACCACTCAATAGCGTCGCCACTCAAGTTCTCGTTCGGCACTAACAAGTAAGACAGCACTTCGAGGCCCCTTCTGTGGGCGTCTTCAAGAGAAGGAGTGGCCCGGCCATTTCTCCGATACATAGCATCTACACAGAAGAGTTGATGGAGACGTAGGTAAAAGAAGTCGGAATTTCCACAGGCAACACGAAGCAAGCCGATACGTGGACGCTCATAATCGACGCCTGGCCGATCTGGCACATTCGTATAATGCAACCGCTGCAAGGCTTTACGATAGAAGTTCTGCATCTCTGCCTCAAGGGATGTATTGGTGCTTGAGAGATGTTGGAGATCAGTGGGAGATATTCGCTCAGGCGCTGTGGAAAGGATCTTCGAAAGACTTTGCTTGCGCTTTCTAGGCTCTGATGCCGCTTCTGATGCCGCTTCTGATGGCCTATTGCTTATTGCGGAGGATGACCCTTGTTGCTTCTGTGCAATGGAAGACATTTCATTGTTGATAGGGATAGCATCATCTGTATCTAGGAGAGGGTCGGTAGCGTCAGTAATCTGTGCAATGGGGTCCGGGGTTGGGCTCGCCCTGTGCTGGACTGGCACAAGCGGCCTTTCCATCTCCGCAAATTTCTTCTTCAACTCCTCATACCCAAATTTCGATACCAATTCATCAAGTTCCGTGAGATCCGTAGGGGCGATTCCAATGGTCCGAGTCCCGGGTGCTTCGTCTTCGCGGTCTTCGAGATCTATCACAGTGGCGCTCTGGCCTCGGGTTTCGATACCGGGACTTGTTGAAGGTAATAAGTTGCTGGCATTGTTGCTAGCCTCTATAGGTATTGCGGTCGGAGAAGGTTCGGCAGCCATCGGTGCACTTGGTACCAGCGGAGTCAAACCTGATGTAACAGAGGGAATTAACCGGCTTGAGTAATTACTAGTACCTCCGCGCCTTCTTCTGTCTCGAGGGAAGCGGCCGCGGTCGTAGTTTGGGAATGGCGTACCCGAAAAGTCATGATGTTTGAGATCTTTATATTGTTTGGCCGTCAACTGTGCGATGCTCTAGAGTCAGCGATGCCCTCCTGTTTAGAGGATTGATGGCGCATGCCAGTGGAGTTTAGAGGGATCAAATGCATTAGAAATATGCCCTGGCCCTCAAACGTCGACACTAAACTGGAAAACCATGCTCTAACAGCCTTACCTGAGTGTCCGACTGTGTCCTTGCGGGAGGGGCTAGAGAGGGTGGCATTGATGCGTTTGGGTTAAAAGACATCCACTCCTTTTGCTTTGCACCAAGGAAGGCGTTGCTGGTTGCATTAGAACTATCGAATTCTTTTATCGACATCGCTCGAGCCTGCTTCGCACGATTAGAAGGTCGTCCTTTGGGAGAAGCCATCGCTTTCTCGTTGTGACGGCCCACGTCCTTGTTGGGAGCTGTCGGCCTGCAATAGACGCCTTAGGAACGCCTCTAGGCCACTGAAAGGGTCAAAACATTGGGCTAGATGAGGCAATAGAGGTTTTCTTCATGGATATATGGCCGGAGTAGAAGTTGCGGAGGTGACAACCCGCTCATGAGCAACTGGTCACTTCTTCGTCTCATTTATAAGCGGAGCCGAGGGACTGGAGATGGTTTTATGATTGATCTTGCAACCGTTGTGCTCGAATGAGCAAACCAGCGAGCCTCCTTTAGTGCGGTGTCCAGATCATGTACCCAAGCCCGTGGATATGATCAAGTGGTACGTCTGCTCAGGACAAGCCTAGCTGGGTAGCACCCGTGAGGGTGTCTACCAAATAGACTCTTTGTACATTGACCCAGTATCCTGCCTGTAACAATAGCTAACAGACTTTTTCGGGGGTCGAAGGCGAGCAATGGTTGTTGAGAGTTGTGTCTCAAAATCAATAAGGGTGAAAGGCCCGATCCCTGCTACCGTCTTTGCCTTTCTGGCGCTAGCAAAAAGCTTAGCACTCCAGGCTGACAGGGTCCTGCACCAGAGATGGCAGGAGATTGTTGGCAGTGGCCCTAAACAACTAAAGTAAGTACTAACGCCCACTTTTGGCTAGGTAGGAGGTAGCTATCCTTTGATCGCAAACACGTCTAATTATTGCCCATATATCTATCATTACTCGCTGCGACCCATCAGTCTCACAGCCAATGCGACTTCTTTCCCAAATCTACCTTTGGCGTATCATCTATTCTCCGACTTCGAAGCGCTCAGGACTTGCCGCGGTACAGGTATCGATAAAGTAGCTTGGCTCCGTCATTGATTCTCCGTCCCAAGTGCTTGAGGAACAGCCCATGAATGGTGCTCTTGACGTTGAACTCAACGCTATCGCGATTCATCGCAGAGTACCCCATGGTCGATCCATGACAAGCGGAGGAGATTCTAGTCGGGTGCGGCTTGACGACAGCCTCGGGTGAGCTTCGCCCCACCATAGCTACCGCATTCCGAAGGGAGTACAAGGGAGGCTCTAGCCATGGCTTTCAGACAGTTTGGAAGATTTCCACAGAAGGCGTTGCCTGGAGAAATGTTGCTCGTTATCCGTAAGTCGCCGCAATACTTTCCACAAACACGGCTGTGAAGGCACCATGAGCACTTCAGATGCAACCCAGCGAGCTCCAACATCTACGTTCTGGTACACTGACGGCTCACTCAACAGACGATTTTGAAGCCCGTAGCCCCGACGAACTAAGTCTACTCAAAGGGGACAGGATAGAATTGATCGAGCGAGATGACGACTTTGGAGATGGTTGGTATCTTGGCAAACATATACAGAACGGCAAAACCGGCCTGTTCCCCGAAGGTGAGGATCCATACAGGAGAATTGCAAAGTCTAAGTGCTGACTACCTGACTCGGCAGTCTACACAACCACCACCCCTCGAGCTATCAACATCTCTGCAACTGCCATGGCTACGCCCGCGAATCTGGTCTCCGGAGCTTCGAGCAATCTACACACAAACAGCACTCCTCAACGTCAAGCACAGAGTCTGGGAGCAGCGTCTCTATCCTTGAAACGCTCAGCAGAGGCTGTCAGACCTGATGCAGCCACCCCTCCTCCGCTTAATACGACACCGCCATTGCAGAAGACGAACTCTGTCCCGAATGCCTCGCTTGGTGCTCAATCGCTAGCCGCAAGCAGTCCTGCCCAACGGAGCATCAGCATGATTCAGCAGCGCCCAGATGAAGAGAGTCCAGTGATGAACGAGACCTTGAGTGTCATTGATGAGCACATAACGGATATGAAGATACCTCGATCCAATGGGCGAGCGGCAGAGCGCAGGATGACAAATGACTCGGGAAGCGAATATAGCACCCATCTTGATCAGCGGTTGTCCTACATAGCAGGGCATGAAACAGACGAAGAAGAGCGGAATCTCCACACAGAGAAAGAGGTCAAGAGATGGACACCTCGTCAGGTAGCAGAACACCTGGAAAACATTGGAGTGGAGTCCAAACACTGTGAGATTTTCAGGGAGGAGGAGATCTCTGGCGAAGTTTTGCTGGCCATGGATCAGTCCTCTATATTCATGAAGGAATTTGACCTTGGATTGGTAGGACGTAGATTGCGAACATGGCACAGAATCAAGGCGTTCCAGGAGGAGGTTCGAGGACATTGCACACCCATGAACCAAACGAAGCTATACGATGGTGATGATTCGTCAGAGGAGTTCGACCCAGGCCAGAGCGAGAGGGCTACCACAAACGGATCAACATTGACAACAACACTATCTGGCGGATCGAGCGGCGGTGGGCATGGATACCCCCCACCGTACTACCCGAGTCCTCAACCTTCTCCTTCATCTCAGCAACTTGGATCGCAACGACAAGATTCAAGTTCGACCCCCGCATCCTTCACTTTCAAATCCGGGCTCGACAGCCCGGGTCGACCTTCAGCTGCATCAATACGAGAGTTCAATCATTCACGTCGTCACTCTGCTATCGACTTTGCTTCAACCTTCAGCCCGGCTACACCCCCTCCAGAATCGCAAGGGGAATCAATAACTCCCAACAAAAGCGCTATACTCTCACCACACAGAAAGACGCCCTCTTTTGATCGTAATTGGATAATGGGAAGCCCACCTCAGCTGCCCAATAGCCGACCGCGCTCTGCTACTAACGCAACTGTAGTCTTAAGTACAGACCGCAACACTTTTGATCCGCAATCACAGGAACCGGCCAGTGCCCATTCCCGTAATGTATCACGAGATTTTGATCGTGGATACGTATCAGGCGGTGAGGTGGATTCCAGGAAGGCGCGAAATGTATTAAGAAAGCGCGATACTGTTAGCGCCAACCATTCGAGACAAAGCTCTTACCAACCAGACACCAAGCGAATGAGCTTTGCTGCTACGAGACGTCATTCTCGGTTTGGAAGCGTTGACTCTATCAAGGATACCGTGGCAGCCATGGCTTCCCCTGCTGCTAAAATGTACCACGGCGGCATGGGCCATTTTCGTAATTCCTCTGCTGGAGAGGCCTTTTCACAAACGACGCCATCCACTAACCTCACATCACCTACTGTCACCAAGCTCGAATATGATATGAAGCCTAGCATGAAGATCGTAACCTCTTCGACAAAACCCAGCAGCTCGAATGGCTCACCCAAATCGGCAGTCGGCCCCTCAAAATCATTCTCGAAGCCTCGCATGGGGTTGAGAGCTATCTCAGACGCCGTCACTGGGAATGAAAGAGCCCGTGCCTCAACAACGCCTTCGGCTGTATCACCAATCAAGGAACCTGCGGGGCAATCGTCTTCGCGAACTGGGTCGACGTCACCTTCGGCCGCATCCCAAAGCATCGACCGGGAAAGCACCGATACGTCCTCAAAAGGGACCACTAGCGCCCAGACCGGACTCACACCTACAAGCGGAACAAGGCGAAAGTCGAAAAAGGAGACCAGCGCCTACACTCGCGGTCTTGAGCATAAATCACCACAGGAGCAAATGGAAGGGTGTGATTACAGCGGTTGGATGAAGAAGAAGTCATCCAACATCATGACAATCTGGAAGCCCCGTCTCTTCGTCTTGCGAGGACGCCGACTTTCATACTATTATTCCGACACAGACACTCAGGAGCGAGGCCTCATCGACATTTCTTCTCACCGTGTCCTCCCAGCTGATCATGACATCCTCACAGGTTTTCATGCCACAGTCACTGGTGCGAAATCATCTCCGGTATCACCTGCGACTGCTCATACTCCAACCCTCGCGGCAAAAGATGCAGCTGCGCAGCCAGAGTCAACCCTTCAAAAGCCAGTCTCCGATTCAATGTTTATCTTCAAGCTGGTTCCACCACGAAGCGGGCTCTCCCGTGCTGTCAATTTTACCAAGCCTACAATTCATTACTTCGCTGTTGATAACATCACACAGGGTCGACTCTGGATGGCTGCTCTGATGAAAGCAACCATCGACCGTGACGAGACCAAGCCAATTACCACAACGTACCAGCAAAAAACGATCAGTCTTGCAAAAGCAAGAGCAATGAGACATCGGCCCCCAGCCTTGATGAATCTGGACGAGAAGGCTGAAGGGTTGGAGGAGGGTGCTAAGAGCGATGAGACAGGTCTCAAAATCCAAGGGCTGGATTTCGACAAGAAAGAAAAGGGATTGGAGCAGCAAAGGGCAGGGAGTCTGAGTACAGTAGCTGCATCTGAAATGGACAACATTCTGGACGATGGAGTAACGGAGACGTGACGACATTTGGCGGAGGTGAACATATCTTCAATTACGATGCAATAATTGGAACGAGTTGGATTGGTGTGGAGTGAAAGCAAGGCGTTCGATTGATGCTTCCTCCAAGGAGTAAGCCAGGATTATACAGCTGTATAGGTCTCAAGTTAATATTCAGATTTCAATAGAACGGCCGAAAGGTCCCCCTGGTGGTATATTGACCGCATGCCATTCTCAGTCGCACACTGGGTCTGAAAAAGCAGGTCCCGTGACCAGCTTCCGATGCACGACATCATATTTAGGGCAACTAATCCACGGGTGCAGCCGGAGGTCATCCCAGCATAGTCACGCTTGCGGTAGAGGAGACGCTTCTAGACCCGTCATTTGTATTGGTAACAAGCGACAAGATGCACAGAACCGGTCATTAGATGGCCGAAAGGTTGAATACTATGGCTACAACCTGACTCACGCCACACTCGTGGAATCCACCCACTTTGTTCACTTTCCTCTGTATATCGCGAGAAGGTAGAACTATGTAGCTCCGCTGTTGTCTTCGGACATCCGGCGGGGCCACTCCCAATTGCCTATCCCTGGCTTTGAGACATCATTGGTGAACCATACCTGGTCCAAATTTGGAACATCAAGCTTAGAGCGCAAGGCCGGCAGAGTGGAAGACTTTTGAAAATCTTGATGGTGCTTTGAAATCGCTCAGTGTAGGAAATGCCGAAGTTTCTCGAGATAGGCGACATACGATCCGATGTGAGCTGCCGCGGAGCAAGCAGCAGTCAAGCAAGGGCGACTCATGCCTCCATGGGATAGCTGTGGAGAGTAAGGAGGCATTAAGGGAGATAAAAACATTGCGGATGCTGGCGTGGATTGTTGAAAGCAAGAGTGTTCGCAGATAGATAGACTTTACATACCCCGCGAGTCAAGTTCCTTCGTTCAGTCGCAGGTACCTTGAGGTACTTACTCTTTCGTGTCATTAGGCCGGCAGCTAAAGTACCCCTCCCGTACCGAGGGAGGTCTCCCAAGTGTGTCGTTCAGACTAAGAAATTGGCGCACCTTGCGCTAGCCCCTCCACCTTAATCCACCAGATTTTTTCCCACTTCCAGCTTCTTTCCTCAAGAGAAGCAAAAGCCAACCCACGTCTTTTCCGCCAAAAAGCATTCTTTGTGTGCGTGCGATATCTTCCTTCGTGTCCCCTTTCGGTGTCGCGGGTGTTTGTCTTGATTTCGAGCCGCACTTTGACTTGCAGCATTCTAGCTTTCCAGCAGTCTCAGCGTCGTGATCTGGTGAGTTGGCAGGTCCTTTGTTCCGCATACCGTCACGGCTTCGACCGAGGCCTACACTTCACTTTCTTTCCAGTCGCATCAACCCAAAGAAGCTCGAGCAGATCACTCTGCTCTCTCCGCTACAGTTCTTCTCCAGCCATGTGTCGCTGCGGCGGTTCGCATCGCCTGAGCGAAGGCAGATGACGCAGACCTCGTGCAACTGCTGGAAGCCACGGGATATCTGCCTTCAAATCAATCACTTGCCCAACAGCAGCCCTGCTCCACCCACCTGCGTTCTAGTCAGGCACCGTTCGACAATATCGCAGACTTGCAAACAACGTCACTTTTCCACAGGCTAACGACATTGAGTTTAGGTCAGCGAGCGTGAATCTTTCTTGACAATATTGATTGCTTCACCATCACGGGAATACAGGCATAAGAACATTAATAACCCCCGCCTGCCCCCGGAATCTTCAACATCTACACTGTTCAACATCGATCAGTCCTTCTCCAGTCCTCTTTGCCTATACTTGAAGTTCGGCGCAACGGGTCAATTTCGGTTCAGCACTTGACTTCGATTGTTTGGAGCCAGCACGCCTTGCGAAGCACTGAGCGTCAAAACTTTTGCAGCACCTACCGTCTCATTGCAGTCATTCGGTGCGGTAAGTCCTCCTAGTGCAATATCATCCTGCGCCTTCGTCACACATTCATGAATACGTCGATCGGGTATCTCATTACATGGCTGCTAATACTTCGATCATAGGCCCCCAATTCAATAAGACTCTCCTTTGAGCTGCCCTTGTCTCTTCGTCTACGAACACCGCATTCTAAATATCTTTGTCAACTACATAACATTATTGACAGCATGAGTTTCGAAAATTACCAGAATTTCCCAAGCCAGCAGGGCGGGCCAGATGGCGGAGTTGGCCCCGGTGGTCCACCTCAGCAAGAGCAGCAGATGGGCGGTCAGATGCCCGACAACGGAGGGCAATACCCCGGCGGAGATCCCGGATCTGCTGGAGGACAATCGCAAGGTGGGGAGGAGAAGACTACTTTGTGGTATGATCTTCCTAGGGTCTCCTGTCGCTTCTTTGCCTAGCCTTACCATAGGTCCAACAAAGAGAGGGAAGAAAGGCTGATATCAATATTAGGATGGGCGAGCTCGAGCCATGGATTGATGAAAACTTCGTACGTACTGTTTGGTACAACATGGGCGAGCAGGTCAATGTCAAGATGATCCGTGACAAATTCTCCGGGTAAGCCGGTCATGCCGGGCGTTCTAGACTTCGGCCAATGCGTACTGATTTCAAGCAGCAACGCCGGCTATTGCTTCATTGACTTCCAGAGCCCTGCAGCCGCGGCCAAGGCGCTGACACTGAATGGTCAAACCATTCCCAACTCCAATCGTCCCTTCAAGCTTAATTGGGCCTCTGGCGGCGGATTAGCTGATCGGAGCCGCGATGAGCGCGGCCCAGAGTTCTCGATTTTCGTCGGTGATCTCGGACCTGAGGTCAACGAATACGTCCTAGTCTCACTTTTCCAGAACCGCTTTCCTACTTGCAAGTCTGCTAAGATCATGACCGATCCGATCAGTGGAATGTCCCGGGGCTATGGCTTTGTTCGCTTTTCCGATGAGGGGGACCAACAGCGCGCATTGCAGGAGATGCAAGGCGTCTACTGCGGTAATCGACCAATGCGCATTTCGACTGCCACGCCGAAAAACAAGACTGGTGGAGGTGCACCAGGAGGAGGTATGGGTGGAGGTATGCCTGGCGGAGCTGGTCCTGGGCCCATGGGCGGCAATCAATACAACATGGGCAATCCTCCGATGGGATACTACGGTGCCCCACAGCCGATGAACCAGTTCACAGACCCAAACAATACAACTGTGTTCGTTGGTGGCCTCTCTGGCTACGTCACCGAGGATGAGCTTCGTTCCTTCTTCCAAGGCTTTGGTGAGATTACCTACGTTAAGATACCACCTGGAAAGGGGTGCGGTTTCGTTCAATTTGTTCAGCGTCACGCAGCCGAGATGGCCATCAACCAGATGCAAGGCTATCCCATCGGCAACTCGAGAGTCCGCCTCAGCTGGGGTCGTAGCCAAAATAACTCGGGCCCTGCCGGCACTCCATACCGCCCTGCGCCGCCTCCACCCGTTTACCCATCGATGGGTATGCCCCCTACGCACCCTTATGGCCAATTTGCTCCATTGAAGGTATGATCAGTCTCCATGGTTGAGCTTCGCGATCAACGCTGACTTGTCTACAGTAAGATACCCCCTGTCTTTCAAGCCTTCCCAAGCGGTTTGATATCGGTATCCTCTTAATTTTACCTTTCGCTTCTTGAATAGCCTTCTTCTGTGATGGCTCGTTCTCCGATTAGCGTTAACCATAAAGGAAAATACATGGAGGGAATTTGCAAAAGCTTTCTATTCTCATAGCATGCGAAGGAGGTCTGTAATTATCTGGGCAAAGACACGAAAGCGACGACATCAATCTGTACCTATTCCAGAGTACAGTATGCTTTATCCCTGTGTCTTCCTAATGCCTGTGAACTTTTGGTGCTGAGCTAGATGTTTTCGACTGTTCTGGACTAATCTCAAGCGGCATGCTGCTTTCGCATCTTGGCCTGCTTTCTCTGTTTCAGGGCGCCAAAGTTCCTATATCTGTTGAGCATCGACTTCTGTCCGCGCGTTGTCTCCAGAGTGGAAGCAGCTAATGATTCATCTGTCTAGTCCGTATGCTGCGCACCAACACCCGCCTCAGAGCCCAAGGCAAGCGCCTCCTCAAGGACCTCCAGGCGCTTTTCCTCCCGGAGCCCCTGGTCCAACTGATCCAATTCCCGTGCATCAATTGAATGAGATGTACGTGCAGAGGCAGCAGGGCGTCAACGACCGGCTCGAGGCGGATTCAAGAGGATATGATACAGTGTTCTCCCAATGATTGTGGCTTTCTGGCTCAGCAGATTGAAAAGCCAATCCAGTTGAAAAATTTCGTTACAATATATCGACAAGCTAGCCTTTCCACATCGCGTCGATGATGCTGGGAGATAGCGCAATGCGCAGGTATGAGGGAGGCCTTTGATAGTTCCATTTCTAGCACGAGGCAACAATATCGATTAGCGGAAGGAGGTGGGGTTTTCTGCTCAGTATCTCGCCTCTCCAATGGGGATTGGATATCAGAGAGAAGGGCGGTCGATGGGTGTTGTACGATATGCTCCTTTTATTAGCATGAGTACAGTGTGCTTCGTAGTGGACACGTTACAAGTGGGTGGCACAATTTCTTTAGCTGTAGCTCAGAAGACAGGCGCGAGGACAAGATATGAAAAGAGGAATGCCCTTGCCCAGAGAGCGACCCTTTCCGTTACCTGGGTTTTACTTCGACCTCACATTGGCAGGCACGTCTTTGCACCACGCCTCCTTCTCAGACGTGGAATCCTATGCGTTGTTCTTACAAACACATCGTCTTTGCCAGCACATGATCTCCAACTCTTCTCACTCTTCTTTAACATAAAACATAAAGAACCCAAGCATCATCTCCAAACGCAGCAATGCGTTACATGAACTGGGATGTCCTCGTTTTCCCTGAGGCTGGAGACACTAAGACACCATTGCAAGAATTCAGCACAACCTGCACGGTCATCCAAGATCCAGGTAAGCAATCCACCAATCAACATCTACGTTCGAAGCTGATCGAGTCATCTCTTAGACAGTGCTGCAATGCCAGTACCAAGCCATGCAGCCTACTTCAAGACTGTCACACACCCTTTGCCTACAGTCTCATGCTTCGTGCCCAGTCTACTACCTGGCACTCCATTCAGAGTCTCTATACATAGCTGGACATCCCCGGTTGCTAGCCGTGCTACGCAGGCCATGGCGGATCATGGTAACCAGGTCTGGTTCGAGGCTAGAGTCTTACTCGATGGAACTTGTACTGCGTGGGTCATTGAATCATGTCACTCATGTCATTGTGCCCTGTTCACTAATGCAATTGGGCAGCGGTATCTTGTTCAACCAGGACCCTTCCTGGCCACAAGTCATTGGTGAGCAGCTATCTCTTAAGTCTCCATGATCGGTTTCGCTAAAAGGATGTATGCAGACATGAGCTCTCGTACTGCTTGAACCATACCACACCTCCGCTGAGGAGTCTCTACTGACGAAGCACAGCAGCCGAAGACAACAAAACCCACGAACAGCTCAAATTCCCCACCTTCCACGCCGAGATGCTCACACAAATCTGGGTCAATGCTGCTCAGCGCATGGGCACTATACGAATCGTTATTGCGGAAGGCATTCGTCACGGACAAGGCACTGCAGGGTTCTTGAAACTGAGGAACATCATCACGTTCTCATTCCAGCACGCTCCTCTTCGTGAATAAACAAAATTCTGACGACAGTGGATCCAGAAAGCTGATACTAAAACAGATGTCCTTGAAAATTGTGGCATCGCTTGGCCGAATCCTGGGATGTGGTGGCAGGGCCAGCAACAGTTTCACGATGCCACATCTCCTCGCGCCGAGGCAGTGGAGGCTGACGCCCACGGCCACTCTCCTAGACGTCGACAACCGTCGAAGGAGAATGGCCGTGCTCGAGCAGATTCAGTCATGGCTCCACCACACATGTCACAGGGTTTGACGGCTCATCCAGCTTTTCGAGCTCGTGCCGCTCATAGCAATGATCCTTTCTGGTCACAGCATGGCCCAATGCACGACCCTTTCACTGGAGCCGCCAATCCCACTGCCTTCTACAAGACCGTGACGACTCGTAACTCCACCGGCTCAGGAGATATCTCGATGCCCGACCAATCTCGTTCTACCTCAAGTAGCCACGACGAGACGATGCCAGACTACTCAAGACCTCTGTCGCCAGCGAACAGCCATCGCAGTCACCCAATGCTAGATTACTCTCGTCCACCAACCTTGCCAGGAAGCCGCAACATCTCCGACTTTGCGAATTCGGCTATGAACGAGCTTGGCCTATCGCGGCTGGAGACTATGCTACAGTCGCATCCGGGATGTCCAGGATACGATGCTGAGAGCCAGTTTGAAGCCATGATGGCTTCGATCAGTCCTCGTAGAGACTCGAACCTGAGCGGAATATCAGCTCCAAGTAATACCCGAGCTAGCAGTGCTGCCAATACACCACCGCCAGGAACCGTCAACCCATTCGCGACACAAGACCGAGCAAATTCGTACAATGATCACCCTCGTTCAGTATCTGTGACTACACGCGATCCTCCACCTCCTGCCATCCACATGTGTCTGGGTGCTATAGAGGCAAGCTCGGCCTCTTTTGGATCTGATGTTCGTCAAGATGTTAGAGATGTCGGACTGCAGCCTGAGACCGTTGTCAAAAAGAGGCCCATCGGGAGGCCGAAAGGACGTAAGGAAGGTAGAACAAGCGACGTTGGTGGGCTTGAGAATTCTGTCAACAAGGCTCAGCGACGGGCCACCACCGGCTTTACAAATGGTAAGGAGAACACGCAGGGCAGTGCCGAGAAAATCAGCGATGGCAAGAGAAAGCGAGCAATCACTGCTGCTGGCCTGAAAGTGGCGCTTGAAGATCGCATTGCGAATCATGATGCTTCCTCACCTACCAGGAAGGTCACGAAGACGGGTCCGAAAGGGGACTCCGCGGCAGAATTGATAGACATGGACGACCTTACAGCAGAGGGTGTCATTGCAAGAGCACCTTTGGGGACGCTCGAAAATCGCATGTGAGGACTGGGATGCAAGTTCGGCTGTACATGGTGGTAGGAACGGTTCTACGGTACTACTATGGGATGGTGCTATGGAATGGTAATGGGCATATGTATGTGTACCGCATTAGTAGGAGCTGGATGCCTCTGTTGCGTGCGATCGATATTTATTTGTATTGTCTAAGAAAAGAAAGGCTTCGAGAGGTGAGAATCTGCATTGACGGTACCGGAGGACCTTTGTAGGTATCCTTGGAATCATAGCGTAGTATGGTATCGCAAGAGAGGTTCTTATATTGACTTAGCCTGAATACTTACCCAGCGCGATGTCTCTGACTCTTCTCATGAAATTTCGCCTCTCCACTGTTTGAGGATGGAAGGCAGAGGACGCCGCTAGAACGTGTGCTCTCCATTCAGACATCTATCAACCAGCAGGTAGTTTGTAGCTTTCTACAATATCTGTTTGTCCGACCTTTGTTGGTACGCAAGAACCAAATGCTTATAATGGTGGTACATGTCGAAGGTCGCAGTTGACACATTCGGCGTATTCCAGGGATCCCGTTAGACGTCATATTCTATCTGGCATATCAAAATCAAAAACATCACGACTCCACTCGATAATTGCGACCATATTCCATTCTCAGTCATTCGAGTATCCTTCCCCAAACGTATCGTCACAAATATCCAGTCTCGGTTCCAGCTATCTACCCCCTGTACCCCTCTGTCGACCTACATCCGCGTCCCAGACTATGGCAGACGAAGCCCCCAACCCAGACGAGACACCCATCACATTCAACGTTAAGTCTTCCTCAGAAGCAAAATATGTTGTCACAGTACCACTCACCACCACCGTCATCGACCTCAAGACCAAGCTCTCAGGCTCCGAGTATGCTGACATACCGCCTGATCGCCAACGCCTCATCTACTCCGGCCGAGTATTGAAAGATCCAGATACGCTGGCAAGCTATAAGATTAAGGAGGGTAATACGGTACACCTGGTGAAAGGAGCAGCAAGTAATGTTAGGCAGCAACCGGGGAACCAAGGAGCTTCTACGGGCGCCGCTGGGACTCCAGCACAGGGAGCGCAGGGTGTACCGCAGAACCTTGCCAGTGGGACAGGGCGGGATCCGCTGGCTGGCTTAACAGGTGCGAGATATGCAGGATATGCGCAGATGCCAAATGCGAATATGTTTGGGCCTGACGGTGGCGTATGTCGCCCCCCTTCTTACCTCCGCTTTACGTACGAATGCGGTGCTGATATGCGTACAGATGGGCCCCCCTCCGGATCCAGATCAGATGGCTTCCATGCTTGAAAATCCAAACTTTCAATCTACGCTCTCAGAAGCTTTGGCCAATCCCGACGTCGTGGACCAGATGATACGGTCAAACCCCATGTTGCAGGGCATGGGACCCCAAGTCCGACAGATGATGCAGGATCCGAACTTCAGGCGTATGATGACCGATCCAGCACAACTCAGACAGTTGAGCCAGATGGGGAGACAGTTTGGCGGTGGTATGTTTGGAGGTATGGGTGGAAGGGGCCCTGGTGGAGAGGGAGGATTCCCAGCCCCTGGAGTGACGGATACGATGCCAGAGGGCGCGGAGGGAGAGAGAGGTGCAAATGCACAGCAGACAAATACGACACCACAGCCGCCGTCAAATCCGTTCGCTATGTTTGGGAATCCTGGCGCTACAGGTGCAGCTGGTGCAGGAGCAGCTGGCGCGAACCCCTTCGCAGCGCTGTTTGGACAAGGGGGAATGGGTGGACTCGGAGGACTTGGAGGCCTTGCAGCTGCCAACCCGTCTACTGCAACCCCGGCAGCTGAGGGAGCACAAGCACCTGGATCGACGCCGAGTCAGCAGCCCCCGGCAAATCCGTTCGCTTCAATGGCCCAAAACCTCATGCAGAACCCCCAAATGATGCAGCAGATGATGGGCGCCATGGGCGGTATACCTGGCCAACAACCACAGGGCGAAAATACAATTCCAGGATCCAACGCCGCAGCCAACGCTGGCTTCAATCCCTTCGCGGCACTCCAAGCTATGGGTATGGGTGGTGGTGCACCCGCTGCCGCAACTGATGATAGAGCGCCGGAGGATCGATATGCGGAGCAGCTGAGGCAGCTGAACGACATGGGCTTCTACGAGTTCGAACGGAATGTGGAGGCTTTGAGGAGGACGGGTGGGAGTGTGCAGGGGGCTGTGGAGTATCTGCTCACGCATTAGTGGATGAGGGAGGGAAAGCAGGGGAGTGCGGATTGGAGAGCGAGATCAGCAATCGAAGTGGGAGTGGTGATGCAAGCGTGATGCGGCAGTATTTAGGGCCAGGATTGGAAGTGCGATGATTTTATGATAGACGGACGCCGGAACGGCTTTCTTTGCTAGCTAGCATCGTGTACAGCTCTGCCTTTCGCTCTTGTGACTTTCAACACTCGCCGAGAAGCAGTACATGTCTTGAGATCGTGTCTCGAGAACGATCAACAAGATTCACCATCGATTGGATCATCATATATGGAAGGTAGCAGAAACAAGCGACATGTTCGATTCGATATGTATGGCTCTTTCGCCTTTGATTGCTAGCTAAGAAATAGCTAGCATCATCATTCAATATATACAGCGCAGCTCTCGCGCAGCCCAAGGACTCTGACAACATGATTTGCCCAATCATAAAAAAAGGGTATCCCAATTCCCAACGCTTCGCGATGCCAACGACGAAACGCCCATCCCCATGCATATCCGATACATTGCATCCATCCCCAGAAACCCGGTAAAAGAAATCGTTAAAGTAAGCATTATACCCTTGCCGGACCTCTGCCGCCCGCTTTCCTCGGCAGCGTCCACGGCACCCCCATTACGACCTCGCCTTCTGAGAAACCCCAGAAATATACACACATGCCTATTATATAATATAGTCCTGCGTTCGTGCCCTGATATAGTAGCAGCGCTGCTAGACTCGATAGCGGATATACGATAAGCCGCGCCTCGATGGAGCGATGCATCGCTGCCAGCGCAGTCATTGCTTTTGAGGATGTATACGGCGGGTTACTTGAAGTGGTAGATGCGGAGGCTTTGTGGGTCTGGGTTTGAGTTTGTTTGCTGGCGTTGTTGGAGGAGAGACGGATGGAGGTTGCAGCTGTGGTGAAGAGGGGGAGGGGCCATTCCCAGCAGAGGCCGAGGAGGCCGAGGAGGAGGTTTATGGTTTGGAGGATGGGGATGGGGCGGACGCTGCCGTCGAGGTTTGTGGTGAGGAAGTCCCAGAATACTTTTGGCCAGAAGAAGCCGGATATTGAGGCGGCGACTTGGTCTGTAGGGGGTGGTTAGTGGGAGGTTTTTGTGGGGGGAGGGAGGGCGGACGTACAGGCTGCGGCTGTGAGGATGATGAGGCGGGCCCAGTGGTTTTTGATCAGTTTGCCCATGTTGGAGATGGGTTGTTGGTGCTGGAGTTGGGGTTATCGCATAGAATCGGGCATTGTCTGTGTATAGAACTGGTAGGCTTCGATGGTATACTGCTTGTCAGACACTTTGGTAGTAGGTGCTCTCAATGAAGAGGTCGCGCGATGACAGTGGCGACGAGGGCGATGGCGACGTCGAGCAGCAGCGAGTGTCTCGTGGTTTGGGACTCGGGAGGTATGTATCAGACGTTTGAGAGATAAAGGATTGGGCGCCATAGATCTAATCCACCCCTCTGGAAGGACCCTTGACGCTTCTCTGCATGCTGGGCATGGCGTTGTGGACCGGGGTCGGCATGGCATTCGTCCCGCAATCGTCAGGCTTCACGTTGCACTATCGACGCGCTCATTCTCTTCACACCAGTCGTTGGGTACATGCTCGACTCGAGACGTAGCCGCTGGGCAGGGATGACTTAGCGTGGCTTATGCACCTCGAATCACCGACGGGAGCGGGGATAGTGGTACCTAGTCTGAAGCTAGGAGGGCGATCTTAGGCTTTGATTGGGTGAGTGTGGCTAACGATATGCAAGGGCGGCTCGACCGGCCTTTCGAAGTCTCGAAGGACTTTTGAAGTGCTTCATCCAGTTGTGGGATAAATGTTCTAAAGACGTGCATTCAGGATTGTAACCGAAGGGATCGAAAGAGAGCAGAGCAACTTCGACTCCGGGAGATATATGCAGTCCGCGTCGAAACAGCTGCTGTTCTGCAGGGGGCCTTTGAAACTCGCTCTGCGGCCTCTTCTGCGGCCATGAAGCTCTTTGGACAGGCTAGAGAGATGAAAGAGCAGTACGGAGTATGCAGAAGTCCAATGGAAATTCGCCGCTCTCTAACTTCGTAACCGCATGAGGAGTGGGATCTTAGCCTTGGGGATGGCCTTATCCGTGACAAAGCTACTTACTACTCGTGCTCTCACGGGCCAACTGAGGAATTCTATTAACAAATTTTGACTGCAGCTTTAGCTTCGGACAGTAATAAGCTTGTTGGTGATAGGACCAGGGTTGATGTAATCACAAAGCCATAGTAAGGTAAATGCGAATTCTCATCGACCTTTTCATCCTTGTCGACACTGCTCATGCGCTACCGCTCTCAATCTGCTAGCGTACTCTTAGTTCAAAAAATCCAGCGTCTATGCGTGCCTTGCGATTGGCTCTGGTAGTAAACCTTTTCTCCGCACAGCTCAACTCTTCAAGCTCTCTACACCAGTGGTGCTTCCTTCCTTCAGCAAGCCAACACATAAAGCGTTTGGCGTAAGGCACCCCCATGTCTCAACTAGTCAGGTATTCGTCTGGCGGAATTGGCCGCTTTCTTCAGGCTAGGAGCGAAGCATGGCCTTTGGTCGGATCGAGACAAGCAGATCAAGACGTGGCCATCACACTGCAGTACTGGCTCGATCTTGAAGATTAGCAACTGGGAAGCTTCGTCCACAAGCCCACGAGACTTCAGAGAAGGGTCCAATGGTCCGAAAGTTACTGCGAAACACGCGCCCTGAGAGGGTGCCCTCAGTGCCCTGGACTCAAGAGCAAGCGTTTGCCGACGAGACGACTTGCTAGTGCTTCCTACGCGCATAGTGGCTTGCAGATTGACCCAAATCCTCGGTAGCCATGTGTGACGGTTGGGATAGTCTCTTCTAGATCTTCGGATCTTGACACTACTAACCTCACATTGTCACTTTCGTCGAAAACCCCAACACTTTGCCTCCGTACACAACGACCGGGACGACCTTAGGAGCTGAGGAATACAGGTGCGGAGCCTTGTACGTGCAGGACCCTTGTTCGGAGATCGTTTGACTCGACTTGTTGCCGGATCCCAGCGCTTGGAGGCTCGGCCAAGGTGATGACCAGCTTGGAAGAGACTTTAGCTACATTCGGAAGCTCCTGCTAGACTTTCCATCCTGAGAAGGCTGGTCAAGGCTTGGGATAAGGGGAGTAAAGCAGAAGGGAGTTTGAGATACCGCTCACGGACCTGCACATGCGCACCGTATGGCAGTGAAATACAGCTTCCATATCCAATACGCGACCACGCCGTTCATCGGAGCCATACTTGCAAGCGGACTCCTGGACGACCTGTCCCCGCATCCGAGAGCCGGGTGCTCATAGAATCATCTCGTTACTTCAGAGAGACGGAAAGCGTTCTCTATTTGCTCATATTATACCCCATTCGCTACCCGATCCACCGTCTCGTAAAATACCAGCGGGCTTTTCCTTCACAACTTGCAAGCCCGACCGCATGCATTTACAATTCAGGACGATATAGCATAATCTCATCATGGGTGTTGGTCAAAAGGGATGGTTCAGCAAGGAGTTGACTGGGAGGATGATATTGTTTAATACCTTGTTTCATGGCTTGCACGTCGGTCTATTTATATTTGGATGGTGAGCAACATCATGTGGAGCCGTTCATCCGTTCAGTACTGATCTGGCCAGGTGGAAACAAGCTGCCGACTCTCGATTAGCTGGACTCAATACTCTCACATTCTCTGTGTGGATATCGAGAGGCGCGGGTCTCAATCTATCGGTCGATGCAGCTATCATTGCACTGCCTATGTGCAAGAATCTATTAAGATGGATTCGACCGAAAATTAGGTGGCTGCCGCTCGACGAGTTTCAATGGTTTCACCGTCAAGTCGCCTACTCGCTACTTTTCTGGACTTTGTTCCATGTGTCAGCCCATTATGTCAAGTATGTAGCCAATGTACATCGTCCGCTTTCTTTGCTAATGTGAGCAGCTTCTTCAACGTTGAGAGGAACCAAATACGACCCGAGAGCGCAGTTCAGATACACTACACGCAAGCGGGTGGCATAACAGGGCACGTCATGCTGTTTTGCATGCTCATGATGTTCACTACCTCCCATGTCAAGATCAGACAGCAATCTTACGAGACCTTCTGGTACACCCACCACCTATTCATCCCGTTTCTCCTCGGTCTGTACACCCACGCTACCCAATGCTTCGTCCGAGATAGTGAGCTGCCTTACTCGCCATTTGCTGGCAAGCCCTTCTGGAATCATTGCCTCGGGTACGAAGGCTGGCGATGGGAGCTCATTGGAGGTGGGCTCTACCTCCTCGAACGGATATACCGTGAGATCAACTCGCGCCGGTCGAGTCAAATTTGTAGAGTCATCCGCCACCCCTATGATGCTCTGGAAATCCAATTCGTAAAGCCTTCGATGAAATACAAGGCAGGCCAATGGACTCTCATCAACATCCCCTCGGTCTCCACAACTCAGTGGCACCCGTTCACCATCACCTCTTGCCCTTACGATCCCTACATCTCCGTCCACATGCGTCAAGTCGGTGACTGGACACGCGCGGTCGGCGATGCTCTCGGCGCCGGACCTTCGCAAGCGAAAGAATACGATGGTCTAGATCCCATGGGCATGTACGAAATCGCCTTGCACAACGGGCAAGAAATGCCCTCCATCCGCATCGACGGCCCTTACGGCGCTCCTGCAGAAGATGTTTTTGACAACGAGATCGCAGTGCTCATTGGCGCGGGCATAGGTATCACACCGTGGGCTAGCATCTTGAAAAACATCTACCACCTACGCGCTGGGCCGGACCCTCCGAGGCGCTTGCGAAGGGTGGAGTTCATCTGGGTCTGCAGAGACACCAGCTCCTTCGAATGGTTCCAGAGCCTCCTCTCCTCCCTAGAAGCGCAGTCCCTCGCCGCGGCCGAAGGCTCAGGCGCCGGCCCGGAGTTCCTTCGCATACACATCTATCTGACGCAACGTCTCAACGTGGACCAGACGGCAAACGTCTACATCAACAGCGTCGGCACGCACGTCGACCCTCTCACCGAACTGCGATCGAGGACGAATTTCGGACGGCCGGATTTCAAGAGGCTGTTTGGTGCCATGAAGGATGGCATACGGGAGGGCAATTATATGGGGGAGTTGAGGGAAGGGGGGGCCGATGTGGGGATCTACTTCTGCGGGCCTAATGCTGCGGCGAAGGTTATCAAGAAGGCTGCGAAGAGCTCGATGTCCAAGGATGTCAGGTTTAGGTTTTGGAAGGAGCGGTTTTAGATGCCGGATGCGATGAGTTATTGCTGGTTTTTGTGATTCATGGGAGCGAGCGTTGCATGGCGATGGGGCTTGGGGTCATGATGATATTTAGCGTTGTATGTGTATTAATGAATTTCTTAACTCTTGCTTTTCAGTCCCGTGTCCGCTGGTGGTGGTTGACCAACAGCAGCAGCCTGATGCTCTCGATCCTGGCGCCGTCAACAATTCTCGTACCATCGTCTAGCTTTATTAACGCATCGACTTCATCGCAGTGTGTTCTCCAAGATCGAAGATACATCTCATTCGCAACTGAAACCATCATGGAAGCAAAGTGCAGTTAGAGAATAGGTATACAACATATTGTGTAGCAAAGTATGTATCATTTTCAACGCCATGCTCGAGGAATGCTTGTCACATCACGCACAATGCAGACCAAGAGCTGGCTAGAGAAGTCATACCGGGCGAAGAGGTCAGGCGCGCTCTTTTGCATTGTCGTGGCTGGGTTTGGAGGGTGGCTGGCTACTGTAGACTTCATGAACGATCTTTCCTGCAGGGTTTTGTAATGGTTGTTCCAATGGCTAAGCTAGAGGTTCTACTCTGAGATCATATCTCTGAGTTTTGGTGATTCTTTCGTGTAATTAGTATGGTCTTGAGACGTATAAATTAAAGGACGACCATTGAACAATTCTTTTTTATATCTAAAGAGCCGTGTTTCCATGCGGGACAGAGGAAATGTGAAAGCAATGGTACCTTGTGCACTGTTTCCTTCGACTCCGCTCTGCCAATATTTCAAACCAGCAAGGCGCACCCGTTGTGGCCGACTAGGGTGAATCAAGAAGGCTTCGTGCTGTCTATGCAAGACATTCCTTCGACAGAGCTCTGTATCATCCCTCGTACAGCGCCGTCTGCTTTGAGCCGCCCTCCGCGGCACTCGTGCTTATCAATTGCATCCATAGTGTGCCCTCTCCACACGGAAGCCGGTATCGTAGGCTTCATGGTGTGCATTCATCATGTTGGTTCCCATTGAGAACAAAGATTTCCGAACGGTATTCACAGTAAAATACGTCTTGCCGGAAGCCCCTGCCGTAACATGTCTAGTCATGCAGTAGGTACGGCCGGTCAGGTCCAGGGAAGTCGTAGGCGGATAACCACAGGTGTTGTGTTCGTTTGGTCTGCTCCCGAGCCCAGTGCTTTCTCACTCTCGCCAGAGCAAGATACAATGCGGTAGCTACAGCAGCGTTCCCACGACATCCGAGTCGTGAATTTGTAGGTCTAGGGTGGCGAAACATGAATCAAATTCTGATAGCCAGAATGATGAGACCGAGGGAGATGTTCAACCCAATTACAATTTTCGAGGAAGACCTGAGCGCTGGGGCTGCATAAGATTTGTCAGGAGATCCTATTGCGGATCCAGACAGACCCGTCGCTGTGCTTGTCGCTGACTGAGTGCTACCAGGTGTGGCAATTTGAGGAGCGATACTCATTGAGCTTGTAGGTGATGAGACCCCAATGAGTTGAGTAAGGCTTATAGCAACTGGTGTAGTTGAGGCGGTGACTGGTTCGGTCGTTTCCACGGTTGTCGGCGCACCAAGGCTGTCTGTCCCTGAGAATGTCGCTGCTGGAGCATCGAGGGGTTCAATGACGGTTGTGACCGTTCCGTTTATAGTGACGATGTAGGCTTGACCTGGTAGCTGGGCGCATGAGAGGCTGCTCAATACCGTGGCTGCGAAGACAGCACAAGCGACTGGCTGCATTCTAACTGATGCCGAGTGGTTCTGCTATGACTGGGAAGTGTGAGCACACATGTCGCAAAGTACAAGCATGGGTAAAGCTGGCATTTGACGGTTGAGGGTTGAAGTGATGAGTACCCCCACCGGCGGGTTGCGAGTGGCAGAGATAAGCATGGCGGGTTAGCTTGACAGGTTGGAATGGTGTCAGGCTATAGTCTGCTCATTCCTTGAAACTTTGCTAGGAGAAAAGGTATGGAGAGGAGGCGAATGGGTTCTTGGAGAGATGGTGGAAGCTATTGCATGACCAAATATTCATATGATATGGGTATAACAGTCGCGTCCAAAGGGTAGACTTCTTGGCGAGCTAATACCTTCGAGCTTGACGACAAAACTCAAGGCACTCATCAAATATTTCGACAGCTACCAAATGCAGAAGAGCAGAACAGACGCCAAGCGAAGACATGCTCCGAACGGACTTCAACCTCACTATCGCTACTCCTTCTTTACACCTCGAGACGTTGTTGCATTAATTGACTTCCATCTATCAGTCGTCTACCATCGATCTTTTCTACGGAGAGCCTCGCCCCGGGACGACGCTCTCCCAAAATACTCATGCTTGAAACACTACCTCGACTTCACAGCCCGTTGGGTGTACAAGCATTTGGCGCGCTTCAACGTCGCTCCTGCTGGACGTAATTTCGTGGGATACGCGACCCGTATCTGCACTTCTCAGACACAAGAGGCACACAGCCTCGCCATTTGATTCGAAAGCGCTCATCGGTTTCCGTGTTGGATGTTGGAAAAGCTTCCTTCTGCTGGCGGCCAGTCTATTGTGTCTTGCGCCCGTGGTGCATGTCTCGAAACATGGCTACCAACTATTGTCTATTGAATTCATGCCGGCAACATATAAAGGCCAAGCCTCTCGCAAAATTACTTCTGAAGGTATATTCCGTTGACCTAAAGTCAGCCTCACAAGATCCATCCTGTCAAAATGCTCAATTGTCTTCTTGCGGCCACTCTGTTAGTATCCTACGTCTACGCCATGTCCCTTCCTATTTCTTCTTCCGGCCCAGTCCAGTCGTTGGAATCTAGCAACCCCTCAATGTTGAACACAACAATTTCCAGTGATGCCGCCGCCGATTCCACGACATACCTCGAAAATGACCAGCTCACAGCCGGTTCTAGTATTTGCATTCCGAAGGCAAAAAATAGGTTCAGAATACCTCTGCCACGACCCAAGTTCAACCACTGCGCTCTTGCTCTCCGCCAGCTCTCTAGCGATGCTACCGTTCAAGATTTCTGTACTGTCCCGGCTAGAGCCCCTCAAGGATATTTGATTCCTGTCACCAAGACTGTTCAATCTTGCACGATCACGATACAGCTCGTTGGTTTAGGAATAACAGAGAGAGCCAGCTGGCTGGAAATCGGAATGGCAGCGAATCAGCTCAACATGGGGTGTTTCACGTTGGATGATTCGTGGAAGGGAACTACGGGCGGAAGGACGACCGCAGGGAAAACTAGCAGGATCGAGATAAGATTGGATAACAGCGGCAATGCTGCTGCGCAGTCTGCTTCGGTATTTTGAGAAGGCGATTGTGATAAGAGGAGTGGCGTCTCGGATCGGTGGTATCGTGGTCCAGAGCAACAGCAAATGAAAGTAACCAGCGATCTTCCTGCTCTCCTCCACCTTACGCCGCTCTCATACGTTTTGCTTCTTGTCCATACAGCATCGTAAGTAGGTTTCTAAGCATTTAGAGGCGGCGCTATGTGTGTACTTCCCTGTCAATGCTACACTCCGTCTGTCGCCACTCACTACACAATCATGCCTGCAGTGTATCCCCACCTTCACTCTCAAATCGTTTCTTTGCTGTTCCTCTTGGTCTCTGCATGCTATACGGAATTCCCATCCTTGATCTAGACCTTCTACAGCCCAAGGTCCCGAAGGTACTGATCCGCTCACTGCTGGACGTCGCTTCGCTGCAGACCGCTCGAGACCCAGTCCACACCCGGCACAAATTCACGTTCGAATGCAGCCCTACCTCTGAGGGCCGAAACTCGAGGGTGCGTCATTAGCGTCTGTGGAGTTCTACTCTGAGCTACTGGTGTGGGCGTCGGTGGCGTTTGGTGCTCATGGAATGTGTGCTGTACTAGCGTTGTGTGCTCTGATGGCTGTCCAAGAAGCACTACTGGAGCTGCGATGGCATGATGATGAGGGATCCCTTTAGGTCTAAAACGTTGGAGCGGCCGAGATGGACGATGTCCGCTTGCGCCGGCTACGATTTTGTCGGTGGGTACCGTACAGCCGACGGCAAGGAGACTCTCGAGGTAAGCTATCCGCGCTCGCAAAGCGCCTTCATCTAACAAGTCAACGTCTTCGCCCAATGGTATCAACGGTATGCGGGGATTGGCATCGCGGTAACTCCCGAATCTTTGCTTGCTCATCTTGTCTTTCACCAACTGCTTCAGCTCCTCGGCGCGGGCTTTGAGTCCCTCTTCACCGATCTCTGGTTGGCATATTTCACATGGGCCGGAGCCTTCGACTTTGATGATGTCGACTCTATGATCTGTGAGAGGAGCGTAAGCTTATAACCCTCGTTTGGGCATGAATCGATGCCCACGAGACGGATCTGGATCCCCAGGGTATAAGCAATCGCCATCCATCGGCGGTTGCTCTCTGATATGACCGCATTGCCACTCCAAGACGATCTTCAGGCAGCGGTAGGAAGCTCTGCGACCCAACCTGCTGGTCGAAGCTTGTTCAAACATCCTACTACAATAAGCTTGTACTACTAATACTGATAGTGAAGGGGTGGTGGATGCATCTACGCTCACGACATGACCAGCTCCGGCTCCTTTAAGACCTTTTTGACATCGGGTGTTGAGCTGGACCTGATTCCGATCATACCGAAACTATTCATCAGGATCGGAAAAAAACTTTCGGTGCTATTGACAATTATCCAGTAATGTTTCATTCATCTCCAGGCACTTGACATGACTCAGTGGACACTGGCTGTTTATCGTAGGACAAAAGCCTTGAACTAAACGGAATGGAGACGTCAAGAATCCGCAACACTCTCCCGATGCCGCGCTTCTCACAATTGTACCTCATTCCGAAACGACTGAGTAGGCAGGACTCACTACGAAGCCTTCGATCAAGGCGGCCCAAAGGCTGTACCTGAGCTTAGTCCTTCCAGTGGTGGTTCGTGGTAAAGAGCGCTCGCCACTATCTCGGGTACGCTGAGCGAGATATTCCATTTGAAAGGAATCAACGATAATTACATCACAATTCGTATGAAGGTAGAATATGCTGAGTCGTTCCGATAGAAGCCTTGAATCGTTGACGAAAGTTATGATCGGAGAATTCAAGGTTATCGTGCAAAATCTGCGCTTTAGAAAAATTGATCCACATACTCAACGACAACCTACCGAATATACCAGTGGTTATTCCTTTTTCTTGAAAGAATAGTGTCGCTTGATCTTCTGCTTCGTTGAGCCACGACAAATACTCACGTGAAGACGCTTGGTATTGTCGATGTTGTTGGGGGTAATATGCCAATCGATCACCAACGCATACGGCGATAGGAGTGATAAAACACGTACTTACCGTGGTCAGGACACGCTATTGAATTATCGAAACAGAGAGGCTGATGAAGAAGAAAAGTATTGCAGAATATATGTTTTGCTTGATGGGGACATGCTTCAGCTTGTTACTGCATGAAGGTCATACACCATGTACGAGGAGGACTCTTGATATGGTTTCCGGTACCATTGTGTATACTCGTGTATGTGTAGAAAAACAAGGTATCAACAAAGCCACTGCAGTGACGCCTTTGGGCGAAAATGTGGTAGTGATGATTTCATATCTGCCCTCATGCTAGTGCGGTCTGGAAAGTAACCGCCATTCTTACAGAGAGTCTTAGTTGAGGTTGGGTCATTGAATTGAGCGATAGCCTCGAAGTCGATCTTTTAGTTGCTCTACATCGTGGGGGACGAAAAACACAGCTCGGTGGCAGTGAGGTTGAAATGGTAAAAGTGATATATGTCTGGCTTCAGCCCTTATGACGGGTCGTAAAGCTCTTTCTTCGACTTGTTAGAGGATATCTCGTGTGTCTGTGAAGTCAGCACTGACTACAGTGAGTACTCCACTGTTTGGCCGGTGGTGGCGAGGTTTCAGAAGACTTAGAAGCGTTGGTTAAGATAGTTGATTGGCTTCAAGAGAGGTCATCAATCCCCTCTGATTTGCCAATGTCGATATCGATGGCTGCAATATTGAGGCACTCGACGCGTACATCATGGAGCATGGGAATGGTGCGTTAGGTTGCGGAAGCAGGGGAGTCTATTACGTGTGGCACCCTCGTCAAGGAGACAAGGTCCCTTTCGCAGTCATCGTCTGCTACTTAGTAAGAATTGAGGTTGTTGTCATACTCATCAAAATATATCGCCGTGTGTGTTGGACAGAAGTTGTTTGTTTTTTGAGCGGGCCGCAAGTGCCATTCGTGGAACAAGTCACAGGACCAACATGGTGACCAAGACTCGAAGACTCTGTGCCATTAGTGCTATTGACACCGCCATTTAGGGTATCGTCACTTCCAATTTTGGAGTTGAAGGCTATCCTCTGGAGAATTGTGCCGTTTAAGCAAGTGTTGTCTGCGTATTGAAGCTGTAAGGCGATTGTCTCGTCATCATCGATCGTATCTTATCCACCGACCCTTATTGTACAACAGCTCTTTGCCATTGTATCCGGAATTATCTCTCGTTGTAATCCCGTTTGGTCAACGATAGTCAGCGTTTCTCGAAGAGAAAAGGCTCGTAATATAGTGGTACAGTTGTTAGTCTTAGAGGAGCCACTGAAGCCACAAATAGCGTAAAGATAGGCCTGATCAGAAAATATATAGCCGCGTCCATAGCAAGCGAACCCAAGCTGGAACTCGCTTGGTTCTACCGCATCCATAAGAGCGGGAGCATATTTTAATCAAAATTTCGTTTGAAAAAAAAAGGGAAGTCTGATCTTAGCACCTGCCGTCTTACCATCAGCATTTCCTTAGCCGTTTAGATCATAACCCCTGAAGGCGAAAAAGCCGACAGACATTGGGTGAAATTCTGTGCCGACGATAGTCAAGGAGTATGGTGTCAAAGCCATGCTGATGCCGTTTGAGATGATTGCAGTACACATCTCTTTGTAGAGACACTAGATACCGAGTGTCTTCTGGCCAGCCTCCACGTGCATGTCAGCCTCAATGCTTCTGAAATCACCCTTGAATCGACAGGGTAAGGAGGTTGTATCCTGAGATGAGTTTGGGGGAAAGAACACCCCAGAGCCATGTCTTAAGACTCATGGGGAAGTCCAGGTTGGGGAAGAACAAACAGATATCCTCAATCCAGATAAACATCATGGAAGTTGGAATCAACCATGCAGATTACTGATGAGAAAATGTAAGTGGCTTTTTTTGCTTCTGTAGACACCATATCGCTCCATGTCGTTTTCATGTGTCCAGGACTGCTGAGATCGAAGCCTCCTATACGATCCACACCTGCGAGACGCAGCTTCAGCGCCGTAAATTCTCAATAAACTCCCCCATCATCGGTGTTAGAGGGCGTGGCCTTGAATCGAGTAGAGTCGATAGCGGCAAACGCGACGATCGTATGCGATCGGCCTTCAAGCAATATGTGGCTCGGAATGATCCTGTTACACGCTCTCACACGAGCTTTCGAAGCCTGGCAGTAATGAAGCTATACTTACTGCCACAACTTGCTACCCCGTTGGGCTTACCGCACACGAGCAGAGGTACACTCTTGTATCCACTGAGGCAAATTGCTGTCGTGACATGTATTTAGGTTACCTTGACCAGCTATGTAGCCGGAACATAATTGAATAATCGGTATGGGTGCGGAACTCGCATGAACAACGTGCTGCACAGAGCTTGGAGATGACGCAGTGGAGACCGGGGTACTGTTGCCATCCATGATTGTGGTATTATTGATACCACGGGTGACGATGGATTCGTCGAGTCGCTTGTGCATTTCAATTCGTACCATCGTACCTTCAGAAATTTCGTGGCACGCACTTGCAACTCTTTTGCGATCGTGAGAAGCGAAGGAATGCTTCAAAGACAAGATTGATGGGAAATACCGAGAATGCTTGCATTACATGCAAGCTATTGGACACACATGAGGTTAGGAAATGAGACGACTCAACTCAAGCCATTGCTGCCTTCAGCTTTCACTCCTACGTTCTCGAGTACTTCCTCCTTCACGCGACCCACATCAGGTATACCCATCTCCCTTCTCCTCTGAGCTACCCATGCACCCAACATGCTCCATATTGCTTCTTTTTCTGGGGGCCTCATCCCAGCGGCCAATCCACTGGTTGTAGTAGCAACGAACACGCTCGCCCCCTTCCACAAGATATCATGGCTAGTACCTCTCACAACACCCATATTCTCTGTTTCATCCTGCCAACCATACTTGAATTCGTCTTTCTTAATTTTCTTCCCTCGCCTGACCCTCCATATACTCTCCCATATGCCCTTCCCAACGATACACACACTCTCGGGCCTGTAACGGCTGATTTTCTCCTCTAGCACTTCTACCCCCTCATCCATCTCCTTAGCGCTCAGCTCCGATGCGTCCTTTGTAGGCCTGGACACGATGTTCGTATGTCCCAGGGCATAGAGATGTGGTAGATCGCCATCTTCATCAGGCTTGCACAACCGAGGCGTGCATCCTGAGCTGTGGCAAAGCTTCCAGAAAAGATTCGAAGGGTGCGCGTACGCATGGCCGGCGGTAGCAGTACGAATGCCGGGGTTCACTCCAATGAAGACGCAGATGAGGTTCGGGGCGAGAGAGTCTGTAAGGAGGTTGGTGAGGTTGGCGTATTTGCTTGGAGGAGCATACCCAGAGGACGGGCGTTTCTTCTTGGATGGAGAGGGAGACCCTGTCGCCTCTGGCGCAGAAGCTTTGCGTTTCATGGAAGCGGTTGCCGGTGAGCTGGTGGTCGAGGCCTTTGGGGCTGTAGCTTTCTGTCTGAGCGGAGACGGCTTTGCTGGTGACGACTCTAGTAAAGGTTTTATGGAAGGGACCGTTCGCGTACTTCTTCGGTTGGGTGAGAGTGCAGATGTCTTGTCGTACGAATATTGCTGCAACGCGGCACCAAAGCTTGGAGAGGATCCCTTATCAGAAGTCGTTCTCTGCAATCCTTTGGTCATTGAGACTTGAGCCGCCATCACGCATCGGGCAGGTCTTATAAGGGCCTTGGCGCGATTTAACCAATTAAACGTGCTCTAGGTACCTAACATCTATCCGGCTAGCCTCGATCGTAGCGCCCTGAACTTTGTGTTCAACTTCTGCCTTCCCCAGATATTTGCCTACATACCGTTCTAACATTTGAACATTGAGGTCGTCCAGGCCCGAGCCGTGCATCTGAGCACAAGCATCATTTTACACACCGTGATGACAGGCACCATGGCCTATCATTTGTTCAAGTATACCTCAATATCGGTAGCAGTCTTGGTTGGTCTCTACGCTAGTCTTCTGGGACTGCTCACGACGTCTTCCTTTCAAGCCCATATTGTCTATCTTCACAAGATCCAGATGACCTGGTTCAAGGATCTGGATGTTCCTGAGAATTTTGGTTTCCTCCACGGTCAGACCACCCCATTTGCCATCAAGTCTTCCACTGGCGGAACGCTGTACGCGTGGCATATCCTACCCATCGAATTATATCGCCAGCACGAGCTCGCTCTAATTGCAGAACCTTCCGGGTTCGCTTTGGATTTTACATCTCGTTTTCCCTTTAAGCTGCTGCGCGATGATCCTGATGCTCGATTGGTCATTCACATGCATGGAGCCGGAGGTACCGTGGGGTCAGGGTACCGAGTTCCCAACTATCGCGCGCTATCGGCAGGACAGCCTAACAAAATCCACGTTTTGACATTCGACTATCGAGGATTTGGACGCAGTCGCGGCACCCCATCCGAGCGTGGACTCTGCCTTGATGCCGTTGCAGTCGTTGAATGGGCGATGAAAGTCGGCGGCATTCCACCGTCTCGGATCCTTATCTTTAGTCAGTCTCTGGGCACCGCAGTGAGCCTCGCTGTCTCAGAGCACTTTGCTTTGCAGTCTCCACCAATAGTGTTTGCAGGCACTGTCTTAGTAGCACCCTTTGTGGACGTTACGACGCTTGTGGCGACGTATCGTGTTGCGGGTACAATTCCCCTGTTATCACCACTGGCCAGGTTCCCACTGGTATACAGATATCTCAGCACCTTCATAAAGGACAAATGGTCCAGCAAGGACCGTATCGCAGAATATATCCAATCGAACGAAGCTAATGAGAAGAAGTACCAGCTGACTCTGATCCATGCTGAGGATGATTATGATATTCCGTCCCATCACACCGAAGTGGTCTTCTGGCACGCTGTTAATGCTACGGCGCCCCGAGGCGTTACGTACGACGAACTTGAGGAGCTGAAGTTCAAGTCAAAACGAAATCTGGGCGCTGCAGGTTCGGTCATGGAATGGCGAACGCGGAACGGCGTTATAAGAGAAGAGATACTAAAGACCGGCCTACATGATGTTGTCATGGGGAATCCGGTAATCTCTATGGCTATCATGCGTATCTATGAAGGTGCGGATCCATCTTTCAAGTAACGCGCAGATGAACAAGGGGGAAAGTTTTAGAGTAGATAACTTGGTTTTAGAAGTGCTTGAGCGTTTTGTCTTCCATATATGCTGTTTGTTGGTTTGGAATTTCTTCACTGCAGAATTTGTTCCCAGATGTCTGAAGGCCTATGATTTCCGCTTTGTTTTACTTTGCTGTTATACTACTTCAAAACCCGAAATCCAGGGGCTATCAGTAGGGGAAATCAGTATGTAGTTGCCAATGTACCCAGCGTTGTTTTCCTTTCAGACACAACCATACACCTGCTCTAATTTAGCTGGCAGCTCGATATGCTTCAAGGAAAGCGGCCATTGCGGGACAGAATCCATATCTATAAAATGTGAATCCAGTATGTGGAGACGCTATAGGTATTATAGATGGCCGGGTCAGAAGCCCTAAATGCTGCAATCACGCCACCTAACATGACAATGCGGCTGAGAAGATAGAACACCGGCGACACGAGGCTGATCATGGTCAGCGGCCCGCCCCATCGCAAAATGACCTTTTCGAATTGTATAAAGATCAGCATGGAAAAGATCGACACAAGGGCTGCTGCACGCCAGAGCCACTGCTCTACAAGCGTTGGGAAGACTGTTTTCCAGGATATGAGATGAAGCGCACCGAACGAAGCTGCGAAAAGGCATATCACTGGCCACAGCATCTTCGAATGGTATACTTCGGGGTCCCAATACCCGAGCACGATCTCTTTGACGGGGGCTTTGCACACTTCCGGCAGGTAAGCGGAGCGTGTCTCCTGCAAATCCTCACCTCTCTCATTCCCGCACGCAACAGCTTGCTTCATTTCCTGCGAAGCTGAATGTTGCCTGGCTTCTTTCGCGGCCATCTGTTCGGCTTGCTGCAAGGCTTGCTGTTGAGCTTCTTGCAACGCTGTGTCCTCCGCTTCCTTCTCGAATACCCGAGGAGTGAGATACCAGATGGTCCAGAGGGTATCCTGCTGTCCTATTCCCTCATTATCAAAAGCGCTGCTGACAGCCATCGACTCGAAAGTCGTCTTCTGCTCTGGAAGCATGTTTGGTAGATTGACGATAGATGGAGTCATGATATCTTTTGGTTTGACCCACCAGAAGAAGTACGTGATGGCAATCAGGGGGATGTAGCTGAGGGTCATTGTTTCAAGTTGCGAGAGGGGAAGAGTATGAGCTAGTCGCATGATGCTTTGCATCACGAACCAAGTCACTTGGCCGACTGCCAGCAGTTTTGCGGTACCGTCTGCATTACTCTTGTCACGTATGTTTTCCTCGGACAACCCCCAGAGGGAATGGTCATTCCAGTCAATCAACCCTCGCTCTAGCAGCCAGGTGTATTGGTTCGGCCAAATGACTTTGTCGCCCCGCGAAGTGCGGTACCTGAGAGCGAGCATACCGATATAGAAAGCATGAACTAGCTTCAGACGGCCTGCTGTTACTTTCGAGCAATTCTTCACCATCTTTCGCGCTTGAGTCCATTCCTGGAGTCCCTCAACAGCAACAAATTCGGGCGCGATGACGGTCTTGAGGAATAAGGCGATCTTGTGCAGCACGCGGAGTAACGGACGCTTGTGGACTCGCGCATGTATCACCACCCAAGTACACAAGAAGGTGGTTGAAAGGCAGCTCAAGATTAGGCCTAGTGTTCCACGCCCTGGAGACTCCAGGACCCAGCCAACCAACGCCTCCGCTGTGGGCGATGGACTCGAGCTGCATCCCGAGCAAGAGGCCATATTCAAAGCGGTCTATGAAGTCGTCCGCCGGTTGATGGAGTCATCGAACTTGGCGCATCTTGCTAGATAAAAGATATGGCTTGAATCAGAACTAAATGCTGCACCTCGGTCGATCGCAAGGCTTCGATTCGATCTTAGGGTCCACAAGTCCGCGAAGGAAGATGCGTTGGTCTTATACCCCCGAACAGAGGACTCGCGCAAGGATGGTGGAGCAGATGCATGAAGGAGGCACATGCACACAGAGCTATCCCACATTTTGACAAGCTGGCGCTAAAATGGCTTGGCGCGAGATTCAAACACTCGATACTCTGGATTCGCAAAGTAATAATATCAAAGCATGCGCCATGATATATCAAACAAGCATGAATACAACCCTGCAAGGCTTACTGGAACTCTTCACCTTATCGCATTACGGAGGGTCATACAAGTTGACTTCATTGACGACTGCTACCCCTGAATTTTACCGCCCGCGACGATGCATGCGCTGTAATTCTGGTTACAGCCCACAAAACCCCAATCTGCACTCGGGATCTTGGCCCCGTCAGTCAATCTTTGCCGTGTATTTTTAGATTTGGTGTCTCGACCCATCTTTGAGACTATATCGTCAGGTAAAGGGTTCTAATTTTACCACATATGAATATATCACAAATGGAAACGGCAAGTAAAGAAGTAGGTATCAGATCAGTCCCCCAAAAGGCCATCCGCAGACTTATAGCCGCTCTTCGATCAAGACGGAACATATCCATCACCGCAGACTCCGCCACTGGCGCCAATCCCCACGGCATCATCAGCGCTCTCCAGACTCGATCTGTAAGCCAGAAGCCTTCGAGATCTCCCATGGTAGGCATACGCACGTTGTGGCTCTCCGTGCTTTATTCACACTCGCAATGTAAAGCTCCGTTGCCCAGAGATAATAATCATTGCACGAAGAAGAAGAAGGTAGATACAAGTAATCTCTCGAAACCATAAAATGTTAGCCAAATGTATGCTCTAGCCGTAGCATTAAGAAACGAAATCACCCCTTTCTATCCTCAAGTGATCCAGTCACATTCCAAAAGCTCGCCCGCAAGCTGCCCTTCCACCCTCCACCACCCCACAACGCTAGCATCCCGTCCTCACGTATATGCCTGAAGCGAAGCAGTCGCAGCCGTCGCAGTCGCACTATCAGCTACCAAGCTACTAGTCGCCTCTTGTAGAGCGCTCTGTGAGATCACGCTCGAGGAAGCACTACCCGTGGACGAAGTTGTAGGCACGTAGCTGGTGGGAATCACCGATAATGTGGACAAGATCGGAAGCCCGGTGCCCGTGCCGATAGGAAGGCCACCAGTTCCAGTCCCGGTAGCTCCTGTGGGATACCCGAGCGTGCCGTTGCCTGAGACTGGGTATGGTGCTGAAGACAAGGGTGCAACGCTTACAGGCGCACAGGAGCCAGCACCGGCCACGGTGACTGTCAGCGTTGTTGACTGAGTGATTGTGGATATTTGAGTGATGGTCACTGGTGGTGCGGAACCTGTGGGCACGGGATATGGTCCGAAGGGAGGCTTTGTGGCTGTTGGCAGTTGTGAGATAATGGAAGGCGAGACACCAGTGCCTCCAGTGGGATAGGAGCTAATGGGCAAGCCTGAGATCGGGTTGAAGAAGCCGCCAGTAGAGGCTGGAGCAGTGGGCGGAAGATCTGAGGTTATGTTCGCATAAGGTGCGAGTGAGTCGGTGGGTAATGGGCTGATACCGCCTGTGCCTGTGCCGGGTGGGCTGGTGCCAGTGGGGTATGAAGTTCCGGTAGGGGACAAGCCAGACCTATTGGAGGTCTTTCAGTAATCTCACTCTGCAATTACAACGTCGGTCTACTTACGGGACAGTGCCGTAGAAGCCGGTCGACAATGTAGGAGACAGCAAAGAGGAACCTGCTTCGCTCAAGCTGTGTGCATCGGTGCAGGACTTGGTCTTGTGCTTGTGGGCCTTGGATTTCGAAGAGGCAAGTGCAGCAGACTCAGATGGAGCTTCAGCCGAGGAGGTTGGGGGCGCGGCCTCATAACCATTGAGCTGTCTTTTGCCAGCTCCAACGTGCGGGAAACTGCAATTGGGTACGTTAGCATGCTACTTTTGCGGCGCAAATTGAACCACATACGAAGAGACTGTGTTCAACACTGTGGCTACGGCGAGGAAATATTGCAAATGCATCTTGGGATTCCCGAAGAGTAAAACGATTGGATGTAAGAGACTGGAAAAGCAGGTCAATGCTATGGGTAGAATGAATGCAAGCCTAAAGAAGGAATATAACGTAAGTATCGAATAGAAGAGACTGAGCTGAAAGAACGTTGGTAGTAGAGAGCATGAGGTTCAAGGCGAATCGATGGTTATATAGATGGTCATTGCCACTTCATCTCGTCGATGGAAACACATCCCTTCCTTGGTCGCCATTCTTGCCCAGTTTGTATAGAGTTATTGTCATGATTGCAAGGTTCAGTTTGGCGATAGTGTTTGGAGGACCCACCAACATCCCTTCAATATCGTCTACTCTTCTCTACGCCTGTTGGCTGACTCAGAGAGAATCGCCCCACTGTGGCTCCGTCAAGGGAGTCAGATGTTCCTGGTAGCTGAGGACATTTCAGTACGACCCTTCCATGACGCCGCAACATGATTGTGTGAAGATCCTGGGATCTGTTGGAATTATTCCGGTTTTCTGGTGAAATTGGGTGTCGTTTTCTTAGATTGCCGGATGTGCCACATCCCTAACCTTGTTCAGCCTCCAGCGTGTTTCACTTAAACACATCGTTAGATTTGAGCTGAACTTCTGCTTTTGGTTCTGATCAAGCTGATATTTATTGGAGTAAGATTTTGGACGCATTGTTTTGTTGCGATTGATGCAGATCGCTGGCCTTGGTCAAATTATAGATAGCTCGACTACTTTTCTGAGGATCAACCATCGAACGACTGGCAGACCACGTGATCGTCACGGAAGATCCCATCAGTATAAAGAACTCATGTGCAAATGAGAAGCTGTGTTTGAAGTCCCTGAATGCGCTGGGGAGAATCTCGCAACGATTGACTATTTCGTTGGGGCTTGTCTCTGTGAAACAGATCTGCGTCATACCCAAATCTGAGCAATCCATGTCATAACGCTCAATCTGAATATCAAGATTAGCCCACTATCACAGTGTGCATAAGAAAACACTCTAATACGCTGTCCAGTCACAGGGTGTCGGCGGCCACAAGGCACCCTAATGAAAGACTTTCAGAGATCGAGAAGATTTATGATGCTGGTTTTTGTAGACATTACGCGCCTGATGCCATTGGCATCGTAACGCATTCCTATGGCCCCAGCGAACTCATCATGCGTCTAGACAAGTGGCCAGGGAACAGAATAGAATATTTATGGTTCATGACTTACTCAAATGGATGGTGTATCTCGATATCTGCTAGCATTGCGTTTGGCTCAATCTAATCGTAGTAGATTGATATTTCAGAGGGAGCCGCGAAGTCTGAAGGCGTAGCTTGCACTTATGGGCTAGTGGTGGTGCGTTCTGATGTGTAGCAAGTCTAGATCGGGTAGATCGAGTGTTGGAACATCTTTTTGTAGGATGGTCATGGGCGGAACTTTCATCGAGGTGCCTCAACAGGGTATGGTTATCCGCACGGAGACCGAAAACAAGTCTTTCTGCTATGACCGAAGTTGATGTTCTCATTCGGGCTGTGTAAATGGCGTCAACACACACGGGACAATTGATCGACTCTTGGTCTAACGGAGACTCACCCTGAATCTGCCTCTTCGTTCCTTCATCTTTCTTACTCTCTCCTTGTCTTCCTCAAATTTCCTCACCAACTCGCCCGCTCTCTCCTTCCTCTTCTCCCTCGACTGAAATCTGTAAAAGTCATCCAATCCTTTTTGCTTCTCTTTTTGCTTGTCAGCCTGCTCTTGGGCGGCTTCTTGTCTTGCTGGATTCGTCCTTCCTCCTCTTGTTACAGTGACGAAGCCATCCGCGTCGGGTTCCTGCCTCTGTTTGGCCAGTAACCGGACCTGGGAGGCCTCTTTAGCGGCAAACGCTGTCATGTAGCTGTTGACTGATTGGAGAAGTTGGGATTTGTCGGGATATGTAAGGCCATGGTGATTGAGATATCCTTTACCACGTCAAGAGGGGGTACCAACAATCACAAAAGGACTTACTCGCAGAACCTAGAGCAGACACCAGACTATCAACACCTTCGCCCCAGACCGGTTCATTCTTCTCCTTTCTTGCAGCCTTAACAGCTTTCAAAGCAGTGTCCGTGCTTGCTCGGTCAACGAACAGGACGACTGCCGTGAGACCCTTGGTCTGCAGTTCTCGATCCCATACCGATGGCAGCGCTGCACCCTCCATATCCTCTAGATGGTCTCCGTCACTTCCTCTTTTCCTCTTCTTGCCTTTTCTCGCAGGCTTGGGATTTGAGAAGGCCTCTCCAGCAGTACCACTCTTCCTCAGGCCCTCAAACTGCACATCTTCGATTCTACCGACAGGCAAGCCTATCTGAGCTGACAGTAGGTGCTTGACATGTTTTTCAGTGGCATCGAACGGCACATTCACAAGGAAGAGCGATCGAGAGGCGGTAGCCGTGGGAATTTTAGGCTGGTGCGGTGCTAAGTAGAGGTAGTGGGTTGCAGCTGTAGGGAATGAGGGCAGTGGGGGAAGGGACAGCGGGAGGATTGCATAGCCTGCTATTTGTAGCGTTGTAGTAGAGGTGGGCATCTTGTGTGAGATATGTGGTATTGATGAGAGTTTGTCTGCATCGCCTCTTGGAGCTAGTGCTCGATTTTCTCAGTCTCACTGTTTTGCTGGTCGCCGTGAAAGTAAACTCGACTGGGCCTAGCGAGGGGCTGATACCTTTCACATGAGTCACCCGGCAGTGAGTCCCGAGTACTTAAACCCCGTCCCCTCCCTCTCCTGTCTTCTTTTCTTCTTTAGCTCTCTTTGCCTTTTGGCTTAGATCAAGTGTAGTATCTGTTCTTTTCAGTTTAATCTCTGAAATCTGGCTACGTGCCAGTTCTTATGATTATTCTTATTTTTGTCATTCGCAGATGGGCCTCTGGGCTTGCTTATACTCATCTGCACTGTGTCACCGGCCTTACACTGCCGCTGGTTGATGCGAACACTATTTTTCATCATTGGCCTCAGCTCGTCTGAGACTTTGAAGAAGAGCTTGATCCAAACATTCACTGCCTGATTGTGCGGTGTTGCCACGGCCGCTTCAATATCCTATCCAGGCTACAAGTTATCGTAACGATATCTCCCACCGTCGTTATTGCCACTTCATCCAAGAGCACACTTCCAGCTGCTTCCTGGCTCCTTCGAAAGTACTGTGGTCTTCGTGTACCCAGCTTTCTACTTACTGGCAGCGTCTGTTCTCGGCTTCATGTAGGAATCTAATGTACTACCGTATTGAGAGGCAGGTGAGTAATATGTATAAATTAGCATCACCACCAGGCTGATTCAATGATCATGAGGTCTATCAACATTGACTTGATACCAAATCTGTGACGCTCGTTGGATATCTTACCTCTCGCCGCCTCTTTGGCTCCACCCAAACCTCCAACCCCATCGCTCCGTCGCCCACTTACCTTCTTGCAGTCACTGCTCAAGGCATTGGCGTGTCCAACGGCTAGAATGCTTAGCTTTAACTCCACGATGATCGCATATGCACACTATACTTTGAATGCTCGCTCACACCGATGCTCTCGCAGGACCCTGCACCTCGGTTTCGCTACTAATTGAGCTCGCACGACCTAGAAATGACGGCCGCAAACATGTTTACAACCACGGCAGATTCGCGATGCCTACGATTGCCACAGTGTTGAGCCTCCGTGATGATGGATGACCCAACGGTGTACCAAGTGATTCAACGGCCCGGAGACGTCAACATTCACTACTAAGCAGATCTCGTCAAAGACCCGCGCTCGTGACTCTTGTAGGAACCGAAGTGATCGCCGTGTGCTGAACGACGGTGCCTCAAATGTGTCCTCTGCGAGATCCATGGTCAGGATTATACGTACCTGGGGTATCTTCAATTGTGGAAACGAAAGTCTGTACTCTAGGATGACATATCTGATAACATCAAGGAATGAACGAAACCATTGGAAAGACTCTGACTATGGCCTGACCCTTCCAACCAAGATGTCCGGTCAAAGGAAATTCGCCAATGGACGACAATACAAGCCTCAAAGAACCCACCATTGCTGAGGAAAACGCTCAAACAGCAGCGTCGTCGCCATGGACTATACCTTTGGCCAAGTAGCGAGTTTATACCAGCAATAAAACAGCAAAACCAGATACACTAGCTGACACTTGCCTTAGCGAGTCGATGGCCTCCTATCATCATATTAGCGACCGGGACTTGTCTTTCATGCCCCCCCAACGAAGGTACTATGGACTGCTGCGAAAAGATCGACAACCCGAGGCACTTGTATATCCTCACAGGAAGGCATTGATCAATCTCCATGTCAACATTCGTGACAGCAGTTCAACACGAACTTCCTTTAGAAATTCAACAAGGATTATAGATCGTTCGGCTCAGGATTTGAACACCGTCTATCTGGATGAATCGACGCATATATAAGGGCAAAACTGCAACATCTCGATGCTGAGGAAGCATTAAGGAGCCCGCCACTGAGGGCAAGGATGACTATATACCATTCTATTGCAGGATTCCCCATCCGCGGACGAAGTCCCCACTTCTTCCCCCAGCCATCATCCCAGCAAGGATCCTGCCTCCGCAAGCCTCATCCTCCCTTCCATTCAAGCTAAACGTCAAAGTCGTCGGCAACGGAAGGATCATGCCTATGAAAGATCATACAATGATCAAAATGAGTCTATCAACTCCAACAATCCAGCGCCCAAGAGCCCAGAGCCGCTTTTTCCACTGCAAACCACTTGCCATCTCCAATCATTCTCTACGCCAGGATGAAGTGGGTGATGTTTCTTTCTTCTGTCTTGAATAAACTCATTTATACCAGGATCAACCCGGTCATCCGTCAAATTGTGCCTGTTGAAAAGCTTACTGCTATTCGGAATGTACGTCTGGCATAACGATCATCGGTCGACAATTGTGCCCTTGGGACCAGCATGAGATGGCTTTTACTTTTCGGCTGCCCACTTGTGCACACGGGCATTCCTCGTACAAAGGTAGCTAGAGATGGGTTCATAATGCAAAAGCATGATGCTTCAATGATTGCCTGTTAATCAAGGACTTCCACACTTCTATAACAACTCTTGAGCTGCCTTATCATAAATCGTGAACCATATCTTCATCACGCATGCGCTAGATCAAGCCATCAAAAGCAAATTATGGAGCTATTCCCTCCATCCAGTGACCGCCATATCCACTACCACCCTCAAACCCTCTCAGATCAGACTCCCATCCGATCCCCTAGATTCCTCACCATCAGCGTCCGTGCCCTCCTTCACGTCAATCTTGAAATTCCGCTTCGCCGCAAGCTCCTCCAAAACCTCCCAGACTCCCTTCGCTACCTCCTCCTTCGCGTTCTTCTTGCCAAACACGTTGCGCACTTCGCCAACCTGGGCTGGCATACTCGGCGTGCTTGCAAAGGTCGCGTACCCAGAAAGCATGTGCTGTGCGTGATCGGAAGCCGGTGCGAGGACGTATTGAGGAGGAGGAAGCCCCAGGAGTGGGCACACGTCTGGATTGTTAACATATTGATGCTAGTATTGTGGGAAGATCGTAGTTCTTACCATTGACCTTTTGAGCGTAGGAGGATTCCTTCTTGACTTCCAACCCCTTGCCTTGAATACGTACTGCGGTACCCAGCTTGACCTTCTTGCGGCTCTTGGTACTGCCGTCAGGATTCAGGTCTCCGTTGGCTATCAGATACTCTACAGCTTCCCTCGCTGCATTCGCCTGCGCCCCTTTCTTGCTAGGAAAAGGGTTGTTCATCGAGCCAAAAGGCTGGTCTGGTCGAGATGGGATGGTGCATGTATAGGCAAACGCGAGGCCTAGAGAGTATTCGTTATATACGGGGCCAGCGTTTGGATTGATCAGATTATGGTATTCTGCTCAGGATGTCAGCACACCATATCCTTGCCTCTCCATAGAATATAGCCTCTTGAGGGTTTAAGCAGGGAATCAGTACATTGTCCCATTGACTTACCATGCAGCATTCCCACCCAATTTTTCCTACCCTCTTGTGGTATCCCTGGCTCCTTCTGCTTGGCCTCCATGCGCCTGACTGTCTCCAACCCTTTCTCGGCCAACCCCTCTCTCGCCTCCTTCTTGGAGGCCCACCGCCGATCGCTTGTGATGTTAACATCTCGAAGCATCAGCACCCCGCCGAAATCTGTATCCCCCTCGATCTCGAATACCGGTAGAAATCCCTTGCATTGGCACTGTGTGTTCAAGGCCCCCACGAAATAGCTTGTCTTCGTCCCCAAAGCAACAGGCTCTGTGGTGCCATTGGCTGCTGGGCTTGATCCCTTCGACACGGCTTTGCCATGCGTAGGTGTTACACGCAGATTGGCGTTCTCACTGAGGTACTGGTCGATATCATAGACGTCTAGTCCAACTTGCTGGAATGCTGCGGACGATGAGAACGCGGAGGCTGCTGGAGGCGCGTTCGACGACGATGGAGGGGGTAGGTCTGTCTGCGAGGCCACTGATCGAAAGGAGTCTTGTGAAGATCTCGGCGAATTAGGGACTATGAGGGATGAGACCAGGTCTGCCATGGTGAACTCGCTGCCTCTCAGTCTATTCTTGTGAGGTATTTTTGCCTTTGAGGTGTATGTACGTACGGTATGGGGATGTTTCGAAAGGTTTGAAAGTGTGTATGCGAAGATGAGGGGTGGAGACCCAGTGTGTTCATGTGGAAGGTTCGAAGGACATCATGCAAGTCGCTAGAAAGGATCTAATTGCCTACCAATAACAGCTCAGGCCAGTCCTACATGTGCCAAAGTAGAAATGTATACACTCAAGGGGGTTCTAGGAGACATCCTGGATACCCACTGAGTCAATCCTCAATTGGCACGTTCAATAGCTCGAGCAGCCATTTCACGGGAATAAAGTTTACGAAATGCTTTTTGGATGCTATAGACTGGTATTTGTCCAGGGTAAGCTGCCAAGCACAGTATCAAAAGTAAGACATCATAGCTACATGGGAATCTGCTCGTATGCACCAGCGTAACGCCTCTGCTCTAGGCCTCCTTATCCAACTTCATCCGGCTTATGTCCCCAACGTTAGCTTGTTCTCCTTCCTCAAAAGCAATGAATGAACTCCAGAATATTGATCGAAGAAGCATTTTCAGACCACATAGCACCGCAGGCCCAGTAAGGGAAGAATAAGTATGCCGGCCGCGCAAAGAGGTATAGACGTATTGAAAATTGTATAAACGCCGGGTCCGTGAAATGATTAAATTGGCTGGCAACACTCGCCGCCCATGGTATCAATAGACTCCGGGGATATAGAGACGACTCGATTATGCATATTCGTAGTATGTATGACTGCTTCTTCCTGGGGTGTAGATGACTTGCTTCGATAACCTCAGGTACCGGTCATACCGGCCTCTATAGGGTCGCCACTTTCGAATGCCGACGCGTCGAAATTGAAATCGCCACCATCTGTGCTCTGTAGGAACTGCTCAAAATCGAAGTTCTCGAGCAAATCGGGGTTGGTGATATCATTGTTGAAGGGCATGCTATATTGTTCCTGATAAGTGACGACAAGTTAGCACCTGCTGAGCGACGAGTAGGAGGAAAGAAACTTACGTCACTCCCTTCAAGGCCAAATGGCATAGCATTTGGGTCTGGCTGTGGAGGAGGTATTTGCTCCGGGCCGCCGTTGGCTATTCCCGGTATCATGTTGGCTTGAGATTGACCTTCAGACTTTGGCCCGGCGAAAGAACTTGCATGCTGCGGCGTGGAGGGCGTGGCTGGAGTCGGCGTAGGAGCATTCACGCTTTCTGCTTCGGATGCTGTGGTGGCAGCCACACTGGCCATCGAGCCCTTCTTGGTAGGTTTCTATGGCTGATGTCAGTATGTACTCTCACCGGGCGATCGGTGACTTTTTCCTGAGCTTACCTTACGATCTCTGGCATCCTTCTTTCCCTTGGGATTGGCCTTGTTGGCTGTCTGTGGAGTGGGTGGGGCAGGCACTGGAGAAGCGGGACGGCCGTTGGCTGTGGCACCCGGGACACCCTGAGGGGGTGGCATCTCATTGTTACGGGTCTGTGGTGTTCCCATGGGGGCCGGTTGTTGGGGTGGAGGCTGACCCGCCATCTGCGCTTGACCTTGCGGTCCTTGCTGCCAGCCATTGGGCATTCCTCGTCCATTTGGTTGTCTAGCAAAATGCTCTAGCTGCTGCGGAGTATATTGTTGCGCTGGAAAGCCTGGGTTGGAACTTGGTGGTGGCCGCATGTTGCCATTCATTTGTGGCTGGTACATTTCCGGACCCATCGGATTGAAGTTCAGCGCCGGAGGAGAACCTCGCATGCTACCATCAGGCATCGGTGACCCTCCACCCGGCAATCCCACCTGATTCATTTTCGGTGTACCTCCCTTTCTGTCGCCGGGACCGGGTGAAGGGCCACCTCTGCTTCCTGGTGACATTCCAGGCACATAGCCTTGCATGCCACCCTGGCCGTCAGGCCTTCCACCGATGGTGTCTTGTTCTTGTCGTGCCATGAGTAATCTTTTCTTATTTTGTTGCTCGAGTAGCATCAATTGCATCTGGGAGACTTGTTACTTCCTGAATATCGGATTTGGATGATCTCCGATGCATAATGTTCTACGGCTTTCTGTAGACTCACCTGGTAGTCTTGTAGTGCATGATTTCCTCCCGCTTGACCATTGGTCCCGTTTTGCGGAGCGCCTCCTCGCATCTGCATCGCAGGATTCGGAGCGCCGTAGAAATCAGGTCCTCCAATGTCTCCAATACCTGAATCCATAACAGGTGAGCCCTGATCTAACATACCACCAATTTTTGACAAACTCTGTTGCCGCTGACTCTTGGCAAGGTTTTGGGCATAGACTTCTATTGATTTTTGCTGAGCAGCGGGTTCCTGCTGCTTGAAGAAGGCAAACTGGGAATCGGATAAATTACCTGGATTGAGTCCATTGTTCATCAATAGATGGTTCGCATTTTGGGCGGCATCTCCCCCAATCACGCCCGGTGGCATTCCCCGTTGTAGACCTTGACCATTGGGCATCATCTGTGGTCCACTGAATGGCACACCATCCATGCGTTGTCTCTTGGACGGCGAGGGAGCATGGTCGCTGGCAGAGGGAGTGCGTGGCCTTTGACCATTCATGTCCATCTCGGAAGGATCTCTTCGGGGCATGCCTTGCTGTCCACCCATTTGCGCCGCCATTCTCATCTGTTGTATCTGTTGGGCGGTCCTGAGAGGCATCACTTGTTAGTCCCAAAGATCTGAAAAAGCATATTTTGAAGCCAGAGTATGAACCGCGTATGGACAGGGTTGTGGAGGCAGCTTACGGTTGTATCCCACCAGCTCTACTGTTCTGCAAAACATTTCGTCGTAGATTTTCCTGCTGCATGCTGTTCTGATATCGCATCATGTTTTGCATATCAATGTTGGTAGGAGGGATCATTTGCCCCTGGAACATACGTTGCTGTTCTTGTTGGCGCAACCTGGCTTGCTGCTAAACTAGAGCGTCAGCCGTCGTAGCTTACGGTCATCCATTCATGAGCCTACCTGAGTATGTTGAACATATTGGATGGCGTTGTTACTTGCCCGAGAGTTTTTCCGTTGCGCGAAGTATATGTCCCAAAATAATGCAAACCAGCTCAGAAGAAAGGAACCACCTTGTCCATCATCTCCCCCTTTGAATTCAGGAAGGTCAGGAGGCCGATCCTTGTCTATATTATCCTTTGAATCGGTGTGCATATTGTTATCCACGCCGTTGGCATCATTGTCGTCAAGACTAGGATCGAAAGGCAAACCGCTGTTCTTCAGCTCTCTGGCCGCATCATATAACTTCTTTTTGCAGAGATAGCCGTATATAAAGCCGTTGAGCTTCGACTCGTAACTCGTATCTTCGACATGCTCCTCGGGCATCCTCGCAACGCCGTTCGGACCATTATTTGGCATTGGCATGTTATTGTGACCAAGCGCAACGTTGCCGGCATTAAAACCAGCCATGTTCATCTGATTCATGCCAGTGGGGAGCCGCGGGAGGTTCTCCCTGTATTACACAAGGTCGTGTACAATGTTAGGTTCGGATGTATGGATCAATGATATCAGTGCGAAGGCTTCATGGGTAGCGATGTTGATAGGTTGGGCGCTGACGTCGTTACGACGGCCTGGATGAGGGGCGCGATGGTAGCGAAGCGAGTGTTGATAGTGAGAGGCACCGACACACGTTCCCCAGACTCCTTACCGGAAGTCTTATGGCCTCTAGGAACGGGCAGCGGGAGTATGGCGGTGCGCTTGAAGTGTAATGAGTGCAGTAGTGAGAGAAAGATCAGATCTGCGGCATTTGCGACCGTGTCTGTCGAGTGGCAGGGCTGATGATAGGGCGAACCCCCAGGAACGGGCGATAAGGAGGGCGGGTGAAGGTGAAAGTTGCGATTCTGTTTCCGTTGTCGTCCAGTTGTTCAGCAAAGCACAATAGCCGCTTGACTGGCTGCTGTCTGGGGTGTTTTGAGGAGGGAAGTGGATATTAGGTTCATGTGGAGAGCTTGGGAAAATCTTCCACCTGCCACCGACACCAAATGAGGCGGCAAAGCGGCGGCTAGCTGCGTATCTTTGTGTATATTCTATACTGGCCTCAACCCTTTAATTTGACTCGATACATCTATATGCGATTGTTCACAACACAGTATGCTACAAGTATGCAAGTACACGGACCTTTCTCTGGGTCCAATTTCTTTCCAGACTGCCAGAGTGAGTGTCATGTAACGAACGCGTACACAATCATCAATCGAACACACGAGGCGCGAAGATGAGTGATTCCGTCATGACTCAGCCAAGTGTTGCTGCTACACCGCTTACGCTCGAAAGTGAGGCAGTGAATGGCATCATAATCCAGCAGTCTAGACTGGACTCGGTATGCCAATACTGAGTTCAATGTCCACGTACTCAGGTGAAGCACAAAGCCGAACACATCCCAAGTTCTTATTGTATTAGTGGAGTCTGCCGGATACTTGCACTGATTGCATCTCGAGCTCACCGCTTCCAATATCCACTGTTGGTGAATGAACGCGAGTGAGATGGGGACTCCCTTCTCTGGCCTGCTGGCCAAGAGCTGACATACTTGCATGCCAAACTAGCAGGCTCTACCGTTTTGCGGTATCATCATCTGTCGCATATGTATCGACGCCACTGCTGGTCCGTAACAGTAACATCGTCGTTGTAATGAGTCTAGATTAAACCAGATTCACTCGTCATCCGGAGGCATCTCGTCTTCAATGTATCTCAATAGTGTGACACGCATTTCTGTCGTGTCGTTGCCCCTCAATACGTCGCTGACATAATGAGCCTCGACCTGCATTTGTACCTTTCAATTGGATGTCAGCCGCTGCAACTAGTGCGTCAGAGGTCCTTTTTCCGAACAGAGGTACAGTGGCTACGCCAATGATCGGTATTCCAAAATGATATTAAACAATTCAAGTAGCCTAAACGCAGAATATCACGGGCATTGAACATTGGGACCAAGTTTGCGCTTTGGAACAGAGCAAGACACGTACCATTTCCAAAGCACCCCTGATAATTCCACAAAGTATATTCGAATACCAGAGTTCGTCCTGAGCGCGACCATCATCAGGCAGTTCCACAAAATCAGCCAGTGGATTTTCCTCGAAGATTAGCGAGAATTGTCTGTTATCCGCAGTCCAATTGGTGACAGTCGGCGTAATATTCAAGAAAATTTTGAAGCCTATCTACTTATCAGTTGTAATTAGCCTCTAACCTGGAGCTTCTCCATTGTTAGACTTGTGTATTCACCTTTGAGATGTTTTCCGCCGTCTCTCTAAGATTCGCACACCTCTGGGTTCCAGATTTGGCGAAAAAGTCCTCCACTAGACGCATGCCAATATTATAGCCCATCTTGTCCAGCTGCTTGTTGACTTCCACGTAATTACTGTCAAAATCTGAGCAGAGCTGGTATACCATCGTGCCGTAAGTGAGAGTGACGAGCTCGGCATTAACCTTGTCTACGCGGGTCCTTTGGGCGGTCAGACATATTGCATGGACTCAAGATTGATGGCGACTGGCGACGCGAAGGAGGCGTGAGGAATACTTGACTTACTTCCATACTCTGCGAAAGAAAGTCAGCAACACGTAGAGTCCAGGGCTAATTCCTTGGGTGTACGCACTCTTCTCCAATCCTCGCAGCTTTCGTTTGCGACATGGCCACTCAAGAGAAGTCCGGGTCAAGCCATCCGAGATAGCAGTCATGGACTGGAGCTTTGACCAGCGTAGATATGATTCGAAGGACCTGGAGATGGTCAATCAGGCCTCAGAATGTCTTCAGAATGCCCTGAGAGGGTTGGAGGTCTTTGGGTAGGACGATCTGATTGGATGAATCTAGTGACTTGGCATTCCGGGGCGATCTCGCTAAGGCGGCTCCGGCGCTTAGTATCTTAGCCCTATCAAAATGATCTCGCTCGGGTGACCTTCATTCAAGACGCAAAGGTCGTCCGTCCAATTGGAGCTCTCACAGTATACGCATCTCGGCCATGCCACCTCACTTTACGTGACAAACCTGCTAGATCAACAAACCACTCGCCATCATGTCAGCAGCAAAGCGCCCAGCCTCAAACTCTTTTGGGTCATCCCAAATGGTAGTGAAAAGGCAGAAATCCAACGCAGACATCAATGGCAAGGCAGTCGCCGTCACCAATGGAGCAGCTAGCTCAGGTGCACTCATACAGTCCGTAAGTCTTTTCCCAATAGAGGCTATACCAGAGTGCGAACGGCGTGCTGAACTATAATTTTTAAGAAGGCCGACTGATGGATACGCTGTGCTTAGGTGCCACGCACAAGTGGATTACAAGGACCCATCATGGAGCTCACAGGTCAGTATTATCCTCCAGATCCTAATTCTCTTAATCACCCGGTCTAAAACATATCCAGGCCACACCGGCGAAGTCTTCGCAGCCCGCTTCGACCCCACCGGCGTATTGATAGCTTCCGGCTCCATGGACCGCACCATAAACCTCTGGCGAACCTACGGCGACTGCTCCAACTACGGCCAGCTAAGCGGGCACAAAGGCGCGATCCTCGACCTGCACTGGTCCCGCGACTCCCTCAACATCTTCTCCGCCTCCGCAGACACCACGCTCGCATCTTGGGACCTCGAAACCGGACAGCGCATACGGCGGCACGACGGCCATGAAGAGATTGTGAACTGCATGACCGCTTCGCCGAGAGGAGAGGAGATACTCGTTTCTGGGTCCGATGATGGATGTGTGGGGATATGGGATCCGAGGGTGAAGCGAGCGGTGGATTTCATAGTCACAGATTTCCCAATCACAAGTGTCGCGGTGGCCGAGGCCGGGAACGAATTATATACCGGAGGCATCGATTGCGCGATTCACGCGTACGATATAAGGAAGAAAGCCGTGGCTTATAGTATGCCCGGACATACAGATACCGTCACCTCACTCAGCGTGTCGCCGGATAGTCAGTCGCTGCTCTCATATTCGCACGATGGGTTGGCGAGGACGTGGGACATCCGGCCATTTGCGCCCGTGGATCGCTCCGTGAGGACATTTGCTGGGGCGCCGGTGGGCGTGGAGAGGAATCTGGTGAGAGCGAGTTGGGATAGTAAGGGCGAGAAAGTCGGGGTGGGCAGTGGCGATGGGAGTGTTTGCGTTTGGGAATCGAGGACTGGGAAGCTTATTTACAAGTTGCCTGGGCATAGAGGAACGGTCAATGATGTGAGATTCGCGCCAGGCGAGGAGCCGATTAGTGAGTTCCTAACTTCGAGTTTGAGGGAGTGCCATGTTGACATCCTGCAGTCGTAAGTGGAAGCTCGGATCGAAACCTGATACTGGGAGAGCTAGGAAGCTAGAGCTAGGCGAGCGCTAGACTATGTTTAAAGCCAAGAGCACGCACCACTCCACCAATTGGCAGCTAGATGCTCAACAGCGCCTTGGACTTCCGTCCTGAGAAGTGGCCGCTGCTGGGTGACACATTATTGCCCGAAGCTGAGCTTCAAGATTATGCAGGAAGGGGTCCGCGCATGAATGCACAGTCCTCCTCCGTATAGGTGGTCAATTTTGGAGAAGGAGATGAGATGGAAAGCTCATATTCATACAACGATATCCCAAAGTCTATGTAGTATGAAAGCTCGAGCTTCCAAACAGGTTCGTTACTACCTCCTCCCTCAAGAACAGTCTTTCATCGCTTCGTCTCGATGATCTTCTACGCCGTGCACTTCTCCAGTGATCCCGCCACCAAGATCCGCCGAAAAATCAACTCCACACCCCCTGACAACCTCATGAGACAACAACGCCAGCGGCCGTCCTCCTCTCCGCAAACAGCGGCAACGGTCTCTCCACAGTCCTCACCCCGGCAGCCTCCTCAACCATCTCATTACTCGTATAGCTCGGCGGTCTATGCCCGCTCCCCGCAAAGATCAATGCCCTAGCCTCCCTCTGGACATCCGGCTGGTTGGTATGGAGCTGCCAATGTATGAGATCAGGGTCCGCTCTGCGAGAGCCCCTCCAGTTCCCATACACCGGCGGCGGAGCTGGCAAGTCTTTTTCGCTGCGCTCTTCGGCTTCCCTGTCCAGAATGTCCAGCTCTTCATCTCTAGCTAGCACAATGGGTATTGGCTCTGTCAACTGCGTTAGACCTGCTTCCTCATCCGAGGGCCACTGTGTCCTATCCCTATATCTTCGACTGCTGTAGCCCTTTTGCGGTTTGAAAGCCAGCATGCATAGACGGATTAGGTAGTGGCTGAAAACGATGGTGAGGACGATGATGAAGAAGATGAAGACGGCGTGGAAAGTGGCGCCAGAAACGGAGTTGGAGATTGCGAGGGCCAGGTCTACAGAACTGTCAGTGTGGACAAAGATGGTAGAGTGGGTGGGGAGAGGGCAGGGAAGTCGTACAAGTTGTGAGGAGGATGGCCAGAATGGTGCCAAATAAGAGACAGCCAATGATCTTCCACCTGATTTTGGGATCTGAGGTATTGACTAAGAAGGGTTGTTGTCCTTTCTTTCGCACTTGCTTCGTTCTGGTTCGCCGATGACGAGTCTGCGATGGCGGATGGCGTATATCCGTGAGCGGCCTCGTCTGGTAGCCGTCATACGCTGATGGATGCTCGCCCTGTTGACTACGAGCGAGAACTGGAAAAGTGCTATGGCTAGGTGAGTGTACGGGGTCTATCACTCCACGAGTCGAATTGACGGGTCTGAGTCCTGTTACTCGGTCCCGACTTTTGCGGCGCGGTGTCCTTGAGTAGCAGTATGTGTTGGTTTGAGATGTCTTCCGATTGTGTGTGGGGGGACGTCCTCGTTCATCGTGAACGACGGAAAAGCCATGAATCCATGCAGAAAGTCTGGAACCTCTGGGCGGGCGTTGACTGGCCATGAAGCGAGATGTAGCCATGTCCGAGCGAGTGGGGAGGAATGGTAGAGGTGATTTCGAGCGTACCTTCTCTACAAAATTGTGGCCCTCTTGAAGCGAAGGTGGGAAAGCATCGACGGCCTGTACAGGGGTGGAAGGAACAGTGTTCGAGCGCACATTGATGGAAGTGGTCACCCGGATCCGCATGGTTTATAATTGAGCCGATGTTGATGTTGATAAACAAATGTTGTCCAGGTTATGAGACGCGTTCCTGCTGACGGGACGTGTCTTGCTGTAATGTATTGATGTTCTTGTGCTCATAGACCTCGCGATGTCACGCCAGTAGCTCTCACCCAACCAATGTTCAACATGGCCTGCATCCCTCCTCCTGCTGAAACAACCTCCCTCAATCAGTACGTACGGTGAAGTTTTTTGCCGTAACGAGCTCGATGAGGAGGTGAGGCTCTAAGTATTGGATGACCTGACGTCCCGACGAGACGAAATATGTTTGAACAAATGAAGTGCTGTCCCAGCAATTTTCAGAGATATATCAGACGGGAGACCGCACCATTCCTAGGATTCTCTATTCAACGAGAGCATAGAGCTGATGGAAAGGAGACGAAAGACAAGACGTTAAAGAAATCCAGTCAACGCAGGAGAAAGCCTCCACAACAAGAAATCCCGGGCAACAAGAATGGGAGACATCTTCGCCTGTAGTCACGTTACAGGGGTGTTCCAGCTGAAGATGCGTCAGATGAGATGCTTGCCCAAGGTCAACCCCTCAGCATGCCGGGAAAAGTGTTGTTGTCTGTTACAAGTGCGCGACGTTTGAGATTCGCCTAGCGGATTTCAGAAGCGTCGTTTCGTGACCAATCATACCCCATCTAGACATCTTTGGTTAGCACGCGACTAAAGCCCTAAAGCTCTCTAGACTGAGACCTAACTACTCGTGCTACTTGACTTCGCCACGTGGATTCGAAGTTGTATCCCAGCTCACCCAATCCCAAGATATTACTCCGTATAGGCTCCTCTAATTGATGAGCGATCTTGATTGGTATTTGATATACATTTACTGCCACCCAACAACGTAAATAGTAAACCTAGGCGTCGAAATCGTCTTGTGACTCAGACGTTGGGTAAATGCCAGTCGGGGAAGTCACTTCACACAAATCGAGAGCCATATGCCGCAGTGAGTAAACCTTCCAAGCACGCTATTCCCCGCAATTGATTCCGTAAGCACTGCTTGCACAGCCCAGTGGGTTGGAGCTGTTGGCACCAGGACCACATTGATGCTAGAGTTGTATGCGAATAAGGTCTCCGCCTGACGAGTTCGCCATCTTTCTTCATAGAGGCTCGATGGGTGTTTCAAGCTACCCACGAGTAGTTCTCCCCTACCTGAGACTCCATTTGCTGAAGGACCTTACCTCGGGATGCTATGGAGCTGAGAAGCGTTGGGAGGATTGCTGTAGATGACATTGTAATATGAATCCTTGTGAGCAGATGTCACGTATGAGACGGTTCCTATTCCGGAAAAAGGCAAGCAGCTGATGGTCAACGTTACCATGATTGTGGTAATCACACCGGCGGGCAGGACGCGTCGATCATTCGGCCACTACGGAATCGCCGCTCTCTACGATCGTCAGACGGTAAGGGAGTAGATGGACATGATCAGGAAAGTCGATTCTCAGTCCTTGTAGAGGGCGTGATTAGACTGATGTGTTGCCTGTTATGAATACCTAAACCATATATACAGTTGCGATTAGATCGTAAGCATGTAATGCATCAATTCCTTCATCATTCGTATATTCATCACATCATATATCAGCTACCACAGATCGTGTATGTCGTGAACTCATAGATCATGTCCATATTTGCCACCATCTTGGCATTCAATGAACAACTGCCTTTGACTTGAGCAGGTTGAAGACACCAACGCCCCCTGGATTTTCTCCGTTCCAACCTATGTGCCACAAGCGTTGGTTCTTCTTGCTTTCCACATACTGTAATCCCCACTCTAAGATTGCCCCAGTCAAAGCGCCAGTGGCTCTGAGGGTCTCGATCGCCGGTCGCACCCATTCTACGCCGCCGAAGTTTGACCTTTGCCCGAGGCATGGTCCGCCTAGTAGATGGAAACTTTCTGCATTGTTTGCTGAACGAGTCCGGCCAACTTTGCAATGAGGATGCAAGCGAGGAGGCGGAGTTTTAAGCTAAGTTCGTGATCCCTCTAGTACTGTCAATCCATGGCTGAGTCAGAAAGTCGGCAGTATTCTGATGTGTGTTCCTCGTATGGAGCTTCGTATTCGAAGACTCAGATGAAGTGCTCGCACCAGATGGGCTGTCATTGGCACTGACGAATAGAGCGTAGTGGTTAGTATCCGGATGTATACGTTGCGCGTAGAAAGCGAGTCGTAATTGCGGCTTGGCTCGCTTGAGGAATCGCATACTGGAGGTGATTAGTGTCTTCGTTGTCCTTGAACGGTGACCGTGAGAAGATCGCAGGTACTCCGGCCTAGTCTTGGATTTCTTTGATTCCAGTGAGCGGGAGCCGTAATGTGGCAGCCATGAACAAAACATGCATTATTTCGCCATTCGTGCCGATCGAAGAATCTGCGGTCCACCCCACGGGGGGTTTCAGTCGGCATCGCTCCAGACGCCCAAGAATGCGCAGTCCCTGCCCAGTCCATCAATGGACCACTTTCTGCGCTCCAGAGTTTCGCAGCATGAAGGTTTGTGGCAGGCTACAAATCCAGTGGTGATATCCAATGTAGAGAACAAAAAGACTCCTATCACTTTCTTAGTGAGACCTTCCTCTTGACCTAAGTCATTTCGCCAACCCCTATGAGCTTGGTTTAGCACGGAAAACCTGCCCTGACTGGATGCTCAAAAGTGAGGGACATAGAGCGACCAATTGACAGAGTCAAACGCCCCACTGGGCAGAGAGCGCAAGCTCACGAAGACTTCTACCACAATATACGTGCGCGCCAAAGTATATATGAACGTCACCGGCGACATGACAACAACTTCCCAGAACGGAATGAACTCCATTTCTCGTCTTTTCTTCTCCATCGTATTGATCCTGGCCAGATGTACTGGGTTTTTTGGAAATACCTTCAGGTACCACCGCTGCCACCGGCCTAGTCGATGACCGTCTTGATATGTCTCGCAAGCTAGGAATATGAACATGGTGGCGACAATAGTGACACAGCCAACTCGCCAAAGAATCCGCTCCACACGGGTTGGGAAGCTGAAGTTCCAAGCGATGAAATGCAGGCAGCAATAGGCTAGAATGACGATGAACAATAAGATGGCACTGGGACCCGCTCCAATGACAGGAAATTTATCGTTCGTAAATCGAGGCAGCGGTCGCTCGCGTGGACCCATTCGGAAACGGAGATGCGGTTGAATCTCCGTAAGCCAGGATGGAGATTGGTTGTCGATGAAATCGAGAGGGGTCATATTGTAAGGTTTATCTGCTCCATGGGCATTGCCAGCCTCGACGAGTATTTGCGCAGTGCTCTTCGGTATATTGATGACTGTTGGACTCTCAACATCTAGTGGCTTGTTTGACCATTGATAGTACGAAGCGAAAGTGCAAAACACATAAGTGAATGTCGTGAGCTCAAGAGTGGTAACTGGCATGTGTTGGATCGCACGGCCGAGGACTTGTATCACAAACCAACCTGTTTGCACCATGGTCAATAGTTTCTGAAAGCCATCTTGCTTGCTTTTGTCGAATATCTCTTTCCCAGTAATAGACGGAAATGGCATGTAACCTCTCGTCACCAGATAATGCAGCTGCTTCGCGTTGACAGGAAAGGGTTTGCTGTCACGCGGTTGCAGAACGAAACCTCCCATATTGGCATAAAACCCATGCCGCATGGACCATTCATGGTATCCTGATCTTTTCCACATCTCCACCGAATTCGCTGCTTCGACCTTCTGACCTGTTGCAAAGCCGACGATGAACTCGGGAGCCATGATCGCTTGAGCCATCCAGCGTAGCTTGCGAAACCATGTTTTCATGTATTTTTCTCCATGGGCAGGGACATTGAGATGAAGAGACGTCCAAGTGCAAAGGAAGATGGTGAACAAGGAACCCCAAAGGATGTCGAAGGTTCCTCGACCATTCGGCTGACTGACCCATCCTGTTCGATGTCCAGTGGCTGATGGCTTTGCGGTGGAAGCAGCTGGAGATCCTGGGCTCGTAGTGCTGGCAGCCGACCCTGCTGATGTGGTGCTAGTGGCCAACACTCCGACGCAACATAGAGCCAGGAAGAGCAATGGGCGTGGCATCCCGCCGTTAGTCTTTGGCACTGCCGCAGAGCGAGGAACAAGGATCGGGCATCACCACAGTTTGCTGCTTGCCTGTGGAATGCCTCTCAGAAGGCAGCTGAATTCTTCGCTTTGGCGGGCTGCCGCAGAGGGCTTTAGCATTTCAATGGGGCCCGTGGGGTTCAGTGCTGTGGACCAAATCCGACCCATCTTTTGAGGCTATCGTCGCGAGGTTGGTCCAAAAGGCGGTGGTGAATTTCTTGGCTTTAGCGGCTCGGCGCGCCTAGTTCCTCAGGGCTCAGGCCAAAAGGGGGCCAAACCTAAAAGGGTAGAATGATTCGCAAGCTCGCTTCATATGGGGGCGCTCGTGAGGCTGTACCTGGTCACTGGAAACGCAGCCACATCCAGGCAGACCTGAACAGCGCAGCAGATGAGAAGGTGGGATGAATTGGCCTCCGACTCGGCCACCATAATCATGTCTGGGCTATTTTGATGCACGTTACACAGTCCTTTGTTCATGCCTAGATTTGTTAAGTATCTGCCTCCTGAGTTCTTCGAAGGTAAACACCACCTACAACTACGATAACCCTCCACCTTAAATCCCCATGAGTACCGATCCGCTTTTAGGCGACTCCTCTGTTGAGACCAGCGAAAAGATTTGCTATGAGCCTTCAAGAGAGCCCTTGGATGCGAACAGCCAGGACTATTTGATTTATTTCATAACAGGGAACCCGGGCTTGATATTCTATTACCAGCCGTTCTTATCACGGCTTCATTCTTTGCTCGCACGTTCCTCACAGACAGAATCTGCTCGCTTTCACATTTGCGCTCACTCCCTCAGAGGTTTTGAATTTGACCAAAATGGAGCTCACGGTGGACCTCCAGAAACTCCCCTCAGCCTGGCTGCACAGATCGAATTCCAGGAAGACCTCCTCTATAACCACATCAAGTCTCACCGAGCACGCACCGGAAACAGCCCTAAGGTCATCTTGATGGGACATTCCGTGGGAGCGTACATATTGCTCGAGCTGATCAAACAACACCGAGACAAGATCGAGGATGGCGAAGAGGACTTTGATCTCATTGGAGGTGTGCTTCTCTTTCCAACGATCACACACATTGCACAATCCCCCTTGGGCAAACTTGTCAGCGTAAGTCACTGGAGCTGAGTTCATCATCTTTGATGCCGCAACTGATTGGATTAAACCTACTGTAGAGGATCCTAGATCTTCCATACTTACCCATCGTCATGGGCTTTTTGGCAAGGAATATGTCCAAACTGCTGCCTGCGAGGCTCTTCCATAGCCTGGTCCAGGCGGTCACAAGATTCCCAGAACATGCTGCAAAGACCACCACTTCATTTATCAAAAGCCCATTGGGTGTTCAGCAAGCCTTGTGAGTAAATCCATTGAACCATTGTTGACGTTCTCTAAAAAAACACCCTGTAGACACCTAGCTAGAGACGAAATGCACACAATCACGGAAGACAAGTGGGACCAAGAGGTCTGGGGTGCCGCCAGAGCTGAAGGTACGAACAACAGGGATACAGCAAATTGGAATTTGACCCTGTACTGGGGTCAAGGGGTAAATCTCACTCTGACTGGTCATTGATGATCTACTCCTAATTTTCGTCGCAGGACAAGTGGGTGGCTGACCATACACGAGATGCTCTCATAGACGCACGAGGTAAAAGGTCGCCAGGACAGACCCGTTCACAGGCAGACGACTGGAAGCCGGCGATGAAGTTCGCTGAGAAAGGCATCCCGCACGATTTCTGTACGACGACACGCAACAGCAATACGGTAGCCAGCCAAGTCAAAGTCTGGGTGGATGGAATAATCGAAGCGCATAAGAATGAGATTTCTTAGCCTTAGAGGAAGCAGGGCCTCTGGCAGGCTGAATTCTTCGACTTGGACTAATAGACTTGTTCGACCCATTGGCGTACCGAAAGATTTACCCAAGTATCCGAACGACATTAAATACGTGTTTGAGATAGGTACCACAATCAGAATTCGAGTCCCATTGTGATCTACTATCTCCCCCCTACAAATCATCCCGCCCTCGACCAAGGCCAGACTCCGACACTAAACGAGCCACTGAGGCCCCAGCCCGGCATATCGACTGCCGTTCAATTGTTGCTCTCCTCCAAATCTAAGGGCATTCGCTCGATCAATGGTTAGCTTTGCCCGTGGTAGAGAGCGGCCAATACCGGATCTTCTGGGCCATGCACTGGGTACAGTGGAACGCTTCACACGCATCCAATCGTAGTACAACGCAGGATAGAAGATTACCAGAGTCTCAATACGAAGGGGCCTGATTCGATGACAGTACTTCTATTGGGAGTATTCGATTCCAAGAGAGGCCTCTACGGGCACGACTCAGCGTTGTGAAGGGTTCATACAATGCCAACGATGCCAATGATTCCGAGGAAGAGCATGAAACGTAGACAACCCTTAGAAGGGTTCACCCCCCCAATGGTTCATCCTATGGAAACTCTACTGCAATCCATTTCCACGACTACCAACCACCCTACAACCATAGAGACATGCTAAAAACTGTTAGATCTTGCTAATTGTAGTACCGGCTTGCGCAGGAGTAACGTCAATTTGTATGGCATTTACTATGTAGATCTAGGTACCTTATGCGCAAATTGCGGAAATTGCTTGGCGGACCATTGGGGGGTGAACCCTTCTATTTCCTCTGAGGCCTATCCTAACAAGTATTGCTCTGGAATCCAGAAGCCACCGATAGTACCACCTGTCGCAGCCTCATACGGCAGTGATAGCAATTTCCCGTGGGTCGTCTTTGGCTTGTTCACATAATCAACCTTCGATGTGTAAGCAGAAGTCCAAGTTTGGCAGCAATGTTGGGTCTAGAAGGCTGAAAACGTGCACAAAATCGATAGTGGGGCCATACTTCCAGGGTCCGATGGCGTACGCTAATCTCAACCTGGGTTGGCGTGTTGGTGGGGGAAGGGGCATCATTGCGAAATTCTGCAACAAGCAAGTCTTCGCGTTATGACTCAGGTCACAACATATCCCCGTGCCACGGCTCAGGGATACAAGATGTCTGACTGTCTGCAACCGACATCCTCTATCGATATAGAGAGCGTTGGAGAAGGAGTCGGATGCTTTATCAAGGGCTCCACATCCCAATTCTCTGCCCCCAGAAGAAGCAGGTTTGCCCTTCTTCCTCTTCAGCTCAGGCTTGTGACAAGCAATTCAACAATTCCTTGTTGGCTGCCGTCCGGGGTTCTTTCTGACTGTCTCTATCTCTTCTCTGAAGGTCTTAAGCCTTTACTTGATTCTCCTGTTCACCATGTTAGCTGATCGCAGACTGTCAATGGGAGGCCCGTTGACGATTCGAGTCAAGAATCTAGGCCAGAAAGCCAAACCGACCGTTGAGATAACCCTCAATGACGACCAGCAAGAATCCAGCATCCCTTCGTATACATCATTAGATGAGATCAAAGGCGAGGTGACCATCAGCACTTTATCAGATACGAGCTTTGACGACGTCTACATTACCTTCGAAGGTGCAACGAGAACCTTCGTCGAGAAAATTGCAACTACATCTCCAACCAATGGCAGAACAGAAGCTTACCAGAACTTTCTGCGCCTGGTGCAACCCAACGATCCCCAATCGTACCCCGAGCCTCGGGTCTTCGAGGCCGAGAAAACATACAAGTTCCCTTTCCATTTTGTCGTGCCCGACCGCCTCCTTCCGCAGTCCTGCAACCACCCAAAAGAAGATACCTTCCCAGAAGGCGGACATCTCGGCCTCCCGCCAAGTCTTGGGGATCCAATGGTAGCCACCTTTGGGAAGTCGCTCATGGACGACATGGCACCAGATATGGGATCGATAGCATACACCATCAAGTGCAGAATTACAAATGGTCGCGGAACAACAGGGAAGATTCGTATCCTCACTGAGGATTCGAAAAAGCTTCGAGTTGTTCCGGCGGTACAAGAAGAGCCACCTTTGAATGCCGAAGGAGGGCTCAAGGATGACTACAAATTGCGAAAAGAGAAAAGCATAAAGAAAGGATTCTTCAAAAGCAAGCTCGGCCGCTTGGTTATGGAGTCTGTGCAGCCAACCAGTCTACGATTATCTCCAGTTCGCTCCGACCCCGGTAGTCAAGTCACTACAATGGCAAACGTCTATGTACGCTTCGATCCTGCAGATGAAGACTTTCAGCCCCCTCGGCTGAATACTCTGCAAACCAAACTGAAAGTGGCAACGTTCTACGCTTCCGTTCCTCAGCGTGAGATACCTACCAAGAGTAGCGATTTCCACTACAGCAGCATCAAAGGCATCTTTGTAGAGACAGTTAACCTGTCCTCACGCTGCCTTGCCAACCAGAGCTGGTAAGACCTGCACCCAAATTGTTTTCCCTGGAGTTTTGAGACAGATCTCAGGAATATGCCCTTCTTTTCAGCCCTGTCAGCTTACCAATTTTGCTGGCTGGCTCGATGTTACGGCACTTTCTGGGCAAGCTATCACTAACCGATTTTGCCATTGCTTCGAATCTCGGAAGCAACCCCTCCCTCCGAGTCACTTCTTGCTCCGCAAAGATGTCTCATGGCCCTGTCCAATATCTTGAATAGGCAATGCTGACTCCTGATTGTGCGCAGGCAAACCCACAGCCCTAGCTCCCCTACGCTTTGTACACCTACTCGCAGAGACTCTGCCTGGTCAACTATGTCTACGTCCAACAGCAACATTCCGTCTCCCTCCTCCGCCTACAATGGAAAGACTTTTTACACTGCCCGCATTGTAGTTCCCGTCTCCCTTCCCAAAGGTAATGTAGATTTCCAGGTTGTGTGCAATTGAGTCCCAAGAGATGCCTTACGAGTATCCTCGTCTTCTGAGCCCGTTTTGACCGACTACCATTGTTGGGCTGCAACATTATCGTGGAGCATGCCCTCCCATTGAACCCTGTTTTGCTCCCTGTCATTACTTCACATGGGTGATTGAATAATGACTGACCCTGAAATCTGCGCAGGCAACAAAGTCTTCGTGCCTTCCTTTCACAGCTGTCTTATCTCACGTATCTATGCCCTGGATCTCTGCCTTTCACTCAATACGCCCAGCGCGTCCGTCTCAGACCCCACACTCCACATCAAACTTCCCATACAAGTGTCTTCGGAAGGGAGTTCCAGCGCTCAGCCATCTTTCTCAGCAGATGAAGCCAGTGCAATTGCATTCAGAGAGGCAAATGACATTTTCAGCCCTCGTAGTGTGGCGCCTCCGAGCCTGCAGTTCGTCGAGCAAGCGCAACTAGATACGCCGCCAAGCCCGGGCCCAGGGTGGACACACCGTGCGCAGCTGTCCCAGCTTTCTGGGCACCCCATACCCGAATACAGCGTCCGCATGAACGGGGCTCAACAGCGCTTTCAGTCGTTGAGTTTTGAAAACGAGGAGGCTAGTGAGGCTGCCATGGCACCACCGCCTGGGTACTCTGCTTTTGTCGGTGCGCGGAACAGAGTCTCGTCGAATGTGCCTGGCCCGCTGGGTCAGGCGGATACGAGTAATCGAAGTACAAGGCTGGACAGTTTCACTCGATGGGGTTTACAATGATTCGTGAACGACAGCTTAGATCCTTTGCTTTGAAGATTTATCTACTAAATTGCTTTTCGATGATTGGCAGGTTGGTTCTGGCTCTCGATGATACCCACGGCTTCCTGTGCACTTATACGCCCTAATGACTGCAAAGAGATGGGAGATGGTTAGGGCAGGCAGCTTGATCTATGATGGCTTGCAGCTCTTGAATTCGCCGGGCCTCCACAGAAACGAACCCTTCATGTACATATTTCAAGCAATGCGTCAGCACTGTTGCAATGAAACACCCTTTGCATTATCTATCCTATCCTGCGATTCCTCTCTACCTAAGGGTAGATACGAAACATCATACCGCGAGCCGCTCTTCAGAGCCTCATGTTTCGCTGTGGACCCAAACCCACCGCAAGATACCAAGTTTGGCGATTATGCTTTGTCAAGTTGTTCACCTATCCTAGCGCTGTTCATGTCATCAATAGATTTGAATTTAGGTTTTAATAACTGCATTCGAGCAAAAGTATCCTGATCATGCTTGTACCGCCAGTCGAAAAAAAGACCGTTTCTTTGTGCTACACAATGTTTCTGTAAGGTAATTTCGTGGGCCAGGCCTGCCAAGAATCTAGCCTTATAGCGGCTAGCCTGGCCCTAAACCCAGCTCAAGATTTCAACATGCGTGTTCGCTATCAGAGATACAGATCATTTCTAAGATGCAGTCATCTCCGGCTGATTTTCTCTAAGCCCAATCGCCTCCTTCGTTTCTACCCATTGTCTACCCTGTTTGGCACAGATGATCATCCCACTCCCACTTCTGTGGGCTGACTGTTAATAGTGCGTGGGTCATGCGTGAATTTGGCAAGTCGTCTATTCGAGGAAATGTCCACAGGTACGTCTAGGCGGCTTGGCTGTGATAGGCATTGGTCTACAGTCTACCTTTCGGATAAGTGTGCCCGTAAGTGGTCGAGAAGCTTGGATGGCGAAGACGTTGACAATTCCCAATTAGCGACCTTGACCTCGACTTTAGAGGTACCTGGATGGGATCTGGGTAAGATGCCATGATCGGTAACCTCAGGAGTAGTCCAAGCACTGTCGTGGCAATGAATTCCTGGAATGGCACATTCGGTCATGACCGATTCGAAACCTCCAATCTGCTCCGCAGTGTCTGTGCTGAGGCACGTCAATATCGACTTGTCCGTCAGCAGGTCATAGAATATAGCCTCCACCCAGTCATAACACGTCCATGACCTTGTCGTATCCGCCTCAGCGATTGCATGTGCCATCAAGTGCAATCGCAACGCTTGTTCGTTTTTGATCTCTGCTAATTGGAAGAGGGAGAATAGACTATTGGTGTGGCAGCCTCCGTGAGTCGATCGGACGCCCTCTGGTTCGATTATCTTGTTCTCATGTTCGAGCTTGTTTTCGGGAATGAGATCGAGTCTGTGGCTTTTCCAGACGTTGAATCGGATGCCTTCGCGTTTTAGCACTCTGGATTTTGTGCCGAGAATGTAGGCCCAGTGGTATTGCGTATCGTGGTTGTGAGGTGGGCCACGACGGTTGTAGAGCGCGATCCAAAGACAATTTTGCCCGGGAACAGAGGGTTTCTTGCGGACGGTGAGTTTGGCGGCTGTATTGGACATGACGTGTGACGAAATCCAAGGAAAAGAACGTAAGTCAAATTTGGGCAATGTGCTAGTGCCTTGGTTTGGTGATGCAGTACCTAGAATGATTGTCCAGCGACTTGTTGTTAGCAATCATACTTCGTATAAGTATATCGAGAGCGGGTTGTGTCATGTTCTCGGAACACATTATTGGGTGGTGTTGAGGAGCGATATCGAACTGATCGCTCCGGCCGTAAGTGTTGATATCTTCCGATCTCGCTCGTTCTTCGAGAACTGCAAGGGATCATGAGCCATATGAGCTTTTGCTCTACACAGCAAGGCCGTGCTTCTCGCTTTGGAGAAATATCACGGCCAGAATAACACGATCCGAGGCTCCGACAGAAGCCCAATCAAAGGACCATTCCGTGCTTTTGTCTTGAAGCCAAAGAGCTTCAAAATTCGTACGCTGTGCATTCGGCAATCTTAAGGTACGATAGCGTTTATGGGAGAATGGTGCACATTGTCTGTCAAAACAAAAGCGTAAAACTACAGGTCAGAATCTGATTGGTTTAGTCACTTCTGTTGGAAGATCACGAGATGACAGATTTCGGTATGGAACCCCCTATATCATTATTCAGATGTAAATCAGGACCACTTTCCTTTCCTATGCCTCGAGCGCTTCTCTCATCCTTCACATTGTCAATATAGTGTTTCCAAGCCATTGTATTTCCTCGACAATATTGCTATTAAATCTGAGGGCGAGAAGGACTATCTTTTACTGGTTGCTTACTACCAGTCTTCCCTGAGCTCCTACTGATAATGTCCAATGTCGGAAATTGGCCGAGGCTGTAGTTGGATTTCCCGGCAAATTCCACACAGGCCTGCTCGATATACTCCCATTCGGGGAGATGCTTACAGCATTTCCCATCTTTCCTCAAGTCCGTCACCATCTCTCGGATCCACGTCAAGTGAGTCCTTGGCTCTTCAGAAGCAGTACTGGAAATCTTCGAAATTAGCAAAATTCCGGCCAGTCTATTTCGATCCATGACTTTCCCGATCAGGATTCGCGCGATTATATGATCGTGTGGACGCAAAAGAACCTTGTCGTTTTCAACTTTCCAGATTATCTGGGAAGAAGAACCATCGATTGATGTTCGACGCATTAGCCAGCGTTCCGCCTCAGTGTCTCCAAATTCCTCCTTTGGAGCGATGAGGAGCGCCCATTGGTATTCTTTGCTCTCCGGGGGTATGCCTCCTGTATCGTAGGAGAGACCACCGAATGGGCCAGCAAGATCGTAGAGCGCGATGAAGAGACGATCTTTATTCTTGCGTAACAAGGAGTCCATAGTGGCAAGCTTCACGGAGGATGTCGAGACGAACGTGGGCGAGTCTTCCCTGTGGATTGGATGATGCTTCTTTGTCGGTTGCTACCACATGTTCAGACCGCAATGTATCCGTACCGCGCTCGCTTTATATAATCTGGTCGGGTACGCAACGAGATCTAGCTGTAAAGGACGATATCTGCCGACGATATGTTCCTCCAATGTCCCGGACATTGGCCTTGATGTTGTGGCATATCCAAACCAGCGGCGATGAGTTTCGGGTAGGCCTTGGGGAACATTCGAGGGGCGAAGGACACTCTCTCCTGCTACGCTCTTCGTTGTCATTTTGGGACGGTCAAAGAGCGATAACCCATTCTCGTACAGACTGACGGCTCGCCGTGCAAGTTTATAGATCATGCTAGATAACTTACTCTAGTAATATAAGTTTCTACTATCTTATTTCTTTTAATTAGAGTAATAAGTATCCTTCATAAATATAGCCTTAGGATTAAATCTAATGACAGAAGATAAATAAGTCCAATATAAACTATTATATAGATTTCCCTAAGAAATTGCGGGGGAAAAATTGCATGTTTAGGGTGACACATCTTCCATCTTCCATTCGACCATCCACTTGCTTTTTAAGCCTCATCAATTCACGCTTGATGTCCGTTGTTTCCTCCTCTTTTGTCAAAACCTTCGGATACCTCATTGTGAATCTTGGCTTCAGCTCCAAAGTTTCAAAGTATACTACCCATGAGCTCAGTATGAAGAAAGCATTGTCCTCAGATGCCGTCATCCCAAGCGAAGAATTCTTTAATCAGGTTGGCATACAGTACGAGGAAGCATTTGGCCACAATGCAGGACTTCAAAGGATCGTTCAACATTTCCTCAAGCTACTTCCAGGGGACGCTCAAGTCCTAGATTGCGGGTGTGGCACCGGCAAACCTGTGGCCGAAATGATTGCCCAAAGCGGGCGTGTAGTGAACGATATCGACCTCTCGCAAACGATGGTCGAGCTTAGTAGCAAGCAAGTTCCGACCGGATCTTTCACGAGAGCAAACATGCTACACTACACTCCAGCGGATCATCCGACCGGCGTAATTGCAATGCTATCACTGTTTGCGCTCACACGCCAGGAAATCAGTTTGATGGCACACAAGTGGTTTCAGTGGCTTCAACCGAATGGATATCTACTCATTGGTGTCATTGGCGCCGAGGATTGCGAAACGGCTCCCGAGATGTACGACTCGGACGGTCAATGTGCTACGGGGGTTCCATTCACATTCATGAACCATAAAGTCTCGGTGACTTTGTTTACGAAGGCAGGCTGGAACGCCTTGTTAAAGCAGGCCGGGTTTGAAATCATCCACACGGAAACAGACATTTATACACCCCCGCCAGCGACGGTCTGCGATGATGAGCCCCATTACTTCGTTATCGCTCGAAAGTCGTCCAGCATCTAGCTATAGCAATCGCGGAGAAGGGCAGACTCCATCGAAATCGATGGACCAAAGAGGCGGTCGCCATGTACTCATTCTCTGTGAGATCAAGAACAAAGCCGCTCGACCTAGATGAATTTATACGATATTGAGCTTCATTATGTCCAACGGCAGCTTTTGGGGGGCATTTCACTGATCTATTGTAATTGCTGTTCTTCGACAAAAGCCATTTGTCCGTCGAAATACAACATAGGTATCCCTCGACGGCTTCTTATCAAATTTGGTCTCAGGATTAATCATCCGCACCAACCCCTTCGAATTTGAAGACGAGCCGATCCCCGGTCTTCCAGCGACCCAATTCCCATAACCGTTGACTCCCTCGCTCTCAACGACGGTGATAGTGAAATTTCTATACATTACAGCGACTGCGTAACGAATCACTGCCGAAACGTCAACTCCACTCATGCTTTTTGGTGCAAGCAGCTATGCTCGACGAATATGGTATAGCACGTACTTCCCCTGGGCAATCTGTCACCAAGACATATCCTACTCCCGCTGGCAAATGCCCAGAACCACCTTTCCTGCTCTGTTCGATCGGCTCTATCGCCAAGCCATCGCTCAGGCCGCCATTCCTCCGGCTTTGGGAATACATCTTCATTCCGGTGAAGAGACCGAGCACAGCTACTGATCCGCACCCCTCCTGGAATGTTCTCATACTGTCTTGTAGTAGTTTTCTAATCGTTCGGTGTCACTCTTGGAGCTGGCGTGGGGAGCGTACCACGTAAGCGAAGCGATTCCTTGACCACGGCATTGAGTAGATTGGGTGAATCAAGTTCTTTGGGACAAATTTTAGAACAGCACAATAGTAGGACATGAAAACTTCTTTTTGTTATTGCTGTAAGGATCCATCGATATTTAGCTAATGCTAACGCTAGCAAAAGAGAAGTGAACCTTCTCCGATACGCCAGGAAATGCTATCAACCCATCTTCAACGCCCCGTGTGTCCAGACGCCATGATGAATAACGATTAGTCAGCTTTGATAGCCCTTTTCTAGACGTTAGCCACAGTCCGAACATTATTGGGAAGAGTGTACATACCCATAGATCCTCCTTACGAACGCATAAGCCGTCAGGAATGCCACCGTTCCCATCAGCAGCCCATACACAGCGCACGCCATCAGACTATAACTGAAGAACAGCAATCCACTGACGAACCCCTGTATGTGTAGCTTGAACCAGTAGAACCATGAGCAATAGATGAAGATCCAGAAGGCGGAGCCAGACCCGATGAAGAAGGACTGCCACCACCAGTGATAGTTTTCTGCACACAGCTGTACATACGTCGCCACAATGGTGACTTCAACGACGGCCACTAGGCTCAGAAGGCTGACAACGCTGAGGAATCCAAAGACGTAGTAGTATCCACTCTTGTCTTGCCATATGCTTTGGAATATGAACAGAAGTTCAATGAAGAGGACTGCGAACGGGACCAAGCCAGCAAGGAGGACGGTGTAGATACTTCTCGTGTACCATGCCTGCTCGGGTATTTGGCGCGCCATGCTGTGTGTCTTGGTAGGGTGTTCGTAGGGGGCGCTATGACGGAAGCCATACCAGCTACCGCAGTAGACTAGCGGCAATTGGATGAGGAGCCATAAAGCCAAGAGGCCAATAAGAGTGCCAAAAGGCAGAGCCGTACTTGATGCTTGGGCCCAGACGAAGAGATTGAGTATGAAAATCGTGGAGAAGAGGAGGCCCGGAAAGAGGAGAGCGGTCTTGAGAGTGTTTTGTCGCCAATCCTTCCCATTGAAGGTTTTGTAGACGCGACTGGAAAAATAGCCGGAGAAAAGCCCTGCGAAGACAAAAAGGCCCATGCCCACGCTTACGAACCCACCTCGAAAGCTAGGGTTGAGGACGCCAAGCGTGCTGAGGACGAGTAGCCCTGTGGCCATGAAGATGAGTTGGGTGCCTGAGCCGACGATAGGAGCGAGGAAAGTGGCATGTGGTGGGGCGCGGAAGACGTCGCCATGGAGAAGCTTCCAGCCTGTGATATCCTCGACAAATTCCTCGTCAGAAGAAGAGTCGTCAACCTGGTCAGCATCGCTTTTCTGGTCCAATAAACCATTGGACTTCTCTCGTGGTGATCTATCTCCAGTCCTCAACTTCTTCGGCTTTATCTTGTTGAGCTTGCCGTCTTCCAAACCTTCGTCTTTGGAATTTCTTCTCCCGTCCCCAAGGATAGTCTTGGCTATAATCATCACTACCACCGTCGCCAGAAAGCCGCATATCACCACAGAATTGACGATTGCAAGCCAATGGATGCCAGTACTCTGCTCTTGATTGTTAAAGTACAAATCCCACCTTCTCGACCATTCGACCCTCTCATCCTCGCGATAGTAGACCGAATAGCTATAAGGTATTGTCACCGTAGTCCCATCATCATTATCATCGTCCGCGGGTAGATATGATGAGTGTGGATATTGGCTTGCAAGCTGGGTGTTGTTGTGCGCAACGAAAAGTTCCATGCCATCATTGTCGCCATGAAGCTCCTGAGGACAGCCATTTCTATCCCTGCGACCAGCCTGGATACTCTTGGTGTATACCTCGAATCCGACAATGACTTTACCGCCGTGTCTGCCAGTCCGTCCTGGTGCTTTCCGCCACCTAATCACAAAAGTATGATGGTTGTTGATGAAGTAACGAGGTTTACCAGTGATTGGTGAAAAATCCTTGTATCCCATCTTGAAGCCTGCTGCGTAATATCTGTGGGTCTTGTCGACTGTCACAAAGCTTGTTGCCCCTGGCAGGTTGTCCACGATCCACTCTGCGACGTATCCGTCTTCAACGAGCTGCTGGGCGCGCTGTGTACCTTTTCGGTCAGTCGTGTGACTGCACAGATATTGACACTCTACGTCCTGTCCCATCGCCAGATCGTAGTCCGAAGTCATGATCCTGTCTCCTCGGAGCACCTCTCCCAGATTGAGGTGGACATTTCGCCCGCTAGCGCGCCCAGCATGTTTCCGACCCGTTGGAGGGCATACGAATGGAAGGTCATAGTATGCATGTTGTAGTTGTGTGTTATCTGAATAGACTTTGTTGACGTGCAATGGAATAGCTTCGTTGTCAACGTAGCTCCTGATTGACCATCCTATAAGTGAAAGGTCAGGATCCGCATATATTCGAGAAAGGTACGGTCCGACCAGTGGGTCGCAGACTCACCGGGTATATAGAACGCCTCGACAGAGCCGACTGCACCAAGGAGGGCGATGAGCTTGTGAAGCATTATCCGAAAATCTGCACGCATTGCTTGCTTCCAGCGACAGTGACAATGGTCAGGAATGGGAGGTGTCGATGCATAGGGAGAAAGTCAAGACTATTATCTTTCTTCCCTATAACACCGTATACTTTCTAGTCGCTCTTGTTCCTGTATGGTACCCCCTCCCTACGTGCTTCAGCAAGAGATCACTTGTGGTAGGGACTCGCTACGGCGGTAAGCGATTATAATGTGGGATCCTGAACGAGTGGAAGTGGCGCAGAGTGCCGACGTGTCCAACGAGCGTAAATGGGTTGCCTGGAATGGAGTATTAGTGAAGAGAAAGCATAGTGAGGTGCTGAGGACTCGTCGTCTTCGGCCAATGCAGATCTCCTACCCCAGTCGAGATAGCAGATTGCCCGAAGGGACTAGTGCTACTCTAGTGGCGAGATACGGATTTTAAAACTTTGATCGCCAACGACCCGGATATGTAACGCTTCACCCTCTTTTTTCCTTTTCCCTCTCTCGCAGTACTCTATGTGTCTGGAATACTCTACGGGCTAGGAATATCAAATGACCACACTACTAATCGCCGTCATCAGTGAACAATCAAACGAGTAGGGCAATTAGTTTGGATGGTGCTATGGTGTGGTCAGAGCGTCCTCGGCTACGGCACTACGCATGTCAACATCCAAATTCGGACAACGATCGAGGAATATATGATTTGACCCATAATGTAGATTTGGGATTGGTTAACACAAGCCTCAAAGGATGGCTACAATGAATTCCCGTACGTTCTTGCTCCAATGAACAACGAAGCGTATATCAAGTACATTGTTCTACCTTGGTGCCCATTGTCTTCCTTCACCTTGCCATTGTTCTCTCTCAAAGACTTCCTCTCAAGACTCTCATCGTGCTCACAGCTCGGTTTGAGCACAACTTCCATATAAGCCGTTCCTCTATCCCATCTTATCAAGTTCTGCAGCCATCAACCACAGAGGTAAGAGAAGTTGATTGATCACTTACTTTTCTTACCGATCCAGGTAGGTGCTCCAACCCTCCTATATAAGACAGAAAAGTATAGTCAACAGCAATGGCTTCAAACGAATGTTGCAACGTCCGAAGACTGGCGCGAAGTTTCACACCCATGACACCAAACCACCATCCGCTCCTGGACCCAGAGTTTCCAGAGGAAGATATCTCGCTTGTCCCTTCAGCACTTGCGCCAAGAGGTCAGTTGAATTGGGAATTACCGAAGAAGGCAAAAGCCAACCTCCACATCATGCTAAAGCTGAGCAATAATGCTGATGAGCTCCTTGATGAATTTCATCACACACTACCACAGATTGATGAAGCTATCAATGACTGGGTTGAGATGAAAGGCGCAAGTCCCACAAAGATAGGTGAAGAGCAATTGCGAGCTCGATCTTTTCTAGGTTACCGTAACGATAAAGAAGGGACTGTGCTAAAGGGAAGCAACGACGATTATATCTTCAACATGGCAAAAAACCTCGACAATCCCGGCCGCGCGGACGTGATCTACCTGACAGAAGGAGTAGAAGACTCCGACTCGGTTGAAAAGGGAGACAACCTCATCGCAGACAATATCAGAGGCATGGATTGGCTGGATTTTGACGGTTCTTATTTGCATCTGCAGGAGGCGAAGGATCCAGTAGAGCCTAAGCCGGCTATCCCCGAAGCACTCCACATCCAAAAGGCTGATGGGACACGAAGGAACAGTATGCCGCTCAATCTGCGAGTACCCGGATGGGAGTCCGACCAAGACCACATACTTACGCCAACGGTCTACAGTCCTGCAGTCAGTACTGATGCCGGCGAGTTGCGAACGCAGACCGGGCCTTTCAATAAATTTTGGTGCCAGCATGCAGCTCCTCACGAAAGACCAGGCTCACTGAGATACCCCTCAACGTAGAAATATCCTCATTGGGTTCTAGCACGGGTGGTCGAGTGTTGGTATCCTCACTTTAGAGGTACTCGAACAGGAAATTACAACCCAATACGGTGAGTCTGATTCAATATTCACGTGGGACAGGGTCGAGATGGCAAACCAGGATAGAACTTAATATATTCATTGACTTTCCTTCCGATTGATCAACTACCTTTTGTGGATTTTAAAGCCTGGATGAGTGATGTCCACAATTTCAAATGTTTTGAGTAATAGAATGATCAAGAAATCAGCTGATTCCGACACAAGACAAAGACAAGTCTTGGGTTCGTGTCAGCAAATAGTAAGGTAAAGAACGAGGCGAAAGTCAATATGTATTTTTCCTGCTAGTACACGAAGAATTTCTTAAGCTTGAACCTGATCGGTATATTTCGCCAAGCACGTCTTCTCACGTCTTTTGGACTGACATGCCTCGTAAGCTTAGTGTGGAAAGAGCCTCCGTGGAAAGATAGCAATTTCGAACGTTGTCCTCTCCTCTCTGAGACAGGGGATTCGAAACCAACAAGCAAAAGGTTGGTGCTGGTTGTCTTATGATTAAAACGTTGGAAAAGGAGGATGATGCTACGGAATACTGTGCCATTGTTTGAAGTGAAGACGAAACAATCTGGATGGTGTTGGTGACTTTGCATTGCCCCAGGATCCCCCTAACCGTTCTAGGCAAGGTCTGATGAGGCTCGGGAAGGATTCGCAAATAGATCGGGCTAGCAGCTAGCAGCTCGTGGCGAAAAGTTCTCAACCTCGTGCGCAGCGCAGCGACCACGAGCACCAGAGCCACTCCGTCTTGGCTGTGAACGCCATTACGCCCGAAAGACACAGTCTTTGCGACAATGCACGTCTGGGTGGTGAATCCACGATCCTACCGTTTCAACGCTTCCTAAGGCAATGGACCAATCTGGTGTGACGGTGCTGCTAAGCAATATTGTTGTACTTGCTACATGACTAACAAGGCAACGCCATCCAACACCGCTACGCAGATTACAGAGCTGACACCGTGTGTCTTGGGTCCCCACCGTGGCTCGTATGCTCATGATTACCTGTCGCATTCGGCCGGCCACATCAGCCGTACGATTTGCGACTGACCCACTGTCCGTATTGCGCAGCCTTCGAACTACTGAGATAGGAATATGAACCATGGCCCCGATAATCCTGACTCAAATCTCTCTTATGTTGCAACAGTATAAGTAAACGTGCTGTCTCTATCTTTCCTTTCTCTATCAACAGCAGCATTGACATCTCTTATATTTCCTTTCCTCTTTACTATTGACCAGGTACACTCGTTTGTCCTCGGAATACTCAGTCACTTCAACTTCAACCTCAACTTTCTAAATCGTTATCTCTAATCTAGCGTTGTCGACATGCGTTCCTCAGCAATCATCACAGCAACCCTTGCAGGTGCGGTCTTCGCTTGGCCTTGGGAACGGAGAGATTATGGCATTCAATCCACTCCAGAAGCTCTTCCTTCGACCGGTCTGCCCCTACCCTCGAGTCTTGCTCCTATATCTGGGAGCTCCGGAAGTGCGTCAACTCCTTACTATAGCACTAGCTCCGGCGCCATCTACCCAACTGGTAGCGCTTCTAGCGGAAGTGGACTGAGCTATACCAGCACTGGAGGCATACTTCCACCGGACAGTACAAGTGTAGGACCTGGCAGTGGGGTCTTCCCTCCAGGTTCTACAAGCACTGGCTCTGACGTTATCTACCCGACTGGTAGCGCTTCTAGCGGAAGTGGACTGAGCTATACCGGCACTGGAGGCATATTTCCATCAAGCGGTACAAATGTAGGAACTGGCAGTGGGGTCTTCCCTCCAGGGTCTACGAGGACTGGCTCTGACGCTATCTACCCGACTGGTAGCGCTTCTAGCGGAAGTGGACTGAGCTATACCAGCACTGGAAGCATACTTCCATCAGGCAATTCAGATGTATCACCTGGCAGCGGTATCTTTCCTCCTGGTCCTACAGGGACTGGCCCAGCAGGTACTGGCACAGGAGGTGGATCAGAGGGATCTCCATCCACGGGCATCCCTCCACCATCGACTACGACATTCACGAGCGACGTCTCTTCAACGATTACAACTTTTACTACAGGCCTGACGACCATCACTGATATAATTAGTAGGTTGCTCCAATCTAGTGTCTCCATATACTGACATTTCACAGCATCGTACGTCCCCTGCTCCAGCCCCATCGCAATGAAAGGCACGAGCACCGTGTACACGAGCTCAGTGACCATCTCATATATCACTACAACCATCACGCCGACCACCACTCAATATCAAGTTATATGCCCATCTACATCAGGAGATTCAAGTTCCCAAACAGCAGGTGGATCAGGAAGCGGCAGCGGTAGCGTTACAGGCTCAGGCAGTGGTACAGGGAGCGGCTCTGGCTCTGGCTCTGGCTCTGGCTCAGGCTCAGGCTCAGGCTCAGGCTCAGGTTCGGGCTCGGGATCAGGTTCGGGCTCGGGATCAGGTTCGGGATCAGGATCAGGTTCGGGCTCAGGCTCGGGCTCAGGTTCGGGCTCTGGCTCTGGCTCAGACTCTGGCTCGGGCTCGGGCTCAGGCTCAGGTTCAGGTTCAGGTTCA